>SL_3KL_010_SEDDRAFT_10004426_pt1 | contig 12697 bp, 9 predicted proteins | sample SodLakKL_010_SED_2_FD_10381 | JGI IMG/M metagenome (IMG submission 10381)
TGGTGGGGTGGCCGTCGGGGTGCGGATCGACGGTGATCGCACACGGCGCCGGGCACATCCGATCCTGCGGTCCTCCGGTGCCCACAACGTCTTCGAGGTGGACGACCTCGACGATCTCCCGCCCCCACCACCGGGCCACGATCACCATCCAGGACCCGACTGAGCCGGCCCGGGTCGCGCCGGTTCCGCACATCCCTGTCGCGGGGTACGAGGGTCGTCCTGCGGCGGCTCAGCGGGCCGTGAGGCGTGCACATCCCTGTCGTTGAGCGCAAGGATCGTCAGCCGCGCCGCGTCAGCCCTGCCGCGTCAGCCCCGAGGATCGTCAGCGCCGCGGCGTCAGCCCCGCCAGCCGTTGGTGATGGGGACGCGGCGGTCGCGGCCGAACGCACGCTCGGTGATCTTCGGTCCGGGTGCGGCCTGGCGTCGTTTGAACTCCGCACCGTCGACCAGCCGGACCACCCGTCGCACCTCGTCACGGTCGTGGCCGCGCTGGACGATCGCGTCGATGCCGAGGTCGAGTTCGACGTACGCGAGGATGATGTCGTCGAGCACCTCGTAGCTCGGCAGTGAGTCCTGATCGAGCTGGTCGGGGCGCAGTTCCGCCGACGGGGGCTTGTCGATCGTCGCGGTGGGGATCACCTCACCGTCACGGTTGCGCCACCGGGCGAGGTCGTAGACGAGCAGCTTGGGGACGTCCTTGAGGGGCGCGAACCCGCCGGCCATGTCCCCGTAGAGCGTGGCGTAGCCGACGGCGTACTCCGACTTGTTGCCCGTGGTCAGCACGATCGATCCGTGCTCGTTCGACAGCGCCATCATCAGCACACCGCGCAGCCGCGACTGCAGGTTCTCGTAGGCGACACCTGGTCCGCCGTCGTGGTGGGCGTCGTCGAAGCCGGTCATGACCAGCCCGCCGAGGACGTCGCTCGTGGCCGCGAGGGGCCCACCGATCGGGAGCACGTGGTGGGTGCAACCGAGGTTGGTCGCCAGCGTCTGCGCGTCGGTGACCGAGTGCTCCGACGAGTACGGCGATGGCATCGCCACGGTGGTGACGTGCTCGGCACCGAGCGCGTCGATCGCGAGCGTCGCCACGACGGCGCTGTCGATCCCGCCCGAGAGACCGATGACGGCGTCGTCGAAGCCGTTGTGGTGGCAGTAGTCACGGGTCGCCCGCACCAACGCGTGCCAGACCTCGCCGACCGGGTCGGGCTCCTCTCCGGGCTCGGCAGGGCGCAACGGTGGCCGCTCGGCCCTGGAGCCGGTGAGGCGGGGGATGCCCGACGGCGCCGTCACCACCTCGACGTCGAGGTCGTGGATCACGAGGTCGTCGGCGAACCGCGCGCCCCGCGCGACGACCGTGCCGTCGGGAGCGCCGAGCAGGGAGTCGCCGTCGAAGATCACCTCGTCCTGCCCGCCGACGACGTTGCAGTAGGCGACCCAGGCGTCGCCGCGGGTCGCGTGGTGGTGGATCCAGCGCTCACGTTCGGCGCGCTTGCCCCGGTGGTAGGGCGAGGCGTTGAGGTTGGCGATGACGCGAGCACCCGCCGCCACGCTGGCCTGGGTGGGACCTTCCTCGGCCCACAGGTCCTCGCAGATCGTCACCCCCACCGGCACGCCCGCGATCGACACCACGCACGGCCGGTCCCGAGGTGTGAAGTAGCGGGCCTCGTCGAAGACGCCGTAGTTGGGCAGCCGCAGCTTGTCGTAGGTGGCGACGAGCTCACCGTCGGCGAGCACGGCGGCGGAGTTGGTGAGGTCGCGGGTGGCCAGGGCCACGTCCCAGTGGTCGGTGTCGGTGGCGTCGCCCTCCCCGGCACCGACGAAGCCGACGATCGCGGCGGTCCCCCCGGGGCCCTCTCGCACCAGACGGTCGAGCGCATGCAGGTTGGCCTCGACGAACTCGCGCTTGAGCAGCAGGTCCTCCGGGGGGTAGCCCGTGACCGTCAGCTCGGTGAAGACGACCACGTCCGTACCGTGGTCGGCGGCGCGTCGCCAGACGTCCAGGATGCGTGTGACGTTGCCGTCGACGTCGCCGACCCGTGCGGAGATCTGGGCGAGAGCGAGGCGCAGGAGCACGGGCGGGGCCCTCCGGGAGACGAAACACGGCCGAAACGTCGGATCAACGAGGGGGAAACGGCCCCTCCGTAGCGTCCCCGAACGTACCGGTCAGGTCCGGCTCGGCGGCGTGTTCGCGACGTGGGTCAGGCCGGCCCACGAGTCCACCTGGAGGCGAACGACGTGAAACGACTGTTGAGGTTGGGGGCGGTGACGTCCGTGGTGATGGTCGTCGCTGCCGGTCCCGCGTACGCGCAGGACGGCATCTCGCTCGAGGATCTCGCGCAGGCAACCATCGTGCTGTACCTGATGCTCGCCACCGTGCTGGTCTTCATCATGCACGCCGGGTTCGCGATGTTGGAGGCGGGCATGACCCGCACCAAGAACGCCGCGAACATCATCGGCAAGAACCTGATGACGATCTCGGTGGGCGTCATCGTCTACTACGCGATCGGTTGGGGGCTGATGTACGGCGAGCAGGTCGCGGGCCTGTTCGGGGCGGACAGCTTCTTCCTGCTCGGCGACACCTACGCCCCGGACGCCACGCTGGAGATCGACTTCGCGTTCCAGGCGATGTTCGCCGCGACGGCCGCCACGATCGTCTCGGGTGCCGTCGCGGAGCGGATGCGGTTCGGCGCCTACATCGCGGTCGCGGTCGTCATGACCGGGCTGATCTACCCGATCGTCGGTGCCTGGACCTGGGGTGGTGGCTGGATCGACCAGCTCGGGTTCGCCGACTTCGCTGGCTCCACGATCGTGCACATGACCGGTGGTGTCGCAGCGTTGGTCGGTGCGGCGTTCCTCGGACCACGGATCGGCAAGTTCGATCCGAGGACCGGCAAGGCCCGGGCGATCCCCGGTCACTCGATGCCCATGGCGGCACTCGGGACCCTGCTGCTGTTCTTCGGCTGGTTCGGCTTCAACGGGGGGTCCGTCCTCGAGTTGGACGGCGAGCTGATCGGCATGGTGATCGTCACCACCGCGCTGGCCGGCGGTGCGGGCGGGACGGCGGCCGGGGTGTTCACGCGGCTGCGCAACGGCAAGTGGGACGTCGCCATGACCGCCAACGGGATCCTCGCCGGTCTGGTCGGGATCACCGCCGGAGCCGACATGGTCGGCAACGGCATGGCCCTGCTCGTCGGCCTGCTCGCCGGGGTGGTCGTCGCCCTGTCCGTGTCGCTGTTCGATCACCTCAGGATCGACGACCCGGTCGGCGCGATCAGCGTCCACGGGACCTGTGGCGTGCTCGGCACGCTGTGGGTCGGCCTCGCGGCCACCGACGGCGGGCTGTTCTTCGGCGGTGGCGGGCAGCTGTTGGTCGCCCAGGTCATCGGCATCGTCGGTGTCGCCGCGTGGGTCGCCGTCTCGACCGCGGTCCTGTTCGGCACCCTCAAGGCGCTGGGCCAGCTGCGGGTCTCCGAGGAGGAGGAGATCGAGGGACTGGACGTGCACGAGCACGGCATCCCCGGCTACCCGGAGCTCGCCTCGGGCGGGAGCTACTCGTCGAGCTCCTGACCAGCGCACCGTCGGCGCTCACTACGATGGGCCGCTGCAGGTGGCCTCACGTCGGTCGCCTCGGCAGGAGCGGCAAGTGGACAAGCAACAGGAGTACGTGCTTCGGACCGTCGAGGAACGAGACGTCCGGTTCATCCGGCTGTGGTTCACCGACGTGCTCGGGTTCCTCAAGAGCGTCGCGATCACCGCCGCCGAGCTGGAGAACGCCTTCGAGGAGGGCATCGGGTTCGACGGTTCGTCGATCGACGGTTTCGCGCGTGTCCAGGAAGCGGACATGCTGGTGGTCCCGGATGCCTCGACGTTCCAGGTGCTGCCGTGGCGACCGGAGTCGCAGGGTGTCGCACGGATGTTCTGCGACATCCTCACCCCAGACGGCCAGCCATCGGTCGCCGATCCCCGCCAGGTGCTCAAGCGCACCCTGGCGCGGGCGGCCGAGATGGGGTTCACCTTCTACGTCCACCCGGAGATGGAGTTCTTCCTCTTCGAGAGCGCGGAGGACCCCACGCCACTCGACACCGGGTCGTACTTCGACATGACGCCGCTGGACGTCCAGCAGGACTTCCGACGCCAGGCGATCAACATGCTCGAGCGCATGGGGATCTCGGTCGAGTTCTCCCACCACGAGGTGGCGCCCTCGCAGCACGAGATCGACCTGCGCTTCGCCGACGCGCTCACGATGGCCGACAACATCATGACCTTCCGCCTGGTCGTGAAGGAGACGGCCCTGCAACGCGGCATCTACGCCTCGTTCATGCCCAAGCCGATCGAGGGCGAGTGGGGCAGCGCGATGCACCTGCACCTGTCGCTGTTCGAGGGCGACACCAACGCCTTCGACGACCCCTCGGACGCGTACCGTCTGTCGCCGACCGCTCGGGCGTTCACCGCCGGGCTCCTACGTCACGCCCGCGAGATCTCCGCGGTCACCAACCAGTGGGTCAACTCCTACAAGCGCCTGACGGCCCGCCTGCACGGCCCGTTGCCCTCCGGCGAAGCGCCGGTGTTCGCCACGTGGGGTCGTTCGAACAACAGCGCGCTGGTCCGGGTCCCGATGTACAAGCCGCGCAAGGGCACCTCGACGCGGATCGAGTTCCGGGCTCCTGACCCGGCCTGCAACCCCTACCTCGCCTTCNCGCTGATCCTGTCCGCAGGGTTGAAGGGCATCGAGGAGGGCTACGTCCTGCCGGACGAGTCCGAGGACAACGCCTTCGAGCTGACCCCGGCGGAGCGCGCCGCGGCCGGTATCGAGCGGCTGCCCTCGAGCCTCGGGGAAGCGCTCGCGCTGATGGAGTCCTCGGAGCTCGTGGCCGACACCCTCGGCGAGCACCTCTTCGCGTACTTCCTCGCGAACAAGCGCAGGGAGTGGGACGAGTACTCGGCGCACGTGACCACGTACGAGCTCGAACGCTTCCTCCCGCTGCTCTGATCGGCCTCGAGATGGCGGTCTCGGGATGAGCCCACGTCGGGTGTCGTTGCGTGCGCGGCTCGCGGCCGCCGGGCTCGACGTCGAGCGCGCCCTGCCCGACCTGCTCGACGCCGGCCTGATCGAGGAGGACGGCGAGGAGGTCCGGTTCGGTCTCCTCCCGCTGTTCTCCGAGGCCGCTGACCCGCAGGACGCGGTCTCGTGCGTGACGGGGATGGCACGTGAGCAGCCGGCACTGCTCGAACGGGTCGCGGAGGAGCCCGAGTGGCTCGCACGGGTGGTGGCGGTCGCCGGTGCGTCCCGACCGCTCGGTGACCTGCTGGCCCAGCATCCCGACGCCGTGGCGGCGGTGCGGACCGACGACGGCGTCGACGTCGACCTCGTCGCCTCGCGGGTCGCCGAAGCGGTCGCCGCGTCCGACGATCCCCACTCCCAGGCTGCGGGCATCGCGGCGATCCGGCGTGCCGCGACCGCGGACATCGCGGCGCGCGACCTCACCGGCGCCGCCGACGTCGAGGAGGTCGGCACCGAGCTGGCCGGGCTCGCCCAAGGTGTGCTGCGGGGTGCACTCGACGCGATCCACGCCCAGGTGACCGATGGCCAGCCGGGCGCACGGCTCGCGGTGATCGGGATGGGCAAGCTCGGTGGCATGGAGCTCAACTACGTCTCGGACGTGGACGTCGTCTTCGTCCACGAGCCCCTCGATGGCGTGGAGGACGATCAGGCCTCGAGAGAGGCGACACGGGTCATCACCACCATGTTGGAGCTGCTCAACGCCTCCACCACCATGGGTCGCGCCTACGAGGTGGACCCCAACCTGCGTCCGGAGGGCCGGTCGGGGGCGCTGTCGCGGACCGTCGGTTCCTACGTCGCCTACTGGGAGCGGTGGGCCAAGACGTGGGAGTTCCAGGCGCTGTTGAAGGCCCGCCCCGTGGCGGGCGACGAGGCGCTCGGTGCGGCGTGGTGCGAGCAGGCGGATCCCTTCGTCTGGCGTGAGCACCTCGACTCCGCGGTCGTCGGTGAGATCCGTGATATGAAGGCGCGGATCGAGGCGAAACCCGAGGTCGTGCGCCACGGTGAGCGGCAGATCAAGCTCGGTCCGGGCGGGATCCGCGACATCGAGTTCGCCGTCCAGCTCCTGCAGCTGGTGCACGGGCGCGGGGACCGATCCCTGCGTCACACCGGGACCCTGCCGACGCTGGCGGCGCTGGTCGCCAACGGCTACGTCGACGACGAGGATGCCCGCCCCTTCGCGGATGCCTACCGACAGCTGCGCACGATCGAGCACCGCCTCCAGCTCGCCCACGAACGCCGCACCCACACGATCCCGGTCGACGCGGGCAAGCAGGAACGCCTGGCCCGGTCGCTCGGCTTCCGGGCCGACGGCGACCGTCCGGCACGCGACGCGTTCCTGCGGGATCTCACCCGCATGCAGGCACAGGTCCGGGAGCTGCACGCGAAGCTGTTCTACCGCCCGCTGCTGGAGACCTACGCCGCGGTCCCGGTCACCACGACCGGGGTCAGCGTCCCGGGCGAGGTCAAGGCCATGGGTGACGAGGCAGCGCGTGAGCGGCTGGAGGCGCTGGGCTTCCGTGACGGCGCGGCCGCCCTACGCGATCTGCGAGCGATGACCTCGGGGCTGACCCGCCGGGCCCGGACCGTCCGTGCCGTCCTCCCCGCGGTCCTGGAGTTCCTGCAGGACACACCCGATCCCGATCGCGGGCTGTCCTCCTTCCGGGACCTGATCCAGGAGCAGGGCGAGCGTGGCGAGGTGCTCTCCTACCTGCGAGACCACCCGTCTGCCTCGGAGCTGCTCGGCCGCGTGCTCGGGACCAGCCCCATCGCCGGTGAGCTGCTGCGCGACCAGCCGCAGGGCGTCGACTGGCTCCGTGACGATGCGATGCGCGAGCGTCCGAGGACCCGCGACGAGCTGGTGCGCATGGCGGTGGCCCGCCTCCACTGGCAGGACACCGAGGCGGCCGTGCGTCGGTTCAAGCGCCTGGAGCTGCTCCGGATCGTGCTCCGCGACCTCTCGGACGTGACCACGGTCGGCGGGATCGGTGGGGAGCTGACCGCGCTGGGCGAGGCCTGCCTCGTCGCGGCCCTGCTCGCCGAGCTGCGTCGACGTGCCCGCGAGCTCGGGCTCCAGGGTCCCGACGAGCTCCCGGTCAGCATCGCGATCGTTGGGATGGGCAAGCTCGGTGGCCGCGAGCTGCACTACGTCAGCGACCTGGACGTCCTGTTCGTCCACGAGGTCGCTGAGGGTGTCGAGGACCCCTCGGCGGCGACGAAGCTCGCGCTGGACATCGTCGGCAACGTGATGCGCTCCCTCTCGGCCATCACCGCCGAGGGCAGCGCCTTCGAGGTGGACGCCGACCTCCGCCCGGAGGGCCGCAACGGACCGCTGTCGCGCTCCCTGCACTCCTACATCGCCTACTGGGAACGCTGGGCGGAGCCGTGGGAGCGACAGTCGCTGCTCCGGGCACGGCACGTCGCGGGCGACCGTGACCTCGGACGTCGGTTCGTCGCCCACGCGCAGGAGGTGGCCTACCCGGCGGCAGACGCCGACGACGCGGTCGCGCCGATGCGGCGGATGAAGGCCAGGCTGGAGAAGGAACGGATCCCCAAGCGGGTCGAACCCGAACGTCACCTCAAGCTCGGCCCCGGCGGACTGTCGGACGTCGAGTGGACCGTGCAGCTGCTCCAGCAGCTCCACGGCGGGGCGCGGCGCGTCATCCGGTCCACCTCGACGATGGAGGCGCTGGATCTGCTGCAGGACGAGGACCTGATCGCCCACCAGGACGCGAGCTGGCTGCGTGAGGGCTACCACTTCCTGTGCGGGGTGCGTAACCGCCTCTACCTGCTGCGACATCGCGACGTCGACGTGCTGCCGCAGGGCCGTGACCAGCTCGAGGTCCTGGCCCGCTCCCTCGGCTACGGGCGCGGTGGCTGGCAGACGCTCGAGGAGGAGCGCCGCAAGCACGCACGTCACGTACGGCAGGTGTGCGAACGCCTCTTCTACGGCATCGAGCCCGACCCCAGCCGCGGCGCCTGGTGACACCGGTCTCGCCGCCCACGACCGGCACGAGACCAGCACGACGCAGCCGGCGACGGACCCGCCGCCGGTTGCGCGGGGAAGGGTGTACGTCGTCGCTCAGCTGCCGTCCGCAGGACAGGTCAGGCCGAGGGGGACGAGCGGGGTGTTCGGGTTGAGCGCACCGCACTCCATCCCGGCGTGCCCGTGACCCTGGGGCTGAGCCTGCTCGGGCGGACCGACGGCCCTGTCGGCGGCTTCGTTGAAGTGCGCCGCTGCAGGCCCCATCATCAGCCCCAGCGAGGCGATGGCGACCGTGAGGATCGTGACGAGACGGCGTGTCATGCTGTTCCTTCCTGTCGGAGACACGGGGAGCTCACGCCAGGCACTACGCGGATCCCGGCGTCCCGGTTCATGCCCCGTCCGCCAGCCGGACCCTCAGCTCACCAGGCGCGCGTTGGGCAGCGAACGGACACGGTGCGTTGCGTTGAACGTGGCAGGGCACGCCCTGGGCGAGCTTCAGCCCGGCTTCCGGTCGGGCTCGAGGACGAGCTCGCGCAGGTGGGCGAGCCCGACCGGGCCCGAACCGAGGACGTCCGCGTGGAAGCGCCGCAGGTCGAACGCGGCACCCTCACGGGCGCGCCGCTCCTCACGGAGCCGGAGGATCTCGCGCTGGCCCACGGCGTAGCTGATGGCCTGCCCCGGCCAACCGAGGTAGCGGGTCACCTCGCTGACGGCGTAGTCGCGGTCGAGCCCGGCGAGGTCGGTCAGGGCGTCGACCGCGTGCTCGAAGCTCCACGGTCGTCCGGGTGCGAGGGGCGCGTCGTCGGGGATCGGCCGCTCGAGGTGGAGCCCGATGTCGATCACGACGCGCAGGACCCGCAGGATCGACGACGTGAGGTAGCCGATCTCGTACTCGGGGCGCTCCAGGAACCCGAGCTCGTCCATCAGGGTCTCGGCGTACAGCGCCCACCCTTCGCCGTAGCCGGGGTTCCAGATCAGCATCCGGTGGGCGCGCGTGAGCCGGTCGGCCAGGGTGGTCTGCACACCGATCTGCAGGTGATGTCCGGGGAAGCCCTCGTGGTAGGCGGTGGAGACCTCCTCGAACAGCGGGATGGTGCGGCGGTCGCCGAGGGACCACCAGATCGACCCCGGACGGCTCAGGTCCTCGCTCGGGCTGATGTAGTACGCGCCGATCGCGCCGCCAGGTGGCGCGATCCGGACGTCGATCCGGCGGATGCCGTCGGGGACGTCGAAGTGCTCACCCGCCAGAGCCTCGAGCGCGATCGTCTGCCGCTCCTGCATCAGCTCGCGGAACCGTTCCGGTGATGCGGCGGCCCGGTTCGGATCGGTACGCAGGAGCTCCAGCACCTCGCGCGGCTCGATGTCCGGATCGATGCGAGTCGCGACCGTACGTAGCCGATCGAGCAGGGAGGCCAGCTCGGTCCACGCCCACGCCTCGGTCTCCTCGAGATCGAGGTCGGTGCCCACCAGCCCGCGGAGCGCCCGGTGGTAGCGCTCGGGACCGACAGCGTCCTCCTCTGCAGCCACCTCGAGGTAGACGTCCTCGAGCCAGGCCGCGATGCGTTCGGCGCGATCGCGGGCGTCGGTGAGGTGGTCGGCGATCCGGTCGGCGTGCTCGGGTTCGGCGTCGGCCAGCCCGCGTGCCACCTGCGCGATGCCGCCGTCCTCGGCGACCGCGTCGCGGAGTTGNCCGACGATGCTCCGGACCTGACGGCGTGCCGCGACCACGCCACGCTCGATGCCCAGCTGCAGTCGTTGGCGCCAGCCCTCCAGTGCTTCGGGGAGGGTGGCCAACCGTTGACGGGCCGTGTCACGGCCGTGCTCGCTCGTCAGGTCGTGGAGCTGGAGCAGGTCGCGCATCTCCGGCATCGTCGAGGCGATGTGTCCCAGGTCGCGCAGCGGATCGTCGTGGTCGTAGGCCTCCAGGATGGGGTCGAGGTGGTCCGCGATCACCCGCATCGCCAGGGCGTCGTCGGGGTCCTCGGCCGGTGGCAGCTGCTCGATCTGCAGGCGCGTTCGACGCAGCAGCGCTTCCTCGGCGGCGAGCCCATCGGGTCCCAGGTCGCCCCACCGGTGGTCGTGGCCATCGATGCCGGCGTAGGTCGCCGCCATCGGCGACAGCGCGGCGAACCCATCGACGAAGCGATCGGCCAGGTCGTGGACGGGATGCTGCTTGGACACGGTGGCCTCGCTCTGACAGCCCCTGCCGGGCCGGACGCCCCGCGGAGCCTAGTGGTCGGTGTGACCACGTACGCTGCGAGCGTCAGGAGGAGCGGCGATGTGGCGCGAAGGGTTCGTCTCAGGCGGTGCGACGAGGTTCTTCGTCCGTGCGCTCGGCTCGCCATCGCTCGACCTGGACGAGGGACAGCCGCCCAGCGACGACCTCGTCCTGCTCCTCCACGGCTGGCCGCAGGACTCCTCGTCGTGGCGCGCGGTCGCCCCGCAGCTGGTGGAGGCCGGCTACCGGGTCGCCTGCCCCGACCTGAAGGGGTTCGGCCGGTCCGATGCGCCTCGCCGGGGCTACGACCCGGAGACCCTGGCTGACGAGATCGCACAGCTGATCCGCAACCTCCACGCTCGTCGCGCGATCGTCGTCGGCCACGACTGGGGAGGGGCGGTGGCGCTGGCGACCGCGTTCCGGCATCCGGGTCGGGTCCGGGGGCTGGTCACGGCGTCGTCGCCGTTCCGTCAGATCGACCTCACCGCGGCCTGGCACATCCCGTTGTTGAACCTGCCACTGCTCCCGCAGCTCGCCTTCCGGGTCGCCGGTGGACCGCTCACCCGTGGGGCGATCCGGCACTCGTCGGTGGTCGACGACGCCTACACCGACGAGGTACTGGACGCCTACGCGGATGCCGTCCGGGCCGCACCGTCCGCATGGCTCTCCTACTACCGGACGCTGTCGCGTCGTGCGGTCGTCGACCTGGCCGTGCGCCGGGTCCGCCGCCGCATGTCCTTCCTGCGGGCGCCCGAGGGCCCCCACCGCCTGCGCGTGCCGACCGCGGTCGTCTGGGGTGAGCAGGACCGCGCGACGCCCTTCGCGTTGGCCCCCCAGGTGGCCCGCGACCTCGACGCGACCCTGATCGGCATCCCGGACGTGGGCCACTTCGTGCACGAGGAGGCCCCCGAGGCCTTCGCGCAGGCGGTGCTCGATCTCGGCCGCTGGGTGACCAACTCGGAGCGGCTGAGCGAGCGGCGCCCACGCCGCCACGACATCGCGACGGACCCCGCCGTATGAGGATCGCGGTCCACGTCTTCGAGGGAGCCGAGGAGCTCGACTGGGTCGGACCCTGGGAGGTCCTGACGTACTGGGCAGCTCAGCGCGACGACGTCGAGGTGGTCACGGTCACCGATCGCCCCGGCCCCGTGCGCTGCGCGAAGGGGCTCCGCGTGCTGTCCGACCACACGTGGGATGACCTCGGCGACATCGACGTGCTGGTCTACCCCGGAGGGAAGGGCACCCGCGGCCACCTCGGCGTCGCCGCGATCCGCGAGCGTGTCCGGGGGTTCCACGCCGATGGGACCCTGATCATGAGCGTGTGCACCGGCTCCCTGGTGCTCGCCGACGCCGGGCTGCTGGATGGCCGTCCAGCGACGACGCACTGGCGCGCGATGGACCTGCTGGCCGAGCTCGGGACCGACATCGCCACCCGACCCGACGATCGCTTCGTCGACGACGGCGACCTCATCACCGCCGCCGGGGTGTCCGCCGGCATCGACGCGGCGCTCCACCTGGTCGCACGTCTCGCATCGCCCGAGGAGGCACGCCACGTGCGACGCGGGATCCAGTACGACCCCGAGCCCCCGGTATGACCGTATGACCGCCCGGAGTGCAGGGGAGGGGGACGTGGCTCGAGCGTTCCCGCAGGCGGTCGTGTTCGACTGCGACGGCACGATCGCCGACACCGAGTCGATCTCGGACCGGGCGTGGTCGGCCACCCTCGCCGAGCACGGCTTCACCCCGACGACGGCGGACTTCAAGGCGATCATCGGCCGTCCGTTCCCCGAGAGCTGGGCCTACTTCTCGGCCCGGTCCGAGCTCGGGGAACGGGATGCCTTCCGCTCGCGCCTCCGGCGCCGGTTCCTCGACCTGTTCGAGCGGGAGCTGGCCGTCTACCCCGATGCGGTCGACACGATCACCGCGTTGGGGCGGGCGCGGATCCCCATCGCGGTCGCCTCGTCGTCGAGCCGTGCCCACGTCGAACGCGTCCTGGATCGGGCCGGGGTGCGCGACCACGTCCGCGCGATCGTCGGTGCCGATGACATCGATCTGCACAAGCCGGATCCGGCGCCCTACCTCGCCGCCGCGGCGGCGCTGGACGTCGATCCGCTCGCCTGCACGGCGGTCGAGGACACCCCGGTCGGGCTCGCCGCGGCGCTCGGGGCCGGGATGTTCACGATCGCGGTGGTCCGCGCGCACGGGGTTGCCGAGGAGCTCGCGGATGCCCACCGTGTGCTGGACGAGCTGTCGGTCACCGCGCTGGTCCCAGATGGTGACCGGGACGCGGGCGCTGTCGGGGAACCGACGTCCACGGAGGGACGATGATGGAGCTGTTCGGAGGTGCCGAGGATGCCGGGCTGCTGGTGCTCCGGGTGCTGGTCGGGGTGACCTTCTCGCTGCACGGCTTCCAGAAGCTGTTCGGCTGGTTCGG
>SL_3KL_010_SEDDRAFT_10004427_pt1 | contig 12697 bp, 10 predicted proteins | sample SodLakKL_010_SED_2_FD_10381 | JGI IMG/M metagenome (IMG submission 10381)
CGGGACTGGAATGAGAAGCTGCGCGGCTGGGGTGAGGCTGCCAGTGAGATCACCACCTGTTCGGAGGATTTCTGGCAGTTGGTGGATGATGTGGCGCTGGACTGGGTTTACCTGAGATCGGGGGTTGGGAGCCTGCAGCCCAGCGGTCTGGCGGAATGCGAGGGGGTAGAAATTGTGTATGAGGAAGGGGGCGTGGTGATATATTGGCTCCGGCGTTGATTAGGAACCTGCTGCCTGCAAGTTCGTGGGAAAGAGACTATAATTGTCTCGCCAGCCATGATCCATTCACTCAGGACTATTTAAATGATTATTGATAATGAAAATAGGGGAGGGACACACCTGTGAAGATCAGCCTGATCGGGCCTGTATTCCCCTACCGGGGTGGCATTGCACACTTCACCACACTGCTGGCTAAGAAGCTAATGGAGGCTGGGCATGAAGTGCAGGTGATATCTTTTAAAAAACAATACCTGGCCTGGCTTTATCCGGGAAAAAGCGACAAAGATTACAGCCCGGGTCGGGAAAAGGTTCACGCAGATTACCTTTTGACCCCATTGAACCCCTTCACCTGGCGCAGAACTGTTAATGAAATTGTCGCGTTTAAGCCCCAGCAGGTGATCCTGCCGTGGTGGGTGACCTTTTGGGGACCGGCTTTCCGGTTTGTGATCACCCGGTTGAAGCGGCGGGGAATCCCGGTGACAGTGTTGATTCACAATACAATACCCCATGAAGCGCGCCTTTTGGACCGCTTTCTTGCCCGGAGAACACTGCAAGCGGCGGATCGCTATATCGTGATGACGGAAAAGGAGAAGGGCCGCTTGCTAGCGCTGCTGCCGGGAGTGGGTGATATTTACATCGCACCTTTGCCGATCTATCATGCCTTCAAGCCCACGGGCTTGTCAAAACCGCAGGTCCGTAGGCAGCTGAATTTGCCCTCTGACCAGATAATCCTGCTTTATTTTGGGTTTGTGCGTCCCTATAAAGGGTTGGGGGTGCTGATTGATGCCTTAAGAATCTTGCTTGACCGGGGCGTCAATACTCATCTGCTGGTTGTCGGTGAGTTTTGGGAGGGTAAATCGACTTATCTTAATCAGATTCAAGATCTGGGGTTGAGCAAACGAGTGCGGATCTTTGATACTTTTATTCCAGATGATGAAGTAGCGGGCTTTTTTGAAGCTGCCGATGTGTTTGTTGCACCCTATATTGGCGGAACGCAAAGTGCAGCTCTGAAGACGGCTTTAGGCTTTGGACTGCCGGTGGCGGTGACGGATGTGATCAGGGATGAAATGATAGACAGCCTTCCAAAGCGTTGTAGAGTGGTTCCCGCTGGGGATGCGATCGCCCTGGCTGAGGGAATCCTGGAACAGGCTAAGGTGCCGGTACAAAACCCAGATGAAATTAAGAGATTAGTTGAGCAATCCTGGGAAACGATGCTCACGTATATCGAAGGGCATTCGTCATAATCTGGATCGTAAAAGAAAAACCCCTCATTACCACCTATTTCATCAAAAAGGTGTGCAGCTGAGATCAAGAACGAAAATGGTTTAAAAAGTTTTATGCAAGCTTATTGATAGTGTGAATTAAGCATTCAACATTTCGAGAAATTCAATGCCTTTACATCCCGAAAACCGCTTTATATGGAGATTTCCCCGCAATATTATGCGGTCTGTTTTTACGGTTGGGACTGCTGCAGCCATCGGTCAGGTGTTGTTAATGCTGTATTCTTTCATCATTGCAAGGTGGCTTGGTCCTGAAAAGTACGCTGTTATTGTTGCTAACTACAGCATTTGTGCAATTAGTTCAATCCTCATAAATCTTGGCTTAGATACCTGGTTTCTAAGAAAGGAGGTAAAGGGTCTGGAGTTAAGATCGGTTGCTGGTCATGTGGTTGTCATAAAGGTTCTGGCAGGTGTCCTTTGGGGAATACTGATATGGAGTATCTTACCAATTATCAGGCCGAATATTTATTTTAGGACGGTTCTTTCAATTGCGGTATTAAACACTATTTTTGAAGCGACAACCAATGTTTTTTACGTCGTTCTTTTTAAAGATGAAAGATTTAAAGTTTCATCGATCATTTTTCTCTGTGACCGTATTCTGCGTCTTTTATCAGCCTTCATCTTGATTTTGTTCAGTATTGATGATATTTATCTATTCATTTCTGTTCGCCTTATCATTGACATTTTGTTTTTTGCAATTGCTTGGGTTTACGCCAGACCAATCTTAGAACTAAAAGTTAAACGCTTCTGGAAAAGAATAATGGCAGACTCGGTTCCTTATACAGCTTCTGATGCGATTAAGGTTGTCTATCAACAGGCAGATGTTAATCTGGTATCTTTGCTAACCGAGGATGTCAATGTGATCAGTTTCTTCTCAGTGGCAATCAATCTTATCAATGTCATCTTTGCCATAATTGAAACCTTACAAAACGTATTTATCCCCAAGCTCTCGAAATTGTTTGAGAAAAGGTCACAGAAATTAATCAAAAGCATCATCTTCACACTTGCCGGGTTTGCAGGTATTGGTTTCTTTCTTTGGGTAGGATTATCCTCTTTCGGAGGGCAGATCGTGAATTTCACACTGGGAGAAGCGTATTCAATCTCAGGAATGTATCTAGATAGATTATCCTCGATATTTCTTATCAGGTCTATGACAGTTGGTATATCAATTATTTTAATTTCAATCAATCTCCAGAAAAACCGGATTATTCCCCAAGCTGTTGCCACAGGTTTTAAAGTTGTTTTTGGGTTGATCCTATTTACATTAATGAATATTCAGGGGATGTTATGGGTTTATATCCTGTCTGAATTCGTTATGCTGATTGGCTTACTTTGGGTGCTATCAAAATGGTTCCTAAAAATTAGAAATCAAGAGGCGGACCTCTTTCATTTTTAGAGGATCCTATAAAGTTTACAATAGTTATGGTTTGTTTTCATGTAGCGGCTGCGGATTAATCTGCAACTCGTGACTTAAAGGCATAATAAATGCTGACCAAAAAACCGTGTTGGTGTTTGGTCTGCTATTAGTATTGAAAATTATGATAATTATTGAGATAATCGACGCCCAGCTGGAGTGGATCAAGTATTTTCCGTTTGGAAATGCGCCATGACCGGGGACTGGCATTTTTAAATGGGTCAAAACGCCAACTTTTTCCGCAAACTAGCATGATGATATGGTAAAGTAATTTTGAAGGCTATTCTAAGCGCTGTAGAGCAATTGGCAGAGAACTTATAATTAAAACAGAAATAATTATTGTCATCGTTCTCAAACTCTAATCACCAATTAATGAACAGGGGATCGAATCTATGCAGGCAAAGGAGATAGCGCTGACTCAAAAAAAAGATTGTAGTTGAAATGAATAAATGGGGGCAGGTTGAAAATTTCTCCTGTTTCTGGTTTTATTTACCCGCATATCTACTTGTCTAACTAAAACTGGTATAATGAAGTGGTTCATTTATCACGCTTTTCTAATATATACCAATAAATTGAAATCTCAATCGGATGAAAAATATTTAATAATGGAATCTAATGCGAGTCAGTTTATAAAACCTGATATTAATAATTCACAAGGAAAAAATGGAATTTAAACCCGAACTACAGTATCTGAATTTACTAAAGAAAGCCTTATCATTTTCTCTTTGGCCAGAACCGCCTATTGATTTTGAAAAATATAACTACTCTTTAAACCCGATTAAGCGATCGTTTTTTTCAATTCTTGCGAAATTTGCGAGCATGTTAGGTTTTACATTGTGTAAAAAACGAACAATAACTGAAAGCCAAAGACACCAAGGGGAGGTATGGCCGCCCGGATACGGCGATACAATGATTGGGATCAAAAGACTAGATAATATCCAGTATTGTGTAGAAAAAGTTATAAATGAGGATATTGAAGGGGATTTTATTGAAACTGGTGTTTGGCGAGGTGGTGCATGTATCTTCATGCGTGCCATTTTAGCTGTTTATGGCGTAGAAAACCGAAAAGTAATTTTGGCCGACTCTTTTGAAGGTTTGCCAAAGCCGGATATTACGAAATGGCCAAAAGATAAAAATGATAGAAATTTCTCTTATAATTTTTTAGCTGTTTCGCAACAAGATGTTGAAAACAATTTCATTAAATATGATCTGCTTGATGACAAGGTTGTTTTTTTAAAGGGTTTTTTCAAAGATACACTCCCTAACGCAGATATTGATAAATTAGCAATCCTTCGCCTTGATGCTGATATGTATGAATCAACAATGATTGCATTGGAAAACCTTTATCCGAAACTATCAAAGGGTGGATTTTGCATCATTGATGATTATTCTCTAAAGGGGGCAAGAGCAGCTGTTGATGATTATCGGTTAAAAAACCATATCAACGAAGAATTATTAGAAATTGATTGGACAGGTGTGTATTGGCGAAAGGCGTTATCCTGATACAAAGCATTCATATCTTGCGTGTACACCAACATATTCATTGTTTAGCTCAGAAGGCAATATCATTTCACCTTTTCATATGACCATTACTTTGGATGCATAGTAATTATGTCTTATTGATCATGGCAACAAGAATTTTAAGAACTGTGTTTGGAGTATGTTTTGTGATCATTTGTATGGGTTAAAAATATTTCTCATTCCAGTAGGAGATTGTCCTCAAAATTATCCACAATGACCTTGATCAATTTTCAATAAAATGCTTGAGTTAACTTTTGAGTGATCATGAATTTTTTTGACAATTGGTCGTCGCATGGCAAAAGCTGTTCATAAATTTATGGTATAAGAGTTGAGATAGTTAGGATTTCATTGGCAATTATTCAACCAGAATTCAATGGAAAATCAATTAAGTGATGTGTTGTTGGGAATATTTACAATGAAAAAAAAGATATCAATCATTGATGGCTTAGAAGGATTTCAGTCCGCGTTTTTACAAGAAGAACCGGGTATTGTTGAAGCCGTTGATCGCATTTAACCATCCTATGACATTAACTATATTAATGATCTGTTTTAATATCGAAGGACGGGGAACCTATCTGCGCGCATTCAAGCTGGCTAAAGCTTTGAGTGGGTTTGGCCATCGCCTTACCGTCTTTGTGTCCAGCCTCTCGGGTAAAAAAATCGAAGAGAAACTTGTGGATGGTGTCAAGGTGGTCAGCTTTCCCAGCATGGTCCATGGTTCTCTCCAGTCGGGTTGGGATTTATATGAAACATACAAGCGGATTCAATGGTTGAAAACGCGTGAATTTGATATCGTGCATGCTTTTGAAACACGTCCTAATGTTATCTATCCTGCTCTTTATACAAGGAAAAAGGGGGCGATCCTGTTTACTGATTGGGCAGATTGGTTTGGCAAACGTGGTTCTGTAGAAGAACGAACCAAACCCATTATCCGTGCAGTACTCAGACCTATTGAGACCTATTATGAAGAGAATTTTCGGAAACAAGCCAGGGGCACGACGGTTATTTGCTCCACCCTTTTTCAAAAGTCTGTGGCTTTGGGAATAGAAGAAGAAAATATCTTGTTATTACGAAATGGCTTTGATAATTCTGACTTGCAACCCCTGGATATGTTAACTGCCCGCAAGTCTGTAAATTTACCTACTGATGCATTTATCATCGGTTATGTTGGTTCAAGTTTTTCGAGGGATGTAGCACTAATGAAGCAATCATTTGAACGCATATTGAATCGGATCCCGGAAGCGAGGCTTTTACATGTCGGTCGCAGTAACTATGCCATTGGCGCTAAGGAAAACGTGATCCATACGGGTGAAGTCGATCCTGGCAGCCTGAATGATTATTTAAACGCATGTAACATTTTTTGGTTACCGCTCAGGGATTCCAATGCTAACAGGGGGCGTTTTCCCATAAAGCTGAGTGATTATCTATCCATTGGACGCCCAATCGTGACGACTTCGGTTGGTGATCTTGAAGATTTGATTGATGATAACGATGTTGGTTTAGTTGCTGATGATAACCCACAAGCAATTACCGAAAAGGTGATGGTTCTTTATCACGACTCTTTGATGGTTGAAAGATTAAGTCGAAACGCTTTGAAATTAGCTAATTCTTATGAAAATAGTTGGCAGAAAAGAGCAAAGGACCTGGAATCGTTTTATTTCCAAAAACTAACATAACATGGAAAATGGGTAAGAATGGAAAATATTCAAAGTGAAAAATGTGTAAACTGTGGTTCACAAGATTATCAATTTTTACATCGAGGCAAGGACCGCTTACATGGTATTGGTGGTGAATTTTCAGTGGATATTTGCACACAATGTGGTTTAAATGCCATTCATCCAAAGCTTTCTCTAAATGAGATGGAAAAGTACTACCCTACCGATTATGTTTCTTTTCCAAAGGCAGTCGAAGATGAAAAATTTTCGTTGAAACGATTGGACCGGAAAATTGGTATTAAACGACGGTGCAAGGTCATTAATCAGCGGGTGGAAAAGACTGGCAGAATTTTAGACATTGGATGTGCAACAGGTAATTTCTTAAGAGGGATGCAGGAATTTGGATGGGACTGTTACGGGATAGAGCCCTCTGAATATGCCGCAAACTATGCTATAAAAAGGTTCAATCTGCAAGTGATTCATGGTTATCTAACAGAGCATCTTTTTGAAGAGAATTATTTTGATGTTGTTTCGTTATGGGATGTCTTTGAACACCTTCCAGAACCCAAAAACGACTTATCGATCATTAAAACGATTTTGAAACCAGGTGGAATGTTGATCATCACCACGCCAAATGTAGATTCTTGGGGAAGAAAGATTTTTAAAGAGCATTGGGTGGGATGGGATGTTCCCAGGCATTATCATGTCTTTTCCCCGATTACCATAGAGGATATTTTAAATCGATCCTCCTTTACGACAAAGGAGATCATTAGCTTTACCGGTCGGCATGGCGCATTTCTTATCTCGCTTCAATTCCTTCTATTGGAAAAGCAAATTCCAACCTGGCGTAAAAAACTGATATTTACTATTTGCCGCTCATTGTTCTTCAGGGTTATGGCTTACCCCTTCTTCTTATGGGCTGAACGATCTAATCACAGTTCCATTATGACGGTCTTTGCTAAGAAGGAGGCCAGTTAATCCACGTTATTAATGAACTGAACACCTGCTTTTTATGTTTCTTCAAACTTGGAGCGTTTGACTAAGAATAATGTGGGTATTTTATCAAGAATTCAGCTATTTAACCCGAAAGGATTATTGTTATGAATGCGATAATGCTTATAATATACTTAGTAAATACAACACCTATAGACTTAAGGAGGTCTAAATGATTAAAAGATTGTTAACGGCTTTGTTCATTGCAGTAATTTTGATGGGTGGGCTCGCCAGCCCTGTCGAAGCTGCAGTGCCAACAAGCTACGAATCAGGTATCCAGGTCCGTAACCTGACGGATAACCCTGGGGAGATCATTCTAAAATTCTATGATTTGAATGGTGTTCTGATCAATGAATTCCCTGATGAAATTGCAGGCAATGAATCAAAAACCTACTACCAGGCCTCAATGCCTGTTGACGCTGGTTTCAACGGCTCAGTTGTCATTGATTCGACGGTTCCATTAGCAGCATTGTCCAACCTGGTTGGATTGGATAGTGGTGGTGGTCGTGTAAGCTATGCCGCCTATGGCGGTTTCTCAGCAGGTTCAATGAACGTTTACCTACCTATCTTATTTAAAGGCAACTTTGGATATAATACCTTCTACTATGTTCAGAACACTGGTTCAGTGCCAACGGATGTAAATGTTGCATATAGCACCGGTATAAATGTTACAATCACCGGGCTGCAGCCAGGTCAATCAAAGGTTGTCAATCAGGTTGATGAAGCACATACCCAGTCAGTGTTCTCTGGCACCCTGACGGCTTCAGATGCGCCAATTGCTGTTGCTGTGGTGCAAGAAGGCCCTGCTTTGTTCTCATATATTGGATTTGGTGCTGGTGTGACAAACCCCATTATGCCTCTGATCAACCAAAACAACTTTGGTTACTTCACAGGCGCCCAAATTCAAAATGCTGGTGGTACTGATACGATTGTCACAGTTGAATATGAACCAGCCTTGGCTGGAACAGCTTGTACAGAAACCCGAACGATCCCAGCGGGCGCGTCAAGGACATTCTCACTCAATGTTTTCTATACACCCCAGGCTGAAACTGATCCCGCTTTTGACACAACCTGTACCATGGGTGAGACGTTCATCGGTTCAGCAAAGGTCACTGCGAATACAGCAAACATGGAACTTGTTGCAGTCGTCAACCAGCTTCAAATTGCCGACAACAAAGGCGGCGCATACAATGCCTTATTTGCAGCTGATGGACAGCAGAAAGTCATCTTCCCGTTGATCATGGACCGCAACTTTGGTTACTTCACAGGTTGGAGTATTGTGAATGTGGGCACAACTCCCATCGCTGCTGGTGCATTAGTTTGTAATGTTACAGGTGTGGGAGAATCTGGACCAATTGATATGGATATTTCGAATCCAGAGACAATACCGGCCGAAGGCAGCTGGACACACATCCAATTGGACCAAATTGATAGTGGCTTTGTTGGTGGCGCGACCTGTGTAGGACCTGCTGGAGCAAGACTCGTTGGTACTTCCAACCAACTGGGAGCCGGACCGATGTGGGCAGGAATCGATACACTCTTGGTTTCTGAAGGTTTTGTGGTCGAACCGTAATCTCACTTAGAACAATTGACTAGAGTTGGCTTTGAAAAATGCCAACTCTTTTTTTATTAAAAAATTGGTTTGGCCTGGATTTGTTAAACAGGATGAATTATTATCAATTGAAGATTTGAATCATATACGGAAATCATTTGTTTTAGGAGGCTTTCTTACAGAAATCATTAAAAGAGGCTATAATCTACTCAAGATCTACACACATAAAGAGAGGAATCTCTATGGGCTTTCGAAAACTTGTACCGCTATTGATTTTAATACTCTGCATATTTCTTGCTGCCTGCAATAATGGTGATGTTGCCTCCATCGAAGATGTTGCCCCCATCGAGGATGTTGAATCCATTGATGAAGTTGAAGAAAAACAATTGGTAATTCCTACGCCAGGTGAGGATACAGGCGTCGTTTACGGAATAATTGTCAGTGAGGCTACAGGCAGAGCGCCGGAAGCAAATATTTATCTTTCACGCAATTTAACTGCTGGGGAGCCTGATTTGCCAGCAATGATTTCCTTTTCTTATCAAACCAATCCGCGCGCTCAGGTTGATGAAGATGGAAATTTCTACTTCAGTGATGTTCCGGTAGGTGTTTATGCGATAACAATCTGGACGCATCCTTCAGACACCCTTTTCATTGAAACTGAAGATGGGCAAGATTATTTATGGGTGGAGGTTGAAGCAGGCGCGACTCTTGATTTAGGGCTGGTACAGGCTCCGTAAATCAAGAATTATCGCTCGCGTTTAAAAATGACGCCAAGAGTCACTATCGTTACAGTTAATTGGAATCAGTTTGAAGACACCTGTGCATGTTTGGATTCGCTAATTGCACAAACGGGGGTTGTTACCGACTTAATCGTGGTGGATAATGGATCAACGGATGGGTCTGGATTAAAGCTTCAGGAAAAATATCCACAAGTAACCATTATTATGTCTGATGAGAATACAGGTTTTGCGAAGGGGTTTAACTTAGGAATTCAGCTAGCCCTCACCTTTGCCGCCGACAACATCATGATTGTCAATAATGATACTGTTGCTGAAAAGGATATGATCAAAAAAATGCTGGGAGAAATGGGCGATGAATGTGTGGGTGTGACTTCACCCCTGATCATGTATTATTCAGATCCCAAAAGGATTTGGTCTAGCGGTGGTGATGTTAACGCACTTATCCTGATGCCCATTGATGCGCACCATCGTAATGAGCATTTGACTGAATCTGTCTACCGGACATTTTTATCCGGTTGTTGTCTTTTGATGAAGAAGGCTTTGATTGAATCTGTCGGATTGTTTGATGAACGCTTTTTCTTGTATTTCGAGGATCTTGATTATTGCTTGCGGATCATGCGCTCCGGTTGGCGGATGAAGGTTGTGCCTTCTGCACGACTTCTTCATAAAGTTTCGTTAAGCAGTGGTGGTGCTCGCTCACCACAAGAGCGGTATTTTATTTCACTCTCAACAATCCTCTATTACAGAAAGCACATCACCAAGCGAAATTTTCTCGTCATTATACCGTTTCGAATGATTAGCACAATTCTGTGGACCATTCGCCTTCTATTCCAGGGTCAAACAACGGCATTAAGGGCATATTGGCGTGGTTTGATTGCAGGGATGAGAGGGAAACAGATCGGCATTAGTGATCAGTTTGGGCAATAGCAACTAATTCATCATTCGAGATGAGTTGCTCCCCTGCAATAGTCGTTACCAGTTCATGTGTGAGGGTTTTTCCCTTGATGTGAAATTTCCATCTCTTTAAACGAGGAAAGAGATCCAAAATTGGCTTATAAATTAGCAAAATAAGTGTGCGCAACATAATGGTCACAAAGAACGACCTAATGCTGTTTCTTAACTCCCTGACGATGTTGTTATCAATTGTGTTGGCACCTGTTAACCGTATGATTTTATAATCATATCTTGAAAGCATCCTTTTGATTGTTTTTTTTGAAAAATAAGTCAAATGACCGATTGGGTAAATCATCCGCCATTTGCTGCCGTAAAATTTTGCAAAGACATTTCCAATATCATGTGTAGTGATGATTACAATGCCGCCAGGTTTTAGCAATCGTTTAACTTCAGATAATAGTGCTTTTGGGTTCCTGTGGTGTTCAATGACATCGAAACAAGTAATCACATCAAAGGTTTCTTCTGCAAGGTTTAACTGGTCGAGTTCTCCGTTATAAACGAATATTTGATTTTCATTTTGGTTGTATTCCACAAAATAGTCGGATATGTCCTGACCGAAAACATGAAAGCCTGCTGATCGTGCAACCTTTAAAAAAGCACCATTTCCGCATCCAATATCAAGCAAGTTTCCTGATTGCTTATATTTTTGAACGACCCTGACCATACGCTGCCAATATGGAATATGGTAGGCAGCCGCATCAATAAAGTGGTTTCTAATAAAGCTCTGATCCCCATCCAGCTCAAATTTATAATACTGTTGATTAACTTCCTCGGTGATACGAGGATTAACATAGTTAAAGCCGCAATGTTGGCATACTACGATATTCCATTCATCGAACGAAAACAGACCTATTTGGTGTGGAAGAACTTGTGCGGTGAACTTCAATTCAGTTTCATTCTGTCCACACAAAGGACAGTTGATGTATTCAAAACCCTTATACATCAAAAATACCAACTCCTGATAGCAAATACATACGGTTAATTGATAATCCCTGGTAATGAGATCGTAAAAATTGCTTGATAAGATTGGGACCTGGCCAACACACGCTCACCTAATCTTCCACCAAAATTATAGATCAATCCCCCGATGGCTACAGATGATGAGAACGAGATTGGATCACCTTGTGGCCCTGGGGTTTCTTCTTGAAACCAGCTATTCTGATTATGGGAATAATAGAAAAGTCCTGTTTCATTCTCGTTTGGTGAACGACCGCCTACAAAAAAAATGATATCCGTTACAGGAATGGTACTCATCGCATAAAGTGGAATTGGCATCGGTGCTTCTGTGTTCCAGGCAACCTCTTGGTTTTGATCTCTAGCTGGCAAATAGCTCTCGCTGATGTCAAATACCTGATCTCCATCCCATCCCCCAAAAACAAAGATCTTACCGCCAGCCTGCGCCGCGCCTGCATAATAGCGCGCGGTTGGCATAGCCGTACCCTCCTGCCATGCATCAGTCTGGGGATCGTACACATACACCACATCCAGTGCCTGTGTTCCATCCCAGCCGCCGAACAGGTACATCTGACCCTCAAACCCTACCAGGGCATAGGCGCTGACTGCTTGAGGTAGCGGCGCACCCATTGACCAGGAATCCCTTCGGGGATCGTAGATCTCCAGGATGTCAGTTGGCTCCCCATCTGCCCTGCGACCGCCGGGGACGTAGATTCGCTCGCCAATCAGAGCACCATGGACGTCCGCGACTGGTGTCGGTTTATCGCTGAGCTGGGCCCAGATATCGCCTTCGGGAGAATAGTTGAAAACCGATCCGCTGACGCCTTCGGGCCCCTCCCCGGCAATGGCATAGATCTCGCCGTCGTAGGCCGCGGCGGCCATCCCAGCGCGGGCAGCCGGCATTGGCGCCAGGGACGTCCAGCGCTCAGCCAGCTCTGCCAGGGCCTGGCTCTCCGGCGTTGGTGGGGGCAGGAGGATATTGAATGTGAAGGTTACCAGGAACACAATCACTAACACAGCTAGGGGCACCCCGATCCACGCATATTTGCGCAGCTCGTCTTGCCAGGTGGGCTGTGCAGGCTCGGCAGCGGCTTCGAACCCACCCGGCACGTCAACCAGGCCGTGCTCAATGCCGTACAGTGTCGCTTCCGTGCGGGAGGCGACCGAGAGTTTCTCGAAGATGTTGCGTAAATGGACTTTAACGGTGTTGGGGCTGATGGTCAGCTCCTGTGCGATCTCGCGATTGGTCAACCCGGTTGCCACCAGTTTAAGGATTTCGATTTCGCGTCCGCTGAGGTTGTTTTGATCAGTCATAGCACTCATACGTTTAATTAGATCATACCAAGGACATTATACCGGTAATCCCCTGATTCTTATGTTTAGCTCTGCAGTGCGGACAGGTCGGCTGCGACCAT
>SL_3KL_010_SEDDRAFT_10004428_pt1 | contig 12696 bp, 13 predicted proteins | sample SodLakKL_010_SED_2_FD_10381 | JGI IMG/M metagenome (IMG submission 10381)
CGGGCCGGTCGCCACTTTTATCGGCAAGCAATTTGCCGATCATGGATTTACGGGATGCCCCGATCAGCACCGGGTATCCAAGGGAACAGAAATCTCCGAGCCGCGCGATGATCTCCAGATTGTGTTGCAGCGTCTTGCCAAAACCGATGCCGGGATCAATGACAAGCTGTGTTACTCCGGTTTTCTCTGCTGCCTGTGCGCCATGTTTAAGGAATGCGATGATTTCTGTTACGGCATCGACGTAGTCAGGATCCCGCTGCATGGTCTTTGGAGCGCCCTTGCTGTGCATGATCACAAGTATTGCCTGGCAGCTGGCGCAAAGATCCGCCAGACGCGGCTCTTTCTGCAGCCCGCTTACATCGTTGACCATATGCACACCGCACTCAAGGGCCTGCCGGGCGACTTCATACTTGGTAGTGTCGATGGAGAACATGGTCCCGGGGAATGCCGGCACGGCCTTCTCCAGCAGAGGCAGGACACGCTGCAACTCTTCCTTCTCTGTGACCGGATCGGATCCGGGCCTGGTGGACTCTCCCCCGACATCGATCAGGTCCGCGCCCTCTTCAACCATTTCCGTGATTCGCTCCAGCGCCGACGACACATCCTGCACCTCACCGCCGTCGGAAAATGAGTCCGGTGTCATATTGAGCACACCCATGATGGCCGGAGTAGAAACAGAAAGCGCCTTGCCCGTGAGGACAAAGCGCTTTTGACTGTTCTGATCCGACACGAAACTGGATTTTGTCACGTGGTTTCCTGTCTGAATACCGTTTATCCGGTGATTATGATTCCTTGATCATATCAGGGGTTTTCTCTTTTTCTGCCCATTCATCGGCATCAGGCAGCGGATCTTTCGTCTCGTTGATGACCGCATCGTCCCAGAGTTCGGCGAGGCGTTCGTTCAATTCGATGTAATTTTCCCATTTTTCAGGTACTTCGTCATCCGGGAAGATGGCCTCGACCGGGCACTCGGCTACGCAAGCGTCGCAATCGATGCAGTCATCGGGATGGATTACAAGAAAATTGGGGCCTTCACGGAAAGCGTCCACCGGACAAACGGCAACACAGTCCGTGTATTTGCAATTGATACAGGGTTCGGCTACTACGTAAGTCATGCTTTTGTTCCTTGCTAGGTTACTAATTTCGTGTGATGTGCAACTTCAAAAAAAATCTCGGATTACATTTAATTACCTCCTGAATTGCAGATTAAATTATCTGAAAAATAACTCAGATTCAATCCAAATAGAGTTCTTAAACCTTTTCATAACATGACCAGGGGCCGATAAGCGGCCTTCTGCAGCACGCGCTATTTCCGGATGATGTGCTGTACCTCCCTGAGCGAACCGTCGTTGGGTGCCGGCTCCAAATCCAGCAGGTGGCAGATCATCTCGTAAATATGGATCAGGCCGAACGGCCCGACGCGTTTGCCTTCATGGAAATCCGGTCCGCGCGCAAGAAATATGGTCCGCATTTCGGGTTCCCTGTGATCCCAGCCGTGAGCGCCGGTGAGCACGCCCCTGCGTTCAAAAACAGACCGGCTGGTGATGGTCCAGGGCAGGTCGGCCACCATAATGATCTCCGGAGTGCGACGGTGATTGCCAATCCGGTACGCTTCGGGCAGCTCCTCGCTATAGTAGACACGGTAGTTGTCCTCAGCTTCTTTGAGCAGATTGTAAACCGTTTCCCGCTTGCCTTCGGCGGGACGTATCATCGATACCGGGCCCCATCCGACGACACGTACATCATCCAGGTCGATGATCTCATCCAGGAAAATCACTTTCTCTTCGGAAGGAGCTGCCATCCCGTGATCCGATACAATGATCAGATTGGTCGAATCCCAGAGGCCGGTCCGCTCCAGTTCGGATATGAAATAGCCGAAATCGGCATCCATGNCGGCAATGGCCCGGGTGACTTCCTCGCTGTCGGGACCGTGCCGGTGCCCCTCGGAATCGATCCGGCTGAAATAGAGCGTAATGAAATCGGGCCGGGTCTCATCCTCCAGCGAAAGCCAGGTGATCACCGAGTCGATGCGCTGTTCGTGAGAAAGCCGGCTGTCATAGTCATTCCAACGGGTTGGACGTACACCGGAAATTTCGGCTTCACTTCCGACCCAGAACATGGAGGCGGTGCGCACACCCTGGTTCTCTGCTGTCACCCAGAGCGGCTCCCCCTCATACCAACGTCCCTTGACCAGCTCCTCCCTGTTACCCAGGCTGAACGTCACATCCCACTCCGGATCGTACATCGTGTTGGACAGGATCCCGTGGTTTTCAGGATACAATCCGGTTACAATGGAGTAGTGATTGGTGAATGTGAGTGTGGGGAATACGGGGATCAGATAGTCCGCGAGAACCCCNTCCTGTATCAGTCGGTCAAAATGCGGGGTATCGGTCCGTTCAAAATAGTCAGGTTTGAAACCGTCAACAGAGATCAGGACAACGGCGTTGCGCTCCTGTGCCGACGCGGAGAGAGCGATCAAAAGCGCGACAAGCAGGACCGCCAGGCGCCTTGAAATTATTATCATAACAGGCATGTTAGTGATTGCAGATGTAATTATAAGTGAATTACGAAAAAGAGCGATTATCCGTATGCTTTGTTTCAAGTCCGCCAGAGATCCGGAATTTCACTCTGAGGATTCGAAATCCAATGACAACTTCAAACCCGGGGTCAGATCCTGTCTCATTTCAGGATGTCTGATCCGCCTTGCCAACAAGGTTTCGTTGCCTGTATTGTCACGCATAAAGGAATATAGTATCTTTTGGCAGACTTTTGACGTGTTCTTCTGCCCCGCGTTTCACTTACTTCAGCCGGCGACAGATACGGCTGGAGATCTTTACCAAACTATTGCTCCTTCCAGAAAATCAACTATCAAAGAAAATCAACTCATCAAACAAATACTACCNTTATGAAGAAAATTCTATTACTCCTTATCATCACCGTTTTTATTGCGGTTTCAGCGAATGCCCAGGGAACGCAAGGAAGCAAGGGGCTGGGCGCGATAATCGGTGACCCGACCGGTGTTAGTGCCGCTTTATGGACCTCAAGCTCCAACGCATTCAGTGCCGGGGCAGCATGGTATTTAGTTGACGATTCCTCGCTGCACCTGCATGTGGACTATCTTTTCTACCGATTCGACATTCTTGATGTCACCAAGGGCGATCTTCCGGTTTATTTCGGTCTGGGTGGACGGGTACGGTTTGACAAGGAGGACAAATTCGGCGTGCGTTTTCCGCTCGGAATTGCCTATCACTTCGAAAACGACCCGCTGGAGCTCTTCCTGGAAATTGTCCCTGTGCTTGATCTGGTTCCCGGAACCGGCATAACAGGTAACAGCGGTATCGGTATCCGCTATTACTTCTGACCCTGGCAATCCCGCCACATATCGACAGCCGGCGCTGGAAATGACCCGCGCCGGCGTGGCTATTTGCTGATCCTGATCACATGCCCCTGGTTGAGCAGGGCATTCCGTTTTTTCATCCGGACATGTGGATGGTGTGGCCTTCCCGGGCAAGCTCAGCGTGCATCTGGGAATCCTTCGCCATTTTCTTGACCTTCTCATCCACTTTCATCAATTCATCATCCGTGAAATCAGGCCCAAAATGTGTCAGAACGAGGTGCTTCACCCCATTCTTCTTGGCACGCTCCACAACCAGCTCCCATGCCGAGTGACCCCGGTTTTCCATGGACCGGTACTCTTCAAGATCATATTGTGCATTGTGGATAAGGACATCCGCTTCTGACACGAAAGCGTCGAACTGCTTGAGGTACGGAAGGTTTTTGCCCCTCATGCTGCTGTTTTCAAGCGTATTGAGTTCGTTATCCGGACAGAAAACAATTTTCTTTCTGCCGATTTCGAATTTGTAGATAGCCGTTTCGACCGGATGGTTGGCAGAAATATAACGGACACTGTAACCTTCAAAATTTTGCCCATCCCGCTTGATCGAATGATAATCCAGATGCGCTTTGAACATCTGGGAAGTGATCGGAGAATAGGTGTAGGAAACCTGATCCACCAGAACTTCCTTGGTTGAACCGGTAATCTGTTGCGGCATATACACATCGAACTTGTTCCGCTCCGAAAAAAGCGGCTTGAAAAATGGAAAGCCCTGGATATGATCCCAGTGTGGATGTGTAACGAAGATGCGCCCGTTAACCGGCTCCTCTTCTTCGATCAACAAGTTGCCCAGATTCCGGATTCCCGAACCGGCATCCAGTATCAGCAGCTGTTTTTGAGCGGGCACCTTTATCTGGACACAGGTTGTGTTCCCGCCAAAATGCGAGAATTCCTTGCCCGGACACGGGATCGATCCGCGAACCCCCCAGAAAGAGATCTGAATGGCATCCCCCAGGACTTCCTCGATCTTTTCGGCAAGCTTGCTGTAAATCATCGGCTTGTGAAAGAAATCCGTAACCCCCGCCTTGAGGGCAATATCTTTCTCGACCGGATAATCACGGCCCGTCAGAACCAGTATGGGAAGATTTTCAAAGTTTTCATCTTCTTTCAGCTGCTTGCAAAGATGAAGCCCGTTGCCATCCGGAAAATGAAGGTCCATGATGATCAGGTCGGGCCTGATATCGTACACACTTTGAATAGCTCCCTCGAACGTATTATGCTGATAGAACTTGTATCCTTTTTTCCTGAGAAATGAGCCGACCAGTTCGCAAAGCGTCAGATCATCTTCAATCATAAGAATTTTCATTCCCCTTTCAGTCTTCGCCATATAGCCTATCCGTTTGTTTTTGGGTCAGGGTAGAAATTTGCACTTGATAAAATATTGCAATCAATATAAGAGATTACCCCCAAAAAAAAGTGCTTATTTTTCAAGCAAATTATCACCGTCTGTAGTTTAATCTTCCATTTTTTGTCGAAGCTCTTCCAGCTTGTCCTGTTTATTATCCAGTTTTTTCTGAGCATCGTCAATTTTTTGCTGAATCTCGTCAATCAGTTCGTTTCCTTTTCCACCGGGATTTATAAATGTTTTCGTATCCCGATACCTCATTATTTCCTCATGAAGATTATCACATTCTTTTTTGAGCTTGAAGTATTCGGCACGAAGCGATTTGTCAGCTGATGCCTGGTGATCACGCGCCGGAGCGGCTTTTCTGCCTGACCCGCGGTGCCTCTGGTAGATCCGGTCGCAGGATTCCTTGTACTCCTTCTCTATCTTCTGTTTCTTTTTGATGGGAACAAAACCAATGCTGCGAAACTTCTCCTGAATCTGTTTGGCCTGCTGCACAGCCTCTTCCGGGTTCTCATGGTCGCCGAGTTTTACCAGCTCAGCCACAATTTCTTTTTTCTTTTCGTAATTCTCTTTTTGCTCATCCCGTACCGTTTTGAAGTGTTTTCTACGGGCGTCATAAAAAGCATCCATCGCTTTTTTGAACCGTTTCCAAAGCTTTCCTGCTTTTCTCCGCGGTACCGGTCCTGCCTCTTTCCATGCCTTCATCAGGGCATCCATCTCCGCCGTTGCTTCACTCCAGTCGGTGCGCCCGGACAGTGCCTCTGCCTTTACGCACAGGGCTGCCTTCTCGTCCAGGTTTTCCTGCTCCTGTTCACGTATCAGATCAAGGTTTTCACTCTTTCGCTCATTAAACTTCTTTGTGGCTTCATTGAACCTCTCCCAGAGCTCATCATTTTTTTCTTTGGGAATCGGCCCGATTTTCTTCCATTTCTTGTGGAGATTGTTTATCTCCCTGACGGCGACAGCCAGATCCTCTTCTTCCAGTAGTTCTTCCGCAAGTTCACACAGACGTGTTTTCTTGCGAATGTTCTTCATGGTCTGTGCCCGAAACTCATTGTTGTACTCCATTTTTTTGGTGAAGTACTGGTCACGGACAGACTTGAAACGCTCCCAGATGGTATCAGACTGTTCACCCGGGACGTGGCCGATCTTACGCCACTGACGGGATAGCTCCTCGATTTCCCTGTCCCGTTGCTCCCAGTTCTCCGTATCCGGTCCGACCGATGTTATGACCTGGTTGAGCTTGTCGAGCACTGCCAGCTTCCCGACCAGATTCTCTTCTTCTTTTTGTGCTTTCCTGACCAGAAAGGCTACCTTCTTGTCATTGAACTCCCGGATCAACTCCTCGTATTTTTTTTCCTGCTCTTCGGCCTCAGGCTCTTTGGGCACATCTTTTATGTCTTCCCAGCGATTCGACAGATTACCGACCTGCTTGAATGCCTGCCATCTCTTCCTGTCGATGATGTCCTGTAGCTGATCTATGATCTTCGCACGTTTGTCCAGGTTTTCCTTGCGGCGCTCCCGACGCTTTTCGAGCCATTCCGCCTTTCTTTCAGTCACTTTTTTCCGGGCGGCTTCGACGCGATCTCCAAGCTCTCTGTAACCTGCCTCGGAAGCAAGCGCCGGTTCCGCCTCCAAAATCTGATCCCATTTGAACCGGATATTATCCAGTTCCGACTGCATCTGCTGCCAGTTGCCCCCCTTTACAATTTCATCGGCTTTGTCAGCCAGCTCAACCAGTGCGGACAATGATTCCGGATATTCTTTTACCGTATCATCCTCCGCCGGCTCGGATTTCGACTCCGCCTCCTCTTGCTCCGCCGGCTCGGATTTCGACTCCGCCTCCTCTTGCTCCGCCGGCTCGGTCACCGGCCCAGGCTTACCCTCTGCTTCCGCCGCTGTTTCCTCGACAACGATTTCCGTATCATCCGCGCCACACTCCCGGATCACCGCATCAATTTTTGCAACAAGCGTTTCAAAGTCGCCAACAGCCCGTACAGAGATCACTTCTTCCCGAAGTCCCTGCAGCTTTTCAAGAAGCTCCGGTCCGCGAACCTCGTCACGGATCGAATCAAGATAGGTATCTACATGCTTCTCGATTCCTGAAAACTGGTTGTTGAAATAGCGAAGAGCCTCCTGTGCATCGGCGGGATCCACATTTGCCAGCTCTTTACCCTGAAAAATCGCATTGTCCTTCTGGAGGATGCGACCATCATTCGTAACGATAGCGTACTCGTTTTCCATTAATATCACTGAGAGACGGATTATAATAATACAGCACTTATGACCGAACAGTCACACGGCAACCCGCTGTTGGCCGGTAATTGCTTTTGGCGGACCGGGATCAGGTTCAAGGCATAAACTGATAAATTTTTGAGCTTAAAAGAATAATAAAAAAAACTGCAAGAGTAAATTATTTTCCTGTTTTGGACAGATATGGACCTATTTTTTCATGGCCATACCACCGATTATCAGTCCGAGACGCACAGGCACCCACTTGCTGAGCAAATAGGCGATGCGTAAAAATGATCGCGAGACTTTCAGGGGAGCGTTTTCTGCCAGCCCCCTCAGGCCACGGGATGCCACCGATTCCGGGGACTGCGTTCCCCGGAAAGCAGCCTTTTTCCTGTCCACCCGGGCCACCTCCATGAACTCTGTATCCACGGGGCCGGGACACAGGGCACTCACATGGACTCCGGTGCCTTGCAACTCTTTCCACAGGCTCCAGCTGATATTGATGACAAATTGCTTGGTAGCAGAATAGACTGCAAAATAGGGGATTGGCAGAAACCCGGCCATGGATGAGACATTCAAAATCCCTCCGCTGCCCCTGCGTACCATATCGGGCAGCAAGAGACGCGTAAGCATGACAAGCGAAGCCATGTTCACCTGCATCATCTGCTGGTATTTTTCAGGCGAGCCGTGCAGAAAAGTGCCGTTAAATCCAAATCCGGCATTGTTGATTACGATATCGACTGCAATTGCCTTGTCGCGAATATCCCGAACCAGCGCTTCGGGTCCAGCCGGATCCGAAAGGTCACACGGGATAACCGTTACCTCACAGTCGTAGCTGGTTCTCAATTGCCTGGCAAGGGCGTCAAGACGGTCTTTTCTTCTGGCGGTCAGCACCAGATTGGCACCATATGATGCCAGTTCCTTGCAAAAAGCGATCCCGATTCCCGATGAAGCACCGGAAACCAGAACCGTTTTCTTGTTATAATACTGCATAGCTACTGCCAAACTTTACTAATGGACGACTGTATTTGTTGTTATAACTATTTCTTTGCTTTCTCTTCCTGGAACAGGTGCACATCCCGCTGCGGGAACGGAATGGAAATGCCTTCCTTGTCAAATCGCTCTTTGATATCCTTTATGAGTGCAAACCGGGTAGGCCAGAGATCGGAGGCTTTTGCCCACGGCCGCACAAATATATCGACGGAACTGTCACCAAGCTCTCCAACAGCCACCATGGGTGCCGGATCCTTGAGGACTCGTTCATCGGCATCCAGAGCTTCCCGTATGATCTTCATGGCTTTGTTCATGTCATCGGTGTAGCTGATACCGAAGACCAAATCGATCCGGCGAGTGGGATTGGTCGAAAAGTTCGAAATATTGGCACCCCAAATATTGGTGTTCGGGATGATCATGAAAATATTGTCAAACGTATGCATTTGCGTGGAAAACAGGCCGATTTCATCCACCACGCCCATAACCCCGCTGATGTTGACCGCATCGCCGACATTGAACGGGCGGAAAAGCATCAGCATCACTCCGGCGGAAAAGTTGCTCAATGTACCCTGCAAGGCCAGGCCAACGGCAAGTCCGGCCACACCCAAAAGTGCGACAAGGCTCGTGGTTTCCACACCGAACCGGTTAAGCACGGCTATCACCGTGGCTATCAGAATGAGGACTTTCACCGTCTGCGAAAGAATGGGCGTCAGGGTATTGTCGATACGTTCCGATTTGTCACAAGCCTTTCTGACACGCTTGCCCGCCCAGTTGGCGATCAGCCAACCAATGATAAGTATGATAATGGCGCCAAGGACATGGAGCCCATACGGCACCACCACCTCGGCAACGATTTCTTGAATGGTTCCCAGATTTTCCATGATAAGCTCCTGTAACTGTGTAGTTACTCTGTTTGTTACGTTTTTCTGAAGCAGACTTTACCAGCCGCTGCAAGATCGTCCTGTTCTGTCCCTATCCCCCGGTGATGACACGGCACGTGGACACCATCTGGCGTTGACAAATAAAGTACGTAATATTCAAGGATTTATCCAGACAACGCAGTGCTTTCCCCCTCTGCTGGTGCTCCATCCAAAAAAAGACAGACCGACAATGTCAGCCTGCCTTTTTTCATGAATCCGTATTTTGTAACGAGGTTTCAATGGACAGATTCCTCAACTTTCGGAATCTCACTGAAGATGGCTGCGCAGCATCCATGCCACTTTCGAGTGTGTGCGGATGCGCTCGGTCACCAGGTCAAGGGTGGCTTCGTCTCCCGCCTCCTCACAAGCCGGCAAGGCCTTGCGGGCCGTACGAATCACTGCCTCATTGGCTTCCTGCAGTTTTTTTACCATGGTGCGGTCATCCGGCAACCCCTCTTCTTCCGTGATTGTGGTCATTTTGGAATACTCCTTGAAGGACCCCGGAGCAAAATGTCCCAGCGAACGGATCTGCTCGGCAATATCGTCGATAGCTTGAGCAAGTCCCGTATACTGCTCCTCAAACATGGCGTGCAGGGACTGGAAGTTCATACCGGTCACGTTCCAGTGGTAATTATGCGTCTTCAGGTAGAGCATGTACGAGTCGGCCAGCAGATGGCCAAGTGCTTCTGCAATTTCGCTGCGCTGCTCATCGGTTATGCCAATATTGATACTTTCGGACTTATCCAGTAGTGTACTCATAATCGTCTCCTTTTTTCTGCTTGTTTCAATTAATCATTACAGGTTGAAACCTATTTGTTCAGAGCTGTCATTCGATCAACATTTGCCATGGTCAATTCGTTCTGACACTGCTTCTCACCTGCTTCTATAATACGCGATAAGCCGCTTAAAATCTTTGGGCATTTCCGCCTCCAAACCAACGATATCCCCCGTTGCCGGGTGGTGGAATTCCAGACGGGACGCATGAAGCGCCTGCCGGTCGATCAGCTTCTCCTCCTGCTCGTCACTGGCATAATGGCGGTCACCGACAGTGGGATGGCCGATTTCCGCAAGCTGCACCCGGATCTGGTTTTTCAGGCCGGTATCCAGGGCCACCTCTACCAGCGACGTATCACGAAACGGCTCGACGACCCGGTACAACATCCGTGCTTTGGTCCCTTCGGGATCCCCTTCCGGAACAATGACATTGCGAAACCCTTCCTTGATGCGTTTCATGTAGTGAACGAGCTCTCCCTCGGGTGGATCCGGGACGCCGCGCACCAGCGCCAGGTAGATCCTGGCCGGCTGATGATTCCGGAACTGTTCCATCAGGCGGGTCCGTGCCCGGGTACTCTTGGCAAACAGCACCACGCCGCTTGTATACCTGTCAATGCGATGCACTGTCTGAGCCTTGCGCTTTTGAGACTCAAGGTAACGGTCCAGGGCCTCCTGCATGTTTGCCGACTTCATACCGGGAATGGGTACCGTCAGGATACCAGCCGGCTTGTTGACCGCTATCACCTGGGAGTCCTCATACAGGATCTCAGCCCGGGATCGGGCATTCAGCGTTACATACCATTTCTTCTTTTTCATGATATCGGCATTTAACTCGAAACAGGTGAGTCAAGCTGCTTCAAAAAAGCCCGGCTCTCAACGTCATCGGGAAACCGGGCGGTACAGTTGATCATCACGATCCTTGCCTCATCGATCTTTTTCAGGTGCATCAGCACAGCAGCGAGATTCCGGAGTATGAGCGGCGTTTCCCCGCCATGACGGATACTTTGCCGGATCACCGTTTCCGCTTCGGCATATTTTCGCTGCGCCACCAGGGCATCAAACAATTCATTGAGAAGTCCCACGTGGTCGGGCCAGGTTTCAAGTGCTCCCCGGTAGGACGATTCCGCCTGTTCCCAAAATCCGAGAAGACTGCAGACCGACCCCATCATGAACCGTGCAAAAGCCAGATCGTCGCCGCCGGCCTGCTCCAGGTAATCCACCAGTTCGTCGCCGATGCTGCGCAGCCGTTTCACACAGTAATGTGTTTCCCGGTCATCTTTTCCAGCTTCCGCTTCTTCAAGGCGGTCAGACAGGTCCACGATCTCCTCGGAAAGAGCGAGAAGCCCGGGCTTTAACGGATCGGACCGTTCGGCTGTCATGGATCTCAGATGCTCATTTCCACATTATGGACATTTCTCAGGATCTCAACGGCGTTCTTGTCCTTGTTCTGCATCACCCGATGCTCAAGATTGGTGATGAGTCCGGCCCGCGCCTCCTCAAAAGCCTCCGCACGGGCATCCTCCGGCGATCCGGTCCGGATAAGGATATAGATGTCATCGGCACGGATCACACTGTAAAGTCCGTCCTCATTGAAGGCGTGCGAGCGAAGCTGTTCGTACTTTTCAAAGAGCTGCGAGAATTCTCCCGAATCCGCTGCCTTCTGGACGATATCGACATCTTTTGGACTTTCGGCGCTCAATGGCACATGGCAGAGGTAAAAAAACTTTTCCTGGTAAAGCATGGGTGTTGAAACCTTGGTTTATCGGTGAATCATTACAATGCCGCAAGGTACGAAAATATCAGATCAAATACCTTGACCGGACCGCTCAAGCCACCGGACCATGATGTCGTGAACGCGGGCAATATCCTTCAGATACACCGCCTCGTTTTTCTGGTGATAGGGGAATATGGCCGGCTCCAGAGCCAGCGAAGGAATATCTGTTTGCCCGTCCCTGTTCAGCTCTGCCCCGTAGTGAAGGTAGTCATTCGTATTGTTGGACAGAAACAGGTCGGGATCGATGGACAGAAACTGGTCACGGACCCGATCGGTGCGTTCACGCTCCCTGTCTGTCGGCTGCTGGCCGGTGAACTCCCAATGCCCGCTGTACAGCGCCACTCCCGGATCCCCCTTGAACAGGGGTGTGGTATCCAGCGTGATCACCGCAGATGGCAACAGATGTTCCCGGATCAGATACCGTGAGATACGCTCGGCTCCCATGCCGTGATAAAGCCCCTTACCCTCATTTTTGAGCAGGTGTGGATGGTTCTTCAGGCCAAAACTCTCTTCCATTTCCGAAAAAAGAAGCATGAGCGGCGGAAAGGATCGCTCGGCGCTGAGCCGCGCAAGGGAGATGCATAGAGCCAGTCCAACGGCATTATCCAGCTGCCCGATAAGCCGCTCTTCGTCCTGCTCAAACGGCAGTGCTTCGGGTGGAGAAGTGCCAAAATGATTGATCTTGTCAAGATGAGCCGTAAGCGCCACCGGTGACCGGCTGTCATCCCCGGGCACCTGAAAAACGAGGTTGTTGTCGGGAACACGTTCTCCATTCGCTCCGGGAACGGATTCCATGAAGCGGAATATCAGATCATGGATATTCTCCTCATACGAGGAAAATGAAGGAACCCTGGCTATGTCGCGGATCAGTGAAATCAGTTTTTCCATAGGCATAAAGCTACAAAACAAACAACAGAAATGCATTTTTCAATCGAAAGCTTCCGCACGAGCGCCGCAATATTCCAAAATACATCTGCTTCTGTGTCGTTTCTATCGGGAACACAATGATTTGTTGCATATCTTCACTGCCGGATGTATTTTCGGAATCAAATGTATGCCTTCAATAACAGTGTGCCCTGAACAGATTCAACAAACATTTCAGCACTCAGAAAAATGAATATAGATAACCGTAACAGAATCATCAGCGCCGTACTTGCCGTTGTCATTATTGTCCTCGCCTGGCTGCTTTATGATTCCATCACATCACCGTACAAAAAAATTGAGCAGCAACGGGAAGTAACCGAACAGGTCCGGCACA
>SL_3KL_010_SEDDRAFT_10004429_pt1 | contig 12695 bp, 11 predicted proteins | sample SodLakKL_010_SED_2_FD_10381 | JGI IMG/M metagenome (IMG submission 10381)
AGCGACCCCGTCGAGATCACCCCCGACGACAACCCCCCAGGATCGTCCCCCAACCGCATGATCGCGCCCTTGCCGAACTGCCGCTCGATGCTGGCGAGGGTGCTGGCGAGCACGCGGTTACGATCGTCGTTACTCATTGGAGATCCCTTCGGCGCCGAGGGGCGCTGTACCGTTAGATATTAAGGTATGCGTCCGTACGCGCGCAACCGGGTCGCGCACGCCCGCAGGCTAGCCGCCGCCGTGGCCGTCGGCGGCATCGCCCTGGGCCGACGCCGTACGACCCAAGGCTCGAGCCGCCGTCTCAGTGCACCAGCAGCAACGCCAGCAGGTACGCGCTCAAGCCGATCCCACCGAGGCGCGTGATCGCCATCGCCTCGCGGTAGTCGGCGTCCACGCCATGGCCACCCACCCAGCCGCTCCAACGCAGCTGCCGCGCTGCCAGCAGCAACCCCAGCAGCGCGCCCGGCAGGCTCCAGGCCCAGTGCGTGCGCAGGGCCACCGTCACGAGCATGGCCAGCGCCCCCACGGCCGCCGGCACCAAGGCCCAGCGCAGGGCACGGGCCGGTCCGAGCAGCACCGGCAGCGTACGGTCGCCGCGGCGCCGATCCTCCTCGACCTGGTAGGCCTGGCTCGCCACGTACTGCCCCAGCAGCACGGTGCCCGCCACCAACGCCGCCCACCAGGGACCGGGGCTCGCCAATGCCTCGAGCGGCGCGACCGACGGGCCGGCAGCGGCCCACCATCCCGCCAGGCTGCCGACCCCGCCCTGGCCGAGCGCCACCACCGCCAGCGACGCCACCGGATCGGCCTTCCAGCGCGTCGCCGGATGCGAGTAGGCGGCGGCCAGCAACCCCAGCAGCAGGTACGTGAGCGCGAAAGCGGGACCGACGAGAAGGGCCAGCGGCAACCCTGCGAGTTGCACGCCGATCGACCACGGCAGGAGGCCTGGCGCGAGGGGCTCGGGGTACCGCATCCCACCGATGGGCCCCTCGTCGCGGTCGTAGTACGAGTTCAGCGCGGTGGTGCCGCCGTACAGGAACACGTGCAGGACGAGCCACCCCAGGAGCAGCCGCCAGGGCTCGGCCGGGTGCGGCGCGAGGTACGCGCCCCACAGGAAGATCGGGCTCAACAGGAGGTTGAACGGCAACCGCAGGTGACGCACCCAGGGATGGCGCAGCCAGGCGACCAGGGCCAACGGGCGATGTCTCCCGTCCGGGCCCGGGCGAAGACCCGGCTCGCCGCCGCTCACGCCAACCCGCGCATCGTGAACGCCCCCACCAGCGAGCCCGACCACGGCGGCCGCAGCGCCTGCGCCAGGAGCGCATCGCGCGCGCGCGCCTGCAGCGGCGAGAGAGGCCGACCCAGGCGCATGTTCCACTCGGCCCGCCAGAGCGCCCGGCGCGCCGCCCGACGACGCCGTGCGGCGTAGGCCGCCAAGGCCGCCTCGAGCGCCGCTGGCCCCGAGGCGAGGCCGTCGGCCACGGCCGCTGCCAACGCCAGCGCGTCCAGCCAGCCCAGGTTCATGCCCTGCCCACCGATGGGGCTCACGACGTGGGCGGCATCGCCGGCCAGCGCCACCGGTCCAGCTGCGAAGCGCCCGGCGAGCCATCGCTCCACCCCGAAGGCCGATGTCATCCGCGCGCGCCCCGGGTCGAAGCGGCCCGCACCCCGCGCCGCGGCCAGGTCGCAGACGCGCTGGGCCAGCGCCGGGTCGACGGGCCGCAACCCAGGACCCGGCGATGCCGCCTCCCCGCCGACGCGCACCACCACCCGGCGCCAGCCGCCCGGGAGCGGGAAGCTCTCCACCAACCCCTGACGGTGCAGGCGGATCTCGGCGCGCGGCCCCAGGCGGCTGGAATCGGGCAGATCCGCCATGAGATAGCGATCGGGGTAGCGCCCGCCGCGTCGGCCGATGCCGGCCACCGCGCGCACGCGCGAATCGCGGCCGTCGCACCCGAGCACCAACCGCGCCGGCACGCGCCGGACACCCTGCGACGACACCAGCCTGGCCGTCACACCGCCGTCGGGAGCGGGCGCGAGTCGCTCGAGCTGCACGCCCCACTCCACCTCCCCACCGTTGGTCGCCAGCGCCGCCAGCAGGGCCGCCTCGGTATCGACCTGCGGCACGGCCAGCACCGGCGTGTCGTCGTCGAAACGCAGGGTGCCCAGGGGCCCGTTCGCCCCGAACGCCAGGCCCTCCACGATGCGCACCCCCGCAGCGCGTACGGCCACGTCCGCACCGACGCTCGCCAGGGCCGACAGGCCGGGCGGGTGGATGCCGATCGCCCGACTGCCGCGGCGCGGTCCGGGACGACGCTCGATCAGACGGGTGGAAACCCCAAGTGCGCACAGACGCGCTGCCAGCAGCAGCCCCACCGGCCCCGCGCCCACTACCAGCACCGGCTCGGCCGGCCTCGTCACGTCGCGACGACGCGCAGCAGCGCCGAATCGACCGTCAGGCCGGGGCCGAAGGCCAGCGCCGCCACGCGCGAGCCCGGCGCCACGCGAGCAGCGCCAGCGACGCCGCCAGCGACGCCGGCAGCGCCTGCGCCGCCAACGCCCGCTGCCCCATCGACGGCCGCGTCGAGATCCTCGCAGCGGCCCCCAAGCAAGCGTTGCAACACGAACAGCACGCTGGCGCTGGACATGTTCCCGGCGCCCGCCAGCACCTCACGCGAGGCCGTCAGCGCCGTGGCCGGTAAGCGCAACCCCGTTTCGAGCTTGTCGAGGATGGCGCGTCCACCGGGGTGGACGGCCCAGGCATCGATCTCGTCGAGGTCGACGGCTCCGGCGCGCAGGAGCGGCGCCACGGCGGCCTCGGCCTCGGCCTCCAGCACCCTCGGCACGTAGCTGGTGAGCACCATCTCGAAGCCGTGATCGCCGATCGTCCAGGCCATGTCCTGCTTGCCGCCTTGGGTGAGGGTGGTGGCGGAGGCGAGCAGTTCGAGCTGCAACACGTCCTCGGGCGCGTCTGGCGCAGCGGCGGCCGTCACCAGCGCCGCCGCGGCCCCGTCGGCGAAGACCGACGTCGCCAGGATGCTGTCCACCTCGCGGCTGGGATCGAGGTGCAAGGTGCACAGCTCCACCGACGCCACCAGGACGACCGCCTTCGGGTCGGCCAGGCAGAAGGCGCGCGCCATCCGCAGCGCCGGGAAGGCCGCGTAGCACCCCATGAACCCCAGGTGGTAACGCTCGGTCGTGGCGGGCAGCGCCAACGCCCGCACCAGATGGTCGTCCACCCCCGGCGCCTGGAACCCGGTGCACGAGACCGTCACCACGTGCGTGACGCGCTCGCGCAACGAGGCCGGAGCGGCGGCTAGCGCGCGCCGCGCCGCGCGCTCCAGCAGCGGCGGTGCGCTGGCGCCGTAGCGGGCGTTGCGAGCACCGGTGGTGGGGCGGCAGAACCCCCCGTTCCGGCTGAAGAGCTGCGGCAAGGGCCCGCCCGGCGCACCGTTCGCGCCGCCCGCTCGCTCCCGAACGTGGGTGCCGCTCGACGAACCGCCGAGCGTCTCGTCCATGAAGTCCGGCAACACGCTCCAGCGCCGGTCGATGCCCGAGGCGGCGTACACCCGCTCCAAGGTGCGGTCGATGCGGCGCTCGCCACCGATCCAGCGGCGCATGATGGCCTTGACGTCCGCCTGCGCGTAGCCGAAGGGGGGCAGCGCCGTTCCGAGCGCAACGATCCGGACCGACATCCGCCGATGATACGCGCTCGCGCGGAGGCGTCCGTAAGCGCTGGTACCATGGCCCGTCATGCACGAGCGAGAAGAGACGACGACGCACGATCCCCGGCTCGCGGCCGCCCTGTCCGGCCGGGTGCCGCTGCGGCTGGGCCAACTGCTGCGCGACGCCGGCGCCGTGCTGACCGGCGCCAAGCGCTGGGTGCTGCTGGGAGCGCTGGCGTGGCTGTCGCTCGCCGTGCTCGCTAGCCTGCTGGGGTTGCTGTTCGGTCTCGGCGAGGTGATCGCTGGCAGCCTCAGCGTGATCGTCACCGCGCCGGTGACGCTGGCCCTGACGATGTACGCCGTCCGTCGCGTGGCCGGCGTGCCCACCGACGGCGAGGCGCTGCTCACCTATCGCCCAGCCCTCGGCCACGTCGTGGTGGTGCTGTTGCTGGCCTCGCTGGTGCTGGCCGGCTCCGAGGCGCTGCTCGGGCCGGTGTGGAGCCTGCCGGTCGTGCTGCTCTACGCCTTGCTCAGCGGTCAGGCGGTGTTCCTGGCCGCGGACCGAGGAGTCGACGCCTTCACCGCGATCGGCTGGAGCGTGCGGGCGTCGCTGCCGGTGTTGCCGACCCTGATCGCACTGCAGCTCACGCTCACGCTGGCGCTCGTCGTCGGGACCCTCGCCTTCGGCATCGGGCTCATCTGGGCGGTGCCGTTCGCGACCCTGGCGCTGGGCGCTGTCTCGTGGCGGCTCTTCGGGACCAGCGCCGAGAGCGCCGCCTGACCTCAGCAGTCGCCGCCACCAGCATGGCGCCGACGCCGGCCGCCACACCGGCCGCGACACCGACCCCGAGCCACGTCCGCGACCGCCCCGCCCGCGAGTCCGCCTCGAGGGCCAGCTGGTCCTGCCACCAGCGCACGCTGAGATCACGCAGGCCCGCCTCGACGTAGCGCGGCAGGAACACCACGGCCGGGATGCCCACCGCGCGCTCGTCGAAGAGCTCGACCACCCGGAAGTCGAAGGCGTCCGCTGGCGATGCGCGCACCGACCCGTCCGCCTGCTCGTGGCGCTGGCCCACCTGCACGGCCACCTCGTAGGCGCTGGCGCGCGGCCCGTACCAGGGCGCCTCACGGACCTCCAGCACGACGCTGAGGTAGCCATCAACGTCCGTACAGACGGGCGCCCGCTGCCAGGGCAGGCTAGCTCCCGTGAAGGTCCGCTCCAGCGACCGCCAGAGTCGCTCGCGCACGAGCCCGGTGGCCACGTCGCCACCCCGTTCGAAGCGCACGTCGAGGCTGGCGTCGTCGACGCACAGGCGCACGCCGGCGAGTTCGCTGACGATGCTGCCGTGCGCCGGCGCCGAGGTCCACGCCAGCAGCACCAGCAAGGCCGGAAGCCAGCGCCACCGCAGCGTCAGCGCGCCTCGGAGCTGGCCCAGGCTCAATACGTCGAAGCCACCATGCCGCCGTCCACCACGAGCGTCTGCCCCGTGACGAAAGCAGCCTGCTGCGAGCACAGGTAGGCTACCGCCGCGGCGATCTCGGCGGGCTCGGCGAACCGCTTGACCGGGATCGAGGACATCACCCGCGCGCGCGCGTAATCGTCGGCGAAGAGCTGACCGAGCCGCTCGGTGGCCGTGTAGCCAGGCGCTACGTTGTTCACGGTCACGCCCTCGTTCGCCACCTCGTTGGCAAGGGTGCGAGCGAACGCGGTGACGGCCGAGCGCAGCGCGTTCGACAGCGTCAGCTCCTGTATGGGCTGCTTCACCGATAGGCTGGTGACGTTCACGATACGGCCCCAGCCGCGCTCGCGCATGCCGGGCAGCACACCGCGGGCCAGGCGCACCGCCGACATCAGCGTCAACTCGGTCGCGCGCGCCCAGGCGGCATCGTCGAGGCTCGCCGGCGGCCCAGCGGGCGGCCCGCCGGCGTTCGCCACCAGGATGTCGAGCGACCCGGCTCGCGCCTGCGCAGCCGCGACCACGTCGCTGACGCCCTTGGCGGTAGCGACGTCGGCTGCGAGCGCGATCACCTCGCCGCCCGCGGCGTGCAGGCGCTCGCGCGCCGCATCGAGACCCGCCTGCTCCCGGGCAGCGATCACCACCCGCACGTCCTCGGCCACCAGCGCCTCGGCGATGGCGAAGCCGATGCCCTTCGAGGCGCCGGTCACGAGTGCCGTCTTGCCAGCGATCTGCAGGTTCATGCGCCAGTCTACGCAGGCGCGCGCACGGAGGGGGTGAGCTGCGCCAAGGCCCGCAGGTCGGCCGCGCCGGCCGCGAACATGGCGACGCGGAGCTCGCGCAGGAACCGCTCCAAGGTGGCGACGACGGCCTCGGTGGAGTCGAGCGCCGGCGCCAGGAGCGGCTGCGCGACGGCGGCCACCTGCGCACCCAGCGCCAGCGCCTTGGCGACGTCGAGACCCGAACGGATGCCGCCCGACGCCACCAGCGGCATGCGCGGCAGCGCCGCTCGCACCTCGCGCAAGGCCGTCGCCGTGGGGATGCCCCACTCGACCAGATCGGGGTGACGGACCTCACCGTAGCGGACCAGGTCCTCCACCTTGGCCCACGACGTGCCGCCAGCGCCGGCCACATCGAGCGCCGCGAAGCCGACGTCGGCCACCTGCCGCGCCACGTCTCCCGAGAGGCCGTGCCCGACCTCCTTGAGCAGCACCGGCGCCGCCAGCTGCGGGACCACCTCGCGCAGGCGCGCCACCAGCCCCGCGAAGGCCTCGTCACCGCCGACCTGCAGCGCTTCCTGCAAGGGGTTCGTGTGCAGCGCCATGGCGTCGGCACCGACGCCGGCGCGAAGCGCCTCGAGTTCCTCGGCGCCGTAACCGCGCAGCAGTTGCGCGACACCCAGGTTGCCGATCAGCAGCACGTCCGGTGCCACGCTCCGCACCGCGAAACTCGTGCGGGTCTCGGGCCGTTCGAGCATCACCCGCTGCGATCCCAGCATCATGCCGAGCCCGAGCCGCTGCGCTGCTTCAGCTAGGTGCCGGTTGACCAACCCGGCCAACTCGGAGCCGCCCGTCATCGCCCCGATGAGCAGCGGCGCCGAGAGCGGCGCGCCCAGGAACGAGCAGCGGGTGTCGACCGCCGCCAGGTCGAGTTCCGGCAGGGCGCGATACGGGAGGTCGAGCTGCTCGAAGCCGGTGGTCCGCCTGGCGTAGGCCGCGGCCCCCGACAGGCACACCTCCAGGTGACGGCCCTTGCGCGCGCTGATGGTCGTGGACATCGGTCTCCCAGTGTAGGCCTTCCCCCAGCGCGCTGGCCCGTGCCAGTCGTACGATGCCGCGATGGATCGAGAGACGCGGCGTCGGCGCGGCCTGGCATGGCTCGTTCCAGCAATCCTGGCGGGGCTCCTGGCAGCCTGCGGCGAGGTGCCCGAGGCCCACCTGACGCTCAGCCCAAATAGCATCGTCATCAGCGGCGCCGCCGACGGCACCCTGTTCGTCGGCAACAGCGGCGAACCCGGCTCGATCCTGCGCATCGCTACCGCCAGCGACGCCGACTGGCTCGACATCGCACCGAGCGAAGGACGCATCGGGGGAGGCGACACGCTCGCGCTCACGGTGTCGATCCGCGCCGAGGTCACGCCGCCGGAGGGCAGCAGCACCACGCTCGACATCCGCACGAACGCCGGCGCCCAGAGCGTCCAGATCAGCGTCCGCCGCGACCTCGGACCCTCCATCTGCGCGCATGGCCTCGACACGATTGGCGCACTCGGCGCGTCGACTGCGGCGGTGCCGGCGTTCGGCGCGTTCCGCGAGGTCGGCGGGCCTCCGGCGATCGCTGCGGCCAGCGTTGGCCGCGAGCCGCGCGAGGTCCTCGTCCGCTACCACGACGACGGCAGCACCCTCGCTCGAGCCGCGCGCGCCGGCGACGTCGCGGCGCGCGCCGGCGCCCAGCTGCTGCGCGCTGGCGCCCCGGGCCAGCACGACCTGCTGCGGCTCCCCGACACCGGCGCCGACGCCGCCCTGCGCGCGCTCGAGGCGGACCCGCGCGTGATGCTGGTCGCCCCCAACGTCGAGGTCCATCGGCTCGGCGTCACACCCGACGACCCCGCCTACCCCGAGCAGTGGTGGGCCTGGTGCTTCGGCCTGCCCGAAGCCTGGTCGGTCAACCCCGGCACGGTGGCGCCCGGCGTCGACAGTGTCGTCCTGGCCGTGGTCGACGACGGTGTCAACGTCAGCCACCGCGACCTCGTCCCGAAGCTCCTGCCCGGCTACGACTTCGCCGAGCGCAACGACGACGTCCGCTCGCTCAGCCCGCACGGCACCCACGTCGCCGGCATCGCCGTGGCGCTGGGCGAGAACGGGGTCGCCATCGCCGGCGCCGCCTACGGCGCCGACGTGCTGCTGCTGCCCGTCAAGGTCTTCCCCGACGACCCCAGCGCCAACGGCACGGTCGACACGCTGGTCAACGGCATGCGCTGGGCCGTCGGCCTCCCCGTCGCCGGCGTGGCGCCCAACCCCCACCCGGCTGACGTCGTCAACTTGAGCCTCGGCGTCGGCGCATCACCGCCCGCCGGCACCGTCGCCCTGTTCGAGGCGACCCTGGCGGACATGCGCGCCCGCGGCGCCGTCATCGTCGCCGCGGCCGGTAACCGTGGCAGCGGTTTCGGCGTCGAGTACCCCGCCCGCGCCGCCGGCGCGATCGCGGTCGGCGCGGTCGATTGGACCGGGCTGCGCAGTAGCTTCTCCACGTACGGCCCAGGGCTCGACCTGATGGCGCCCGGCGGCAGCGCCCACCCGGCCAGCGCCGGCACCTGCCGTCACCTGCTCAGTCTCGGCATCAGCAGCGACACCGCGCTCTTCTGCCAACCCGGCACCTCGATGGCCACGCCCTTCGTCAGTGGTGCCGCGGCCCTGCTCATCGCCGACGATCCGGCGCGCTACCGCGCCGACCCCGCCGCCGTCGAGGCCCGCCTGGCGGCGACCGCCCTCTCCGATGGCGGCATGAACGAGAGCGAGTACGGTGCCGGCATCGCCTGCCCCGACGCCGCGCTCGGCGCAACCAGCCGCTGCGGCTGGCCGGCGGCCGACTGAGCGATCAGGGCCTCCACGCCGACCGGCGCTGGCGCGAGGCGACCGTTCAGAGCAGCGCCCACACCACCGTCAGGATCTGCGTCACCACCACCAGCAACAACGCGATCGACACCACGCCAGCGACCTCGCCCACGCGCCGGCCGACGGGCAGCCCCTGACGAGCGAACCCCCACAACGCGCCCCCGACGACGCCGCCCACGTGCCCCCACAGCGACACGTTCGGGATCCAGACGGAGATCAACGTGATCAGCAGCATCCACTGCACGAGCGAGCGCGTGAGCGCCCGGTCGTGGGGCGTACGGCTCCGCAGCACGTCGGCCAGCAACGCCCCGGCCACACCCAGCACGCCGCCGGAGGCGCCGATCAGCAACAGGGTGTCGCCAGCCTGCGCCACGCTGGTGAGGTACGCCCCCATGGCGGTCCCCGCGACGAAAGCGGCCAGCAGGTCGCCCCAACCGCGGCGCGCCTCGTACACCCGGCCCAAGTCGAACAGCACCCACAGGTTGAAGCCGATGTGCACGATGCCGCCGTGCACGAACGCGTACGACAGGTAGCGCCACCAGGCATCGGCGAACGGGAACCCCGGCAGGCCCATCCCGAAGGCGGCCGCGATCGAGCTCGCCTGGATGCGGATCGCACCGACGACGAACGCGCCCAGGTTCAGGTCCAAGGCGGTCTGCCCGAGGTAGGCCAACGCCAGGACCCCGACCAGGCTGGTGGTGGCGCGACCGCTGCGGCGCGGCCGCACGGGCGGCGGCACCGTCTCACCCCACGCCTCGAGGCGCTCGGCGTAGCGGCGGCGGCGCCCCTCGGGCGCCACGCGAGCGGCTTCCTGGTACACGCGAGAGGCGACCGGGCGATCGCCGGCGACCTCGGCGGCGCGGGCCACCAGCGCGTACAGCTCGTCCGGTGGCACGCCGACCGGCGGCTGCTGCAGGGTCTGGCGTACCTTGCGCAGGTTGCCGCGCTCGGCGTCCACGCGCGCCTCGGCCAGGACGGTGCTGCGGTACCCGACGGGGCCTTGCGGCCCGCGCTCGAAGCGCGCGCGCATCACGCCGGCCAGGGCGTCCGCCTCGTCCACGCGTCCCAGGGCCAGCAGGGCCTGCACGCGGGCGCCGTCGGCCAGGTAGCTCGGTTCGCCCTCACCCGCCCCTGGAAGCGCCAGCAGCGCCTGCCACTCGCCCTTGGCCGCCAACGCCTGGGCGCGCATGGCGACGTCGTCGCGACGCGGCATCCGCGTGAGCGCCGCGTCGGCATCCCCCTGCTGGAGCGCGGCCTGCACCACCACACGGCGAAGGGCGTCGCGTCCAGGTTCGCTCCAGTAGAGCGCCGCGATCAGGCCGTCGGCCATGCCGTAGCGGCGCGCACGGGCGGCCGCCATCACCAGCAGCGGGGCGGCCACGAAGGGCGTCGTCAGGAGCAGCGCGAGGCTGCGCACCGGCGCGCCGACCGGCGTGCCGCTCACTTCGATCACCGCCACGGTGCCTGCCAGCACCGCCGAGGCCAGCGTCTTGAGCGGCAACTCGCTCCACGGGTCGGCCAGCCGCCGTGACCACGCCACGCCGTACGCGCCGAGCAGCGCCACGGCCAGGAGGAGGAACACGTCCTGCGTCACGCCCTGCAGCCTATCGTCTCGAACCGGCCGCGACGGTGCCGCCGACCCCCGAGGCGGACGCGCGGGTGTGAGCGGTCCCCCGCCCGTGCGCTGGCTATGATTGCGGTGAACGCCATCGCGTCACGCCGGCGCAGGGAGTCGTCCGTGTTCGAGAGCCTGCTCGCCGCCATCTTCGTCGCCCTGGGGTACCTCCTGGGGACCGTGCCGACGGGCCTGCTGCTGGCGCGCACGCGGGGCATTGACCTGCGCCGCAGCGGCAGCGGCAACATCGGCGCCACCAACGTGCTGCGCGCGATGGGACCGTGGGCGGCCCTGTTGGTGGTGCTGGTCGACCCGCTCAAGGGCGTCCTCGCCGTCGGCTTGCCGGCGTTGTTGGGCCTCGATCCCTGGATCGTCGCCGCCACCGCCGGCGCCACGGTGCTCGGCAACACCTTCAACGTGTTCCTCGGCTTCAAGGGCGGCAAGGGCATCGCCACCAGCATGGGCGTCTTCGTCGTCATCGACCCGTTGGTGACGGTGCTGGCCATCCTGCTCTTCACGATCACGCTGTGGCTCACCCGCTTCGTGTCGTTGGCCTCGCTGCTGGCGGTCACCGGCGGACCGCTGATGCTGCTGGCACGCCTCAACGCCGATCCCGACGTGGTCGCGGCGGCCCCGAAGCTCACCCTCGCGTTCGCCATCATGCTGATCGCCTACGTGCGCCATCGCGACAACGTCGCGGCTCTGCGGCGCGGCACCGAGCGGCGCCTGGGCGAGCCGCGCACGACACCGCAGGACCCCACCGCGGGGAGTGCCCACGGCGACCCGGCGCGAAGCGCCTCCAGCGCCGCGCAGGGCGAGCGTGAGCGCGACGGCGAGCGTGCAGCGAACGACCCCTCGACCGCGACCAAGCGCAGCCTGGCAGGCGCTGGTGAGGTCAGCGGGTCGTCGCCACGGCACTGACCGACGCGCCCCGACGACGCTTCGAGAGGTTGACCAGCACGACCCCGGCCACGACCACCACGCCGCCCACCAGCGTGAGCGCGCTCGGGACCTCACCCAACCACCACCACGAGAAGAGCAGCGCGAACGCCGGTATCAGGTACAGCCAGGCCGTCACGAGCGTGGCCGGCGCCCGCGACAGGGCCAAGGCGAAGAGCGTGTACGCGATAGCCGACGGGAACACCCCCAAGTGGAGCGTCGCCAGGCGCGACAAGGGGCCGGCCTCGACCACGGCGGCGCCCAGACCTGGCAGGAACACCAGCATCGGCAGCGTCCCGCACCAGGTCACGAAGGCCGTGAACTCGAGCGGGCGGTAGCGCCCCAGCAGCGGCCGCTGCAGCACCGCGAACCAAGCCGTAGCGACCGCCGCCAACAGGATCAGGCCGGCGTAGGGTTCGACCACGAGCGCCGCCGCGTCACGTGCGTCGCCGACCACGATCAAGCTCACGCCCAGCAAGCCCAGGGCCGTCCCGAACCAGCCCATCGGACCGAGCCGTTCGCGCAGCACCAACCAGGCGATGAGCGCGGTGATGGCCGGGGCGGTGGCGATGATCAGGCTCGTCGCGCCGGCCGAGACACGCTGCTCACCGGTGTTGAGCGCCAGGTGGTAGGTAGTGATGCCGAGCAGTCCCAAGCCCAGCAGCGCCGGCACGTCGCTGAGGCGCGGCAGCATCCGCGCCCGGGCGACGAGCAGGAAGGGCACGAAGACGGAGGAGGCCACCAGGTGGCGCGCCAGCGTCAGGTGCCCCGGCGACAGACCCTCGAGCCCCAGCTTGATGGCCGGGAACGCCGACGCCCACAACACAACCAGGCTGGTGAGGGCGACGACAGTGCCGGCACTCACGCAGGCAGCTCGACCGGTCGTCCGCAGGCACAGCGTTCACCGTCGCGCACCATCGTTGTGACGCCCTCGCGGTACCAGAGCGCGTCGCAGGCCGGGCAGCGGACCTCGGGCCGGCGCAACGAACGGATACGCTCGGGGCCCACCCAACGAGCCTCGCCGCACCAGTGGCACACCACCTCGGCGCCGCCCTCCTCGGCGATCATGCGTTCGCGCTCGGCCTCGCTGAAGTAGGCCAGGGCCTCGACGGCCTTGGTCTCGCTGCAGCGGCAGCGGAAGGTCAGCGGCAACGCGTCCTGCGTCAGCAGGCTGAGCTCGAGGCCCCAGGTCAGCTCCTCCATCGCCTGCAGCAGCGAGCCGTTCCCGAGCCTGTCGGTCAGCTGACCGAAGGCGCGAACGTTCGCCTCCAGCAACGCCAAGGCCCCGTCCTCGGCACCCGGCAAGGCCTGCAGCACGACCCCGCCGGCAGCGTGCACGCGCGCATCGCGCCCCGGCTCGTAGGCGACGCCCAAGAGCACCGCGGAGGCGACCTGCTCCGACGCCAGC
>SL_3KL_010_SEDDRAFT_10004430_pt1 | contig 12690 bp, 13 predicted proteins | sample SodLakKL_010_SED_2_FD_10381 | JGI IMG/M metagenome (IMG submission 10381)
TAATAAAAGGGGTGTTTCTTCTTTTCATCAGTAATCAGGATTCTTTTAAAATTTCAAGTGCAACCCGGGCTGCATCCTGCTCGGCTGTTTTTTTACTTTTTCCCGTACCCACAGCCTTAATATCAAAAAGTTCGATTTGCACGTGAAATGTTTTATCATGATCGGGTCCGGTTTCCCTGACAATTTTGTATTCGGGCATTTCGTTTTGCCGTGTTTGTACAATTTCTTGCAGCCGGCTTTTAAAATCAAGGTTTGCTTCCGGTAAAACGGCTTCTATGAGTAAAGGATCCAGGCATCTTTGAACCAATCCAAAAGCAGCATTAAAACCGCTGTCCAGATAAACAGCGGCCACCATGGCTTCCAGAGCATCTGCAAGAATGGAGTTTTTTTCCAGCCCGTTTGTTAACAGCTCCCCTTTACCTAAATGTAAATANCCNCCCAGTTGAANGTTGCGTGCCAGGTGGGCAAGTTGGGTTTCATTGACCAGATTGGCTCTAATGCGTGAAAGATCTCCTTCATGGAGGTCGGGATATTTTTCCATGAGACAATCTGCGACTACAAGATTGATAACAGCATCTCCCAGAAATTCAAGGCGCTCATTGTCCCGCAAATGCATTTCGGGATTCTCATTGACCCATGAACTGTGCCGAAGTGATTCTTCCAAAAGACTTCTGTCTTTGAAAAAATACCCGATTTTTTCCTCGAGTTCCGAAAAATTTTTAACGGACAAGATTTTCTAACCTTTGGTCTAAAAAATTGATAATATTTTCATATATCTCAAATGGGACTGCAAAATTCCCGGGCCCCGATCCCAATTGTATTTCCGGTTTAATATCCCCATGAAAATCGGTACCTCCCGTGATAACCAAATTGTATTGATGAGCAATATGGGTATAGAATCGGACCATTTCCGGGGGATGTTCGGGATAATAAACCTCGATGCCTTGTAAACCCATGGATTTGAGAGTGCTGATAAGCTTTTCAAATACAGCGTCTTTACCAAGGTTAAGCAGGTAAGGGTGCGCAAGAACGGACATACCTCCTGCATCGGTAATAATCTGCAACGCTTGCCGGCATGGAATCCGGAACTTTTCTACATAAGCGGCCTTTCCTTTTCCCAGGTATTTGTCAAAAGCCTCGTTAATGGAAGTGACCAAACCTGTTTCAACCAGGTATCTGGCGATATGGGGACGGCCCAGTTGACAATCACCGCAGAACTCTTTGACCCGATTCAAAGAAATTTCGATTCCAAGGGCATTCAATTTGCTGATTATTTTTGGATTTCGGTTTTTACGGGCGTTTTGAAGGGTGATCAGTTTTTGATTCAATGTGTTGTCCTCAACATTGATTCCATAGCCGAGTATGTGAAAACTTCCAATGGTCGGAAAAGATGAGGGAGGTAAAGCACTGATTTCTACACCGGTCAAAAAATTCACAGTCGTCCGGAGCTTTTGCTGTAAAAGCTCCTTGTTGCCATCCACAGCATCATGATCGGTAATGGATATGGCACCAAGACCCATTTTTTCAGCAAGTGTAAGGATTTCCGAAGATGTGAGCGAACCATCCGATGCTGTTGAATGAATATGGAGATCGATTTTTAAATCATTATGATTACAGCCCAAGGGCCTTCTCCAAAGCCTCCTCTTTGGTTTTGCAATCGATACACTGGGTTGTAACCGGTCTGGCTTTAAGCCGCTGTATATTGACGTCCTCTCCACACGTTTCGCAAATACCGAAGGTGCCGTTTTCTATTCTTTGCAAAGCTTTTTTTATCTTTTTAATCAATTTGCTTTCCCTGTCCCTAATCCGAAGCATAAAATTCCGGTCAGCTTCCAGGGAGGCGCGGTCGGTGGGATCCGGGAAATGATCGCGGCTGCCTGCCATTCCGACTACGGTGTCGTCAGCATGGTGTAAAAGTTCATCTAAACGTTCATTCAACAGTTTTTTGAAAAATTCCAGATTTTCTTTATCCATAACGTACCCTTTTGTATCATATAGAAACATGAAATATAAAAGGAGATAAATAACAATTTTGAATTTGATTTGTAAAGGCAAAAATAAAATTTTTCAGCCTTGTTTTTGAAAAAACGACTCGAGTGTTTTTAAATTGTTGACATTAAAGAATTGAGCGGGGGTGTTTTTGGGCAATATTTTTTTTGCCAGGCCTGTAAGAACTTTACCGGGGCCCACTTCTACATAATTGACAGCCCCCATTTCCTCCATTTTGGAGACACTGTCGTACCATCTGACGGGATTGCAAATCTGCATGACCATGATGTTACGGATTTGGTCCGGGTCAGAAGGCGAAAAATCCGCCGTATAATTATGAATGACCGGAAAGACTGGTTTGTTAAAAGGTATGTTCTGTAAAAACCGGCTGAATTCTTTTTCAGCGCCTTTTATCAGTTCGCTGTGCCAGGCGCCGCTCACCTTGAGAGGGATAGCTTTGGCACCTTTTGCGGCGGCCATTTCAGAAGCTTTTTTTACCGGCCCGGGTGCTCCGGTGATCACAATTTGATTTTGAGTGTTGTGGTTGGCAATGGATACGGGTCCTTCCCCGGCTTTTTGTTGAACAATTTCTTGAACCGCATCTATGGAAAGTCCGATAATTGCTGACATGGCTCCCTGGTGGCGATTGGATTCCCGATGCATCAAACGGCCCCGGGTATCCACTACACGGACAGCATCCTCTTTGGATATGATTCCGGAAGAGCACAGAGCTCCATATTCTCCCAGGCTGTGGCCGGCACCTATTTCGGGAAAGACATTCTCCTTTTCCATAATCGATAAAAATGCGAGGCTGACTGTCATAATTGCCGGTTGAAGATTAATGGTTTGTGTCAATGCTTCCATGGGTCCTTCAAAACAAAGTTTCCGGATATGGTTTTGGGTTATTTCTTCTGCCATATCAAACAGTTCTCGAACAAAACCGAATTCATCATGTATGTCTTTGCCCATACCAACTGCTTGAGAGCCTTGTCCTGGAAATAAAAATACTGTTTTATTCATGAAATTCTCCTTGAAAAAAATGTGGCTATTCTTCATCAAGCCTGAAGAGTTTCCGGGTAAAATCGATTGGGGCTGAACTGGGCCCATGATACCCGTTTTGTTTCAAAAACAGGGTTGGATCATGGAGGATTTTATTGATAATGGCATCTGTCATTCGGTAAATGGCTTGATAATCGTCTTCTGATAAATGCTGGAGCGATTTGGAAGTTTTTTTGATCTCTTTTTGGACGATATTTTCCATCTTTTTTCTCATACCCACAATGGTGGGTACAACATCCAGGTTTTTATGCCAGTGCTTAAAGCCGATAACTGCTTCTTCAATGATTCTTTCCGCTTTCAACGCTTCACGTTTCCGGTCTTCGATGTTTTCTTCGATAACCCCTTTCAGGTCATCAATATCATAGACATATGCATTATTTAAACGATTGATTTCCGGGTCGATATCTCTGGGTACTGCGATATCGATAAAAAAAAGCGGCTTGTTTTTTCGCTTTCGGAGCAGTTTTTTGACCTGCTCCTGAAAAACGACAAAACCCGGTGCTCCTGTAGAGCTGATGATAATATCCGCAAATTCCAGAGTGCTGTAGATTTCTTCAAACCTTATGGCCTTGCCATTAAAATTTCTGGCGAGTTTTACAGCGCGGTCGAAAGTACGGTTGGCCACCAAAATTTCGCCTGTCCTGTTTCGAATCAAGTGTTCCACGGCCAATTCCGCCATCTCCCCGGCGCCGATGAGAAGGACCTTTTTGTTTTCAATAGAGCCGAAAATCTTTTTTGCCAGTTCAATGGCGGCGTAACTGATAGATACGGCATGGTCTCCGATTCCGGTTTCGTGACGCACCCGCTTTGCAACGAAAAAGGATTTGTGTAAAAGGCGGTTCAGGATAACCCCGGCTGTTTTTTGTGCCAGTGCTTTTCGGTATGCTTCTTTAATCTGTCCCAGAATCTGTGGTTCTCCCACAACAAGAGAGTCAAGACTTGAGGCCACCCTGAAAATATGCCTAACGGCATCGATATCCTGATATATGTACAACGAGCCCTCAAATCGTTTCAGGACCATCTGCTTGTAGTCAGATAAATATTGTTTAGCATCTTGAATGGCTTCATTGACAAGGGGGGTTGTCATAAGCATCTCAACCCGATTGCAGGTTGAAAATAAAATGCTTTCTTTTATTACCCGGCTGTTTTTAAAAAATGACAGGGCCTTTAACGTATCGTCTTCATCAAACGCAAGGCACTCTCTTATTTCAACCGGAGCTGATTTATGATTTATTCCTATTAAAACAATGTCAAGCATTAGCTATTTGTGTCCGAAAAATAAATATTTTAGGAATCGCGCCAACGGGTAAATACTTCATGATGGCCCTCAAAAAGAAAGTTTACCCCCAAAAAAGTAAAAAGAATCACGCCAAATCCAATAATGGCCATTACGGCCGAACGCCGGCCCCGCCATCCGCTGATGAGCCTTCCGTGGATCAATGCCGCATAAAGCAGCCATGTTATGATCGACCAGATTTCCTTGGGATCGGCACTCCAGAAGCTTCCCCAAACATTTTTCGCATAAACAAATCCGGTAATTAGTCCCACCGTCATGAGCGTAAACCCACCTAAAATACAAACATAGCCGATGCTGTCCAACAAATTCAGGGAGGGCAGCCGTCGAAAAAAGAAACCGGGGCGCTTGCGCTTGATCGCTCGTTCCTGAAGCAGATAAAGAATGCCGATTCCGCAGGCCAGAGCAAAAAATGCTTCGCCTAAAAAGATAAAGACAATGTGAAAAGACAACCAGAGGCTTTTCAAAATTTCAGGGTTTTGAAGGGCCACCTTCGGAAGCGGGTAGGAGACTATCATTATCAATGTAGCCAGTGGTGCAGCATAAATGCCCAGGATTTTTAAATTAAATTTATAGTGCAGAAGCAAAAACACACAGACAACCGCCCACCCGGCCACCGAGAGCGTTTCGGGAAGATTTTCCACCGGCATGTGGCCTGAAGAGATAAACCCAAAAACCAGAGTCGATGTATGAATAACGAAGCCTGCTGTTAAAAGATACAGCCCTGCTTTTTCAAATTTTTGTTTTTGGACGAACAAAAAAAACAGGTATGCAGCAGTGCTCATCAAATAAAAAAAAATGGTAAAAAGGTTTATCAGATTCATTTATTGTACCAAAGGTCAGATGGGATTTTGATTACCCGGGAAAAGATCCTCGATTCGATAACCAATTCCGAGTGCACGGGAGAGTTCTGCATTAATTCCATCCAAATCTTTTGACCGGATATATTGTAAGAGATTCGATCGGAGCAGTTTTTCAAAAATAGGCTTATGGACCTCCGGCTCATGTTCTGCAGCCAGCAGCTTTTTTCTGACAGCTCCCATGAGTTTGAGAAGCACGGCATGTTCATGCCCGAATTGTTTATCCAGTTCTTTTCTCAATTTTTTGGCAAAAGCAGGACTTTGACCGGATGTGGATATGGCGATAATCAAATCTTCTTTTTGAACAATGGCCGGAAGAATAAAATTGCAGACTTCCGGCCGATCCGCTATATTGCAAAGCTTGTTTTGCTTTTGGGCATCGGTGGATATCCGAACATTTAAAGATTCATCGTCTGTGGCCCCGATTATCAGAAAAGCATCGTTTATGTCCGAGGATTCATATGCTCGCTTATGCCAGATAATTTCTTTTTTTTGTGCCATTTTTTCGAGCTTTTCAGTAGCAAACGGGCTGACCACTGTCACGATTGCTCCGCAATCCAGAAGTGTTTTGACTTTTCGGGTCCCCACAGCCCCGCCTCCCACCACCAGGCAGCGCTTTTTTTTTATATCAAGGTTAACCGGATAATATCGCATGAAACAATCCTTTTTATTTATTATACTTTCAGGTATCCAGCGGAAGTACAAAGGTCAATAAATCCTCGGCCAGAACAAGGCGACCATTATAAGTGTTTCGACATTGTTTTTCAATGTCAAAAAGGTCACATTCCGGATAGAAGTGGGTAAGGACCAGAAAAGATATGCCCGCTTTTGTGGCGATTTTCCCGGCCATGGAAGGGGTAAGATGCCCCGGGACCCTGTAGCTGTCAGGAACCGCAGACTCGCAAATTAAAAGGTCCGTATCGGAAGCAATCGTGATTAGATTCTCACTGAAATCCGTATCTCCTGAATAGACCAGGGAAGCGTTTTGCAAACTTTTAATCTTGATGGCAACGCTTTCTGGACGATGGTTTACCGGGATGGATTCGAGATAGAACTGGGGAAAATCCATGATGCAGTGCCCGGTATTGTCCAATTCTAAAATATCAACTATGCCGGGCGAAAGCTCGATCCACTCTCCGAAAACATTTTTCAGGCCGTTAAAAAAATCAACGAATCCTTTTCCGCCGATAAGCGTTAGTGGCTTTTGCCTGCGGCTTTTATCCGGATATTTGTTGGCAAATATGAAAGGGACCAGCTCTGAGGTATGATCCGGATGAAAATGGCTGAATATCACGTGGGTAATATCAAAAATCTCGTTTCCGGTTTCCAGCAGACGTCGCATGGTTCCGGGCCCTGCATCCAGTATGATTTTTTGATTGCCTGTTTCCACCAGGACCGAACATGAACTGCGTCTAAGTGAAGGCACACATGTGCCGGATCCAAGAATTGTGATTTTTATTTCAGGGCTGCCCATTGCTTTTTTTTTGTTTTTTGGTGGTCTTTTTTTTTGCTGTTTTTTCGATCTGATTAATAACCCATTTTCGTGCCGCTTTATCGTCATCCTTATGGAAAAAATCAGACAGGTCTTCCATATTCAATTCGGCCCGCGCCATACTTCGATGACCCCCGGCGGAACCCAGGGTTGAAAAAGCATCCTTGACGAGTTTTCCCGCGTTTTTCCGAATACCGTCATTTCTTAAAATAACGATAAACTTATCATTATAAATGCCTGAAACAATGCTCCATTTGATGGGATTGACCCGCATAAAAAAGTCGGCAAGCAGCACGCAAATATCGGGGTTGATGACCATTCCCAGGTGAACGTAGGCTCTTCCTCTGCGAAGATGGAGCGTATCGATGGCGTTTCGGAAATATTTGAGATAATCGAACCTTAAATCAGCATACTCTATTTTCCGGGCCAAATGCATGTTCGCATTTTTGAAAAGAAATTGAAATGCACGCACATCTTCGATCAAGGTTTGCCGTGTAAAGTTTTTTGTATCCGTTTTTATCGCATAAAGAAGACCGGTGGCCAGCTTTACCGAAGGTTTTATCCGAGCCGCCCGCAGATATTCAGTCAATATACTGGCGGTTGCTCCGTAGGTGGGACGGATATCTCTGAAGTCGGCTTTGATACCGCTATCCGGATGATGATCAATAACCACGTTGAAAGTAAACTTCGAGAAAAGCTCATGGTGGTCCGGCTGGGAATCCGTGATAACAAATTTGGAAAACCGTTCCTTCTCAATATTGTCCACATTGATCATGGATATGCCCAACAGTCGAATCATGGCACTGTTGTCAGGACGGCTGATTAAATTGACATTGGATATAGTTACACCTGAAACTTTTCGCCATAAAAGTCGTTTAATAGCCATAGCGCTGGCAATAGCATCCGGATCCGCATTGATTGCAACCAATACGCGATCGTCGCCGGAAAAATTCTTATAAAATCGTCTTAGTTTTTCAGCTCCTGAACGGCCCATATCAGATTCACCTTTTGAGTAGTGATGCCGATTTTATGATGAATTAACAGCTTTTACAATACATTTTAAGGGAGGACAGGAAATAATTCCTGATTGTAACGGATTTGGGGGTGAGAGGTGGTTTGTTGAAGGAGTGCAAAAGCTGTGCTTTTGCATTTTTTTCTCGTACCCACGCTCTGCGTGAGACGCAACCATGTTTCTAATTTATAATCGTCTTCCCTTTAAGATATTAAGATGTTAAAATATCGAACCAGTAACTTCTCAAAAATTTCGGCATGAACTCAGCGATTCCGTTTTCATATAACTGGCATTGCCAATTGCGCCGCAATGATAAAAAAAGGAAACAAGGCAAACCGTGAACGACGAAGATCATTTAAAAAACCAAATAAGAGAGCTTTTGTTATCCCAGCGTCTGGGTGTTCTTTCAACGCATTACAAAGGGCATCCCTATTCAAGCCTGGTGGCGTTTTCATCGTCTGAAAACTTGAGTGAACTCTATTTTGCTACACCCGGGAGCACACGAAAATATAGAAATTTAAGCCAGGACAACCGGGTTTCGATGCTGATCGACAACCGGTCCAATGAAATCTCTGACTTTCATAATGCCATTGCCGTTACGGTATTGGGTACGGCTCGAAAGATAGAAGGCTCTGAAAAAAAACAGGTGGCTGGCATTTATCTTATCAAGCATCCTTACCTGCAGGACTTTGTCAACTCCGCATCTTGTGTATTGGTGATGATCCAGGTGAACAGATATATTTTGGTAAGGCGATTTCAACTGGTTTACGAACTTCATGTGAGAAAATGAATCGAATGCTGCTATCCATAGAAGAAATCAACGAATCCCATAGCAACGTTGCAGGGGGAAAAGGGTTATCTTTGGCCAGGCTTTATCTGGCCGGTTTTAATGTTCCTGAAATGATATGCGTAACCACTCGGTGTTATGATAAATTTCTGGATTTATCCGGCCTTCGGGAGCGCATTTTGCTTGAACTCAACCGTAAAGATTTTTCAGATATGAGGTGGGAGGAAATATGGGATGCTTCTCTTCGTATCCGAAACATGTTTAACCATGCGCATTTTCCTCCGGAATTACATTTAAAATTGGGTCCTGTTCTGGATGAGCGCTTTTCCGGACTTCCGGTGGCAGTTCGATCATCCGCGCCCGGGGAAGATTCTCTCAGGACTTCATTTGCCGGTCTTCACGATTCTTTTGTGAATATTTCGGGAACAGATGCTATTCTGGATCATATCAAACGGGTATGGGCCTCTTTATGGTCGGATTCGGCGTTATTATACCGGCAAGAGCTGGGCCTTACCATTGACAAGAGCGCCATGGCCGTTGTGGTGCAAAAGATTGTGGTTGGAGAAAGTTCCGGTGTGGTATTCAGTAAGAGTCCCACAGATTCTGCATCCGGTGTGGTGGAGGCCGTTTACGGCTTAAATCAGGGACTTGTAGACGGGGCTGTGCCGCCGGACCGATGGATACTGGATCGCAACACACGAAAGATTCGATCGCACCACCACGCTAAACGGCAATTTTATATGGTACCCGGCAATTCGGGGGTTTATGAGGATGAACTTCCGGACAGCCTGAAAAACGAAGCTCCCTTAAGCGATGAAGCTGCTCAAGCCATATTCGACCTGGCCTTAAAATCAGAGCTTTTTTTTGGTACCCCCCAGGATATGGAGTGGACCCGGAAAGCGGGTTTGTTTTATGTGCTTCAATCAAGACCTGTTTCTACTTTGAAATCCCCGGAGCAGCAAGATGAACGCCAATGGTATCTGAGTCTGCACAGAAGTTTTGAAAATCTCAAAGGCCTTAGAAATAAAATCGAGAATACCTTGATTCCTGAAATGATCCAAACCGCTGCCCAGTTATCCTCGGTTGATTTATCTCTTCTGTCAGATCAGGATTTGATTGACGAAATCGAAAAAAGAGCGGCATTAAACCAGAAATGGGTGGATGTCTACTGGGCAGAATTTATTCCTTATGCACATGGTATAAGGCTTTTTGGTCAAGTCTATAATGACACGGTCAAGCCTCAAAACCCTTATGAGTTCGTAGACTTGCTTGCACAGACCGGGATGGCAAGCACGGAGCGGAATGAGCGGATGGAAAACCTGGCCTCCATGGCAAGAAATAATCCTGTTTTGTTTGAAAAACTTGAAAACCTTGATCCTCTGTCTGCCAACACAGAGGATGAAAAAAAATTCATAAGTGCCATGGACCGCTTTGTGGCGTCCTATGGAGACTTGTCCTGCCCGGTTACAGGAAGCCGGGAATGTGCACAGGGGGGTGATGCACTCATTCGCCTGATAGTGGAAATGGCTTCCCATCCGCCTGTGATTACCGGGCATAAGAATATCAGAGATCTCGAAAAGCAATTTTTGGCATCTTTTGATGAACAAAACAAAAATCGAGCCGGAGAACTCCTGGAATTGGCCCGCTCCAGTTACAAGCTTCGGGATGATGACAACATCTACCTGGGGCGTATTGAAGCGCAGCTAATGATGGCGGTCAATGAGGCAAAACGGCGGCTGGAATGGTCCGATAAACATCCGGGTAATAAAAAGGGAGTGAGAAGGCTGAAAGATGCGGTCGATATGCATGGTCAAACTCAAGCCCCGGTCAGCTCAGCAAAAGGGCCTTTGCCGGTAAAAAATGTTCAGGCGCGCCAGCTTCTTGGCCAACCTGCTTCAAACGGTGTATCCCGGGGATATGCCCGTGTCATTGTTGAACATTCGCAGCTTTCGGAGTTCAGGTACGGAGAGATTCTGGTATGCGATGCGGTTGACCCAAACATGACCTTTGTGGTTCCCCTTGCCGCCGGGATTGTGGAAAGACGGGGCGGAATGCTGATTCACGGGGCCATTATTGCCCGGGAATACGGCCTTGCATGTGTCACGGGTGTTCCCGATGCCACAAAGTTGATACGTACAGGCGATTTTTTAACGGTTGATGGTTTCCTCGGAATCGTGACCATTGGCCAGGAATGAGGAAAGTATCCTGATTATAAAGTATTTGGGGGTGATTTGTTGAAGGAGTGCAAAAGCTGTGCTTTTGCATTTTTTTTTCTTGTTCACATATATAAAGTCCCCCTTTGGCAAAGGGGGATTTAGGGGGATTTAACAAACGTCTCAAATCCCCCCTGTCCCCCCTTTTCAAAAGGGGGAACGTTTGCAATCATCTATTCTCTTAACCAATCACCCCCAAATCCGTTATAACCAGCAGATTTGTTATATACAGATTTTGCTTCATTCAAATAAGTTTAAGATCTCAGTTCCTGATTGTCTTATGGGAGAAAAAACGGAAAAGTTTATTTAATTAAAAAAAATAAGCATTATTCAGTGAACTGCAAAAACTGTGGTGCTTGATGAATGGCTTTGGATGCTTTATTATTAAGAACATGTTTTGAAAAGGTTAAACGTTTGTGGAGGGAGAAGATACATGTCTTTGAAAGATACCATTGCCGACGATGCGTTGGCCGAGAAAATCGTCCGGTACTATGGATATACGGAAGAAGTTTCTTTAAAAAATGTGGCAAAAACTGTGGCCAAGTTAACCATCAATGAATATTTCGACAGTATATGTGCCGGTAGGCTAAAGAATGTAAGTGATGATGAAATGAGGCAGTGGGTGGTTGAAGAACTCAATCAGCGCTTTGATGAAAAAGTGGTGGCGGCTATCGAACAATCGTATCCGCATTTGAGTGAAGAGGAGGTGGATGCGAAGCTGGCGGCAATTGAGTCTCTTTATCAAAAAGAGCATGAAGCTCAAGTGGAAGCTGTTACCAAAGCCGCTCTCAAGGAATTTCGAAACCGGGTGGCCAATTTACAAAAAGAAGTCAAAGCGTTAAAGAAAAAATATACGACTTGAGACAATCCTGAAGATTTGCTAAAATCGGCGGCAAAGCTGAAATTTCCGCTGCTTTTTAAAGACAGGAACAGTTAATTTCCGGAAGCGTGTTAAACAAAATTAACCAAAACGCCAGGAATTGTACGGTATGGATGGTGGATTAACGAGTTGTTACCAAAGAACCTTGTCAAAATCGGTATCCTGTAACGGAGTTGGGGTTCATTCGGGCAAAAAAGTTCATTTGAAAATTCATCCGGCTCATGAAAATTACGGGATCAAATTTAAACGGACCGATATTCCTGAGAGTCCCTCTATTCCAGCCATATTCAGCAGGGTGGTGGATACGAGTCTGGCAACGGTGATTGGTCAGGACGGCTGCATTGTTTCTACCATAGAGCACTTGATGGCTTCTTTTTCAGGGCTTTCTATCGACAATGCGCTGGTAGAGCTGAATTCCTACGAACTACCCATCATGGACGGAAGTGCGGGTCCATTTACACGCTTGATAAAGAGTGCCGGATTTAGGGTGCAAAAGGCTCCCCGCTTTTTTTTTATGGCCAAAGCCCCCTTAAAACTTGAGAAAAACGGAAAATCCGTTGCCATTTATCCGTCGCAGGAACGACGGATCACTTATACCATTGCTTTCGATCACCCTTTGGTAAAAACACAGTCGTATTCCATTTTGTTAACCGGTGACAGATTTGAGCATGAAATTGCTCAGGCCAGAACCTTTGGTTTTTATCATGAAATCGAGTATTTGAAAAAATTCGGACTTGCCCGGGGCGGCTCCTTGGACAGTGCGGTGGTATTGGATCATGAGAAAATTTTAAATCCGGGAGGCTTGCGTTATCCGGATGAATTTGTCCGTCATAAAATTTTGGATTGCATTGGTGATTTTTCACTTCTCGGAATGCCCATAATGGGGCATATCGAGGTATATAAATCAGGGCACGCCTTCAATCATGAGTTTTTGAAAAATTTTCTTACGCAAAAAGATACCTGGCATACCTGTGCTTTATCTTAACCCATGCGGGATCTTGGTAAAATCTCCTCAAAATCCCTTGTCATTTAAATGTTCATTGTTTATGAATTGGTTTACCTAATCGGTTATCGACAATCTTAACCAGAGATTTTATGAAAAAA
>SL_3KL_010_SEDDRAFT_10004431_pt1 | contig 12689 bp, 13 predicted proteins | sample SodLakKL_010_SED_2_FD_10381 | JGI IMG/M metagenome (IMG submission 10381)
GCCGTCCGGAAGCTGCGGCCCAATCCGGTCCAGTTCGGCGCTGACATCCGTCACCGCGGCGTCCAGGGTTTTTTCGTATTCGAATTCGGCGGTGAAGGCCGCGGTTTCATCGCGAACGGTCGATTGGACCCGCCGGATTCCGTCAATGGATGACAGGGCTTTTTCGGCCGTTCTGGACACCCGGTCTTCCATGTCTTCAGCGGACGCCCCCGGCCAGGCCAGCAGTGCCGCAATCCGGGGATGGTTGGCATCCGGAAACAGGTTCAACGGAAGGCCCCTAAGGCTGATGATGCCGAACAACACGCCGAAGAGCAGAAGCGAGGTAATGGCGTGGGGGCGCCGAAGGTATGCAGTGGTGCGGTTCATCGGGCAGTACCCCTGTTTTCATTAGCGGAAGCATCCCGGAAACGGACGGTTGATGATCCGTAAGCGCTTCCGGAAGAACGGTCATGAGAACCGTCGGCAAGCGGCATAGGCCGGATTTTCTGTCCGTGTTTCAGCCGGAGCAGCATCGCTTCTTCCGCCCGCACCAGCCGGTTGCCCGCTTCTATCGGACCGGTAATAACCGCCCGCGCTTCCTGTCTGCCTTTCACCGTCACGTTCACGGCCTGTACCCGGTTTTCATTATCGATCCGAAATACCCGCGCGCCGGATTCGTCTTCCAGAATGGAACGCCCGGAAAGCAATATCCCCGTCGTTTCAACGATCGGCATTTCCACGCCAACGAAAGCGCCGGTCGGAAGATCAAAGGGCCGGTTTTCAAGGCGGAATTCGGCTGCAGCCAGCGAGCTTTCATTGGTGGATGGATGGATGCGGTGCAGCGCGGTATCGATCGTCCGGTCGCCGAATCGCACCAGCGCCCGATCGCCCGGTGCGACAAAAAGGGCGGTCTCTCGGGGAATCCGTGCCATTATCTTGAATCCGGCCGCCGGATTTTCCATGGCGTATATCGGTTCTCCCGGCATGGCCAGATCCCCATGCTGTTTGTATCTGCGGGTAATGAGGCCGTCAAACGGTGCGTGTGCCGTGGTATAGGCAATCTCGATGCGGGCGGAAGCCAGCCGGGCGGACAGGGCGTTCGCCCGGGATCTGGCTGTTTCATAGGCGGTTTTGGCATCCTCAAAGGTGTCCCGGTCGATATGCTCCTTTTCCAGCAGGGGCTGGCGGCGAGCCAGCCGTTGTTCCGCGCGGATCAACTCGCTTTGGGCCCCTTCCAGCTCGGCTATAAGGGCCTGTTTTTGCCGCTCCAGTGCTTTCGAATCCACTTTTGCGAGCTTCTCCCCGCTATCCACCCTGTCGCCTGCGTCCTTTTCGGCGGTTGTGATTTCTCCGGTAACGCGAAAGGAGATTGTGCTTGATGCCACTGCTTCCAAAACGCCCACGTATTTTCGATTAACCACCAGGGATCCGGCTTCCGCGGTCTCGGTGAAAACGGCGTACACCGGAGGTTCCGGGCGGGGTTTTTCCCCAAGCTCCGCTCTCCGTGAATTCGAAAGAAATAAGGCGCCTGCGGCGATAATCAGGATCAGTAATGCGGATAGTATTGCCGGACCGTATCGTTTCATGGGTTTCCCTCTGGAATTCGCAGTATTCGTTCGCCTTGCATTTGTCCGCTATCGGGGTGTCTGAGGCTTTTATACGGCTGTATTCTGGATCCGATAAAGCGGCGTTTCCTTGACCTAAGTCAAAAAAGATGCATTCGTAAAAGTCCCGATCTGACGGCTTTGTAAAAAGTTCAAGATCAGGGCTTTTAATCTTGAATGTTTTTAAAAAGCCCGGTAAACTTTTCTTCTGGCCGCCGGAACAAAAAGGAACCGCCCGTGAAAGAGGATCATCTGGCACTAAATACAATTTTGTACTGCGGTAAATGGGAAGAGACGCTTCGGTTTTACCGCAGTCTCCTGGATAATCCCGGCGACTGGCTTGCAGAGTGGTGTGTGGAGTTTAGCATCAGTGAAACCGCCCGTTTAAGCGTTGCGGACGAAAACCGTGCAAGTATCCGAAGTGCCGGAGGAAAGGGCCTTACCCTTTCGATCCGGGTGAGAAACATTGACCGGGAGTGGACAAGACTGCAGGAGGCGGGCCTGGTTCCGGACGCCATCCGGCGGCATCCCTGGGGGGCGAAGGTGTTTTATCTGCACGACCCCGAGGGAAACCGCATCGAGATATGGACGCCCGGTTAAGTTTCCGCCTTTCAGGCCGGAACCATCAGCACCGGAACGCTGGAGCATTTCATCACCCGCTCGGCAACGCTTCCGAAGTCGAAATGGCTTTCTGTGCCTCGGTTGGTCATGATGATGATATCCGGGTCGATTTCTTTCATAAAGTCCAGGATCACTTTTGCGGGGTCGCCCACGCTTGTATGCCGGAAATACAGCGGGCAGCTTGAAAGGAATTTTTCGCACAGTTCATCGAGGCGCTTTTCGGCGGTTTCTTTCTCCCACTGCTGCATGCGTTCGAAGTCGGCCTGCGGATCGGTATCACCGTACGCGGCGCCGAATGCCACGTATTCCTTCAGGACATAGAGGATGTGGATTTCCGCCCCGTACGTTTCGGCCGTACCCGTTACGTATGGCAGGGCTTTGGCGGCATTTTCGGACAGGTCTGTGGGCCATAGGATTTTTTTGATTTCCATTGGATCGTTCCTTACGGCGGTTTCTGGTTAAATTTTCACCTTCCTTAGAACTTTGAGAAAAATCCCGATTTTTGTTTGGCTTCAATTCATACTGACTATACTGCTATGCCGCCTTTTTGTCAAAATCCGAACAAGACGTCAATTTCAACACGTGGCGATTTGAAAAAAGACGCTTATGCTTTAAGCAGGCAGTGCTATTAAACCGGTGCGATTGCTTCGGTTATGGCCGCCCGGTTTTTTGGAAGTATAATGGAGGATGACAAATGAAGAAAAAAATGAGGCTGTTGGTTCTTCTGGTATTAATGGTTCTTGCCATACTGGTTCAGGGGCTGTATGCGGGTTCTCACTCCGGAAATGATGACGGAGCGGAGATTCTTCAACAGCGCTGCACGGTCTGTCATGATACCGGACGCATCGAGCAGGCCGGGTTTGAACGGCAGGTGTGGGAACGCACGGTCGAGCGAATGATGGGCAAACCGGGTTTCGGGCCCCGCCTGAGCGATGAGGAGCGAAAGGCGCTGATCGATCACCTGCTGACCCTTTAGAGGCGGAAAACCCTGCAAGCGTTGGGGGGGGATGGGTTCTGGTACTTTGTGTATTGTATACGGTATAAGCCGGACCGCTTAGAATCTATCTCAAAATTGTCTTTCGGCCCAATATATTTGTTGGCGTCTTATATCAAGTCCTCGAAATAAACCAGTATGTCTGCGGTTTGAAATAAGACGCCGCCGCGATCTTGAACCGAAATCCGAATTTTGAGATGGGTTCTAATCATCCATGCCGGGGCGCCGCGTGAAATCGGGGTGAGCAATCCGCACTAGCAGTACGGCCAGTACAATGGCCGGTATTCCAATGGCCGCCGTGATAAGGAAAAAGCCGGCCCATCCGGTATGCTCGGCCAGCAGGCCGGTGAATCCGCCCGCGAACTGGCCCGGAAGTGTCATCAATGATGAAAACAGGGCGTACTGGGTCGCCGTGTATGCGGTGTTAGTCAGGCTCGACAGGTAGGCGATGAAAACCGAGATCGCCATCCCGCCCGTGACGTTGTCGGCAATGATGGCCAGCACCAGGCCGTATATTTCCGGGCCGATCGTTGCCAACCAGGCGAAGGTCAGATTGGTTGCGGGCGCCATGAAGGCCGTGAAGATCAGCATGGGGGCAATTCCGAACCGCGCCACCAGTATGCCGCCCAGGGCCGCTCCGAAAAGGGTCATCGCCAGGCCGAATGCGGCGGCGACATTGGCGATCTGCTCCTTGCTGAACCCCAGGTCCAGGTAGAAGGGGTTGGCCATCACGCCCATGAAGATGTCGCTGATGCGGAACAGGGCCACAAAAAGCAATATGGCCATAGAAGCCTTGCCGTATCGCCCGAAGAAATCCGCAAAGGGACATATGACCGCGCCGATAAACCATGCAGTGATCCGTTTTTTTAAGCCCTTGTCGCCGGTTTCGGCCAGGTATCGGACAACGTTTTCTTCCATTTCGGCAGTTCGGGCGTTGATGGCGACATCCGGCTCCCGGATGATGAGGGTGGTGGCGATGCCCACACCCATGAACAGACCCATTGCCCCGTACGCAATGGACCATCCGCCGACTGCCGCCATGTGCAGGGCGCCTGCGCCTGCCGTCAGGATGGCGATCCGGTAGCCTGTGACGTATGTGGCGGCCATGGCCGCCTGGCGGTGCTTGGCAACCGCCTCCACACGGTAGGCGTCTATGGCGACATCCTGTGTGGCCGAACCGAACGCGGCCACGACAGCCCATACCGCCACCAACCAGAGCTGCTTCGTGGGATCCGTTACGGCCATTCCAAGAAGGGATATGCCGATGGATGCCTGTGCGGCCAACATCCATGAACGCCGTCTGCCGAATATGCGCGTCAGAACGGGCAACGGCGCCCGGTCCACGATGGGCGCCCACAATACCTTGATGGAATGGGCCATCCCCACCCAGCTTAGAAACCCGATTGCCGCCAGTTCCACGCCCAGGTCCCTGAGCCACGCGGTAAAGGTGCCCCCGACGAGCAGCAGCGGAAGGCCTGCTGAAAAACCCAGAAACAGCATTCCCACGACCCGCGGATGCAGGTAGACCCGCCAGCCCTCATAAACCGTCCTTGTATTCTGACTTTTTTCCATCGAAGAAACTGTCCGTCGTTATGAAAAATTCCCCGCCGAAACCGGCGTAATACTCCGGCGGATACCGATTGACATAGCTTTTCCGGCACGATTTCTCAAACGATTTCTGGGTTGTCTGCCAGCGAAATAGTCGATTTGGCTTTATATCCGGGGGAAGGCGTAACGCCTCGGGTACAACTCAGATAACGGCGTTTTAACATCACTGTCCATTTATAGTGTTGTCAGAATGCGCTTTGTTGGATTATAATTCCGGTGCGGCCTTCGTTCCTGATCTTGCTTTAACCTACTGAAATAAGGAGTATATGATGACTGATCAGTCGACCGCTGAAAATATCGTTCTGGATTTCGGGGCTTTTGTATTGAATGCAACGCTTTTCGATACCGCCATCGCACGCCGTTTTGCCGAAAACCTGCCCCTTCGCGTGGATCTGACCCAATGGGGAAACGAACTCTACGGCCCTGTCGGGATCGATTTGGGCGAAGAAGAGCCTGTGGAAGACATACCAGACGGCGGGATCGCCTACACCAACCGGGGCGGTCTGGTGTGCGTTTTTTTCGGGCAGCGGCCCGCCTGGCCGGTGGACTATATCGGCCGGATCGAAGAAGGATCGTGGCGCAGGCTCCTTGAAAAACACAGCAAGGAGCACCTTGAGATCCGGGAGGCATGACGGCCACCGAGGCGTCAGAGCGCCTTGCATCGGATGTGATGGATTGTTTACTTCCGGTGCAGCATTTCGAATAGCTCCGGTTCGGAGATGTCATACCAGTTTTCATAGGCATCGGCTACGGCAAAGGGAAGCCTGCTGCGAATGTTGGGGCAGTACACGTGGTCGGCCAGCGCCGATGCAGCCTGCAATGCCTTTTCATGCGCCGTTGGTATTGCTATTGCAATTTTGAATGCCCCGGCGTTTTTAACCGCTTCGATGGCGCAGAGCATGGTAAAACCGGAGGCCAGTCCGTCGTCCACCAGGACGGCTGTTTGATCCGAAAGCTCCGGAAACGGCCGGTCCCCGCGCAGTGCCCGGTTTCGCTGCCGGATCTTTTCTTTTGTTTTTTCAACTCCTTGTCGAATTTGACGGTCCGTGAGGTTCACGTGGGCCAGCATCGATTCGTTGAGCCGGACGGTGCCATCGAACGCGACCGCGCCGTATCCCGCCTCGGTATTCCATGGCAGCGTAATTTTGCTGACTACGGCGAGATCCATCGGGATGCCTAAGATTATCGACATTTCCAGGGCCACTGGGACGCCTCCGGCCGGTATGGCCAGCAGAATCGCATCCGCATCCAGTGATGTTTCCATCAGCTTCGCAAGAATATTTCCGGCATCCTCCCGGTCCCGGAAAACAAGGGCCCGATTTTCAAGTTCCCGCATGGTAGTAATATTGTCTCTCATGAGCGTGATCTTTCGGGGCTGGTTCTCATCCGGGCGTATCGCTGCCGCCCCGGCTTACAAATATTTGATGGCTTTTTAAAAAGTGCAACATCACCGCTGCGCGGGGTTTTAAGCGTTTTGCATACGATAAGTGCTCTGTATTATAACAAATTGCGAAGGTTTTGATCTTGGACGTTTTATAAAGCCGTCAGATCGCGACTTTTTACGAGTGCATCAATACCTCCCGCCTTTAGAAACGATCCTTCCCAGCAGCGTAACGGCAAAGACAAAAAGTATTACCGTTGCGATCGGTATGGCAAGCCACATGGCGATTTTAAATCCGATTGCGATCAGCGGCACAATGACAAAAATTAAAAAGCCAAGAAGCACAAGGGTTCCGCACCCCATGGAGAAATCCTTAAAAAAGCGCGGTTTATCAAATTTTTCCAGTTGTTTTGCGTTGGAATCGTTCATGTTTGTCCTTTTTTCCATGGCTCCGGGGCATGCCACTCAGGCTGTCATCCCGGCCGACTCCGGTTGTTGCCCTGGCCAGGTTGCCGGATTTTTCTGTTGGAACTACTCTGCCTGAGTTGTTCTGCCGGATGCATGATATGCCCTTTTTTTCTGCATTATAACTGTTTCATCTTCTATAGGAAACGGTTTTTTCCGGATTTTTTTGCCCTTGATGCTCTCAGAAACGGTTTGATCCGATATTTTTTCAAAAAAAAATTAAAGATCAAGATGCAAAATACCGATGAGAAATATTGAGACCTATATAGAATTCTTAAGGAATTGGGTTTGTGCGGCGATAGCAGAATTGACCGGAATCGTCGTGCCTGCCCGGACCGTATACGGGCAAATCCGTTAATCCGTTATTTAGAATCCAGGTCATTCATTATTGTTTTATACGAGATTTCGCTACAAGAGGTTTTTAGGTACGCTGCAAAGCAGATAAACTTGTAGTTGTAAAGCATGAAAGAGTATGCCATACTACCCGAAACCACAATAGAACAAGGAACTGCGGATTGTTTGAGCCGTCACTCCAGAGCCCCGGCTACGGGGATGCTATGCAGGCGAAGCGGGCGATGGTGGTGGACAACCATCCCGTGATGCGCAGGTTCATGTCCGATTTTCTCACGGAAAAAGGATACGAGGTTGTCACTGCGCCGGATGGGTTGTCCGCACTGGAAGCGCTGGAAGACTGCAGCCCGGATATCGTTTTTGTCGATCTGGTTATGCCCCATATCGGCGGGGAAAAGCTTTGCCGGGTCATTCGCAGGCGGAAAAGCCTGGAGCAGTGCTTTGTCGTTGTGGTTTCGGCTATTGTCAGTGAAAAAGATTTCTGCCCGGCTGATCTGGAGGCGGACGTCATCCTCGCCAAGGGACCGCTGGACAAGCTCTCCGCCAATGTCGATTTCATTGTCAATCAGGTGTCCTCGGGCCGCCGCGCTGAGTTGAGGGGCCGTGTGATCGGCCGGGACCATCTGGCCGAACGGCAGATCAGCAAGGAACTCATTGAGATTTCCGGAAATTATGAGCTTGCTCTGGAACACATGTCCGAGGGACTTTTGGAAACCCAGGGCAGCAAGGTGGTTTACCTGAACGCCGCCGCGCTTGCCATGATCGGCATCCGGGAAGAGGATTTGCTGGCCGGGAATTTCGTCGACCTTTTCCGGGAGGGGGACCAGGCCATGGTGGTAAAGCGGATGTTTGAGTCTCTTGATGTCCGGCGGCCGGTTTTGCTCGACCCGCTGGTGATGCCGGGCGGCCGGCTGGTATCCATCCGGATCCTTCCGGTTCGCAAGGCGAACCGGGAAGATACCACCCTGGTGATCATGCGGGATATCACCGTGGAGAAGCTGGCGGAAGAAAAACTGCTGAAAAGCCAGGAACAGTATAAAAGGGAAAAAAATTTCCTTGAAAATATTTTCGAAAGCTCGGCCGATGCTATCGCCATATTGGACAAATCCGGCCGCTTTATTCGGTGGAACGACCAGGCGAGCCGGCTGCTCGGCTATAGTTTTACGGAGATGCGGGCCAAAAGGACCTTTGAGATATGTGCCAACCGGGAGGCGATGAAGCTGCTGGTGGCCGACATCCGCCGCAGTGAATTTGTCCGGGACAGGGAAGTCGATCTGAAAAGAAAAGACGGAACGATCATGCCCGGCGCCCTGTCGATGAGTATTTTGCGGGACGGATCGCGCGAAAAAATCGGAACGCTCGCCATTATCCGGGATTTGTCCCATTGGAAGCAGACCGAAGAGAAACTCCGGTTTTTGAGCTTCCATGATCCTCTTACCGGTCTTTACAACCGGGCGTATTTCGAAGAGGAGATGAAGCGGCTGACAGCAGCAAGGCATCTGCCCATGGGCATCATCGTATGCGATATCAACCTGCTGAAATTCATCAACGACACGTTCGGCCATCAAAAAGGCGATGCGTTGATCCGGGCTGCCGCCGATATTCTGCGAAGGTCTTTCCGCTCCAGCGATCTCATCGCAAGGATCGGAGGGGATGAGTTTGCCGTGCTGCTTCCGGAAAGCAATCGGGAGGTTGTGGAAGAACGCGTACACCGTATCGTCGAAGAGATCGGCAATTACAACAAGGAGGCAAGTGCCCAGAGCCTGTCGCTTGCCATCGGCTGCGCCGTAAGCGAGCATGCGCCCCTGGACATGCAGATGTTGTTCAAGGAGGCGGACGACAATATGTACAGGGAGAAATTCAGGGAGGAGCAGACCGGAAGAAGTCGTATTATTCAGTACCTTTTCCGGGTTCTCGGCAAGAAAGATTTCGTTGCTGAAGGGCACGTGGAGCGCCTTGAGGATTATGCCGTCAAAATGGCGGAAGAAACAGGGCTTAGCGGGGAACAGTTCGGCAGGCTGCGTCTTCTTGCGCGCTTTCACGATCTGGGCAAAGTGGCCATCAGAAATGACATCCTGTTCAAGCCGGACACCCTGAGTCGGGAGGAGTTCCGGGAGGTAAAGCAGCACTGCGAAATCGGGCGGCGGATCGCCTTGTCCAGCGCAGAGCTGGCCCCTGTGGCCGAGTTGATTCTAAAACACCATGAATGGTGGAACGGGCAGGGGTATCCGTTAGGGCTGAAGGGCACGGAGATTCCCATTGAGTGCCGGATTATCTCTATTGCGGATGCTTACGATATCATGACGAAAAAGTACTATAAAGAGGCAAAGACCCCGGAAGATGCGGCAAGGGAGCTCCGGCGGGGAGCAGGCACACAGTTTGATCCGGATCTCGTGGAAACGTTTTTACGGATTGTTGACCCCGGTTAATGTACCCGGCAGGAGATATTTTCATACCCAACAAGTTTTCAGGAGACAATCGTGCTGGAATTCGTGGTGAAAATAAAGGGGATGGAAGATGCATCCCCCGCATTCGGCAAATTTACGATGGAGACGCTGCAGAAAAGCCTTTTATTTCAGTCGATTGGTCGGTCGATCAGTCTGCGCCGCAGAAGTGAAGTCTGCGAGGGCTGCAGGGCGGATGACTGGGTTTGCGGGCTGGACCCGCTGAATGCATCCGGCGTGGAACTGCTTCAGGAAATGGGCTACCCGGACGGTGTCGCTTTTTTGTGTGAAGGATGCCTTCATCACCAGTTCGAGACGCCCGGCAATGTCCGGATGGAAGAGGGCATCGGCATTCATATCGTATCCGGAGCCCTGGATTTGCTGAAACTGGACGTGAAGCTGGAAACAGGCGGCAATCGGCCCCCGGATCCGGCGGCTGAATCTTCTCCCTACGATTATGCCTGACCCCGTTTTTCCTGCCTGAAAGCCACCCGCGATGCACTCGTCAATCTTCAGTAATAGTAACAGATTGTCTTGTAGTCATCCGGGTTCTTCCCCGCGGCCCGGAGCCGCTTCATATAGTCGTAGAACGATACATCCCGGTATACGCAGGTGTCGAACAAAAAAGCGCTTTTTTCCCAGGGATGGAACTCATAAATTCGCAGCAATTCACGGTTACTACTGATCTAATCAGTTTTTCGGCTTTTCGGAGCGGGAAAAACGGATTTTGAGACATGATTATAGCAGAGAAAGCAGGTAATGATACATAAAATTGGTTGGTGCCGATCCCGTCAAGGGATGTATCGGAAAATTTGAGAACAGCAATCCCGGCGGATTCAAAACCCGAAAAAAACAGTTCCGGTTTTCAAAACGNGATATGACTATGGAGGCTGGGGATCTTTTGTGGCAGTGATCATGAATTCCAGCAAATGCTCAAAGCTTTTGAAAATANGAATCCTGATCACGCAGCGCAGATGGTTCCAGTAATCCTTTCGGGAGCTGAANGTGCTNCGGCAGTGCTGATACAAGGGNTCGCTCAGCTCAAGGATNTGGTGGACAAAAAATGCCAGCAGAATAAACAGGAGAAAGTTGAAAGAGGCATATTGGGTGCCGTGCCCGTAGTTGTGCTCAGCGTTGTATCCCTGATTCTTCAGGGTATTGAAATATTCGTTTTCAATTTTCCAGCGGCTGCGGCCACCGGCAACGAGGGTTTTGATATTACCTTGGCTGATGGGGATATCCGTGACCCAACTGGAGTGAAAGTTTGTTTTGCCGGCAGCCTTGATGGTGTAATCAAAAAAATTGACATTTTGGGCCCGGGCGGTGCCGTTTAACGGTACATCATTTATCCACCTGCAGATGTGCTGCCGCCCTTTGTCATCACAAGATTCCAGTGTTTGAATTTTATGCGTTACGTCATCCAGATGCTTGAACAGGAATTTGTGATCGCCGGGCTTGGCAACCAGAATAAATGACATCCGATTGGATTGCAGTTCGTCAATAAATGGCTGGTTGGAGTACAAATCATCACCGGCAATGATGATATCGAGTTTCGGATGGGTTTTTCGGATTTTCCGTATCAGACGTTTGCCGGCATTGCGCTCACAATCCTGCTTGGTGCTGCCGTCTGTATTTTGAATCGGTTCCGGCGCCAGGGGAATGACTTGCCGTTGATCCGGGTGAACAATGGAGGCGCCAAGAAACTGATGGGAATAAGTGGTTTTTCCGGACTTTTTGGAAGTTTTCTTCAGGCACCCGGGACAGGAGATGTTCTCGGAAGTAAAGTACTGGGTGCCATCAATTGAGATCAGGTATTGGTTCTTGAAAAGCTGGAATTTTTCAAGCAGTTTTGCTCGTTGCAATACACTGAAAAAGTCGAAAATATCGGGTCAAACGATGATGAGGGAATCAGATCGATAACATCCCGAAGCTGCGTGGCTTTCGGGATTGAGCCGACCCCGAATATTGTTTGCAGATTGTTTTTGTGGCCATCGTCCTGCAGGCGTTTCTGGAAAGCCAGCATTGACGGGTCCTGAAAAAACATCATGGCAAAGCCGCTGAGGCAGCAATCATGAATTTCATGACTGACACTGCCTTCCCGCCGCGTATCTTCAATTTGGAGAACGCGTTCTGAGAAGGTTTTTCTCAGGTTGCCAAATTTGAGATGTTTTTTCGGTTGCACGCTGGTATCCTCTATATATCGATGAAGCTGAAACAGAGGCTACCACATATTGATGGCGATGTCTAGTTTTTTATTTATAATGATATTAATATTTTATAAGATTTTTTTATTTTAGATTAAATTTTGTTTCCAAGAAACGGTAGGCAGAAACATTGCGAAAGACAAAGATCAGGCCCCTTGATTTTGGGGGCTCTTATCATTCGCCGTGAATTGCTGATAAATTCGGCATCCGTCGGGCAGAATGGCTATCACATCATGATGCTGGGCTGCTTGCAGAGAATTTTTTCTCCAGCTTAGGGACATTGAATACGGTATCGCCGGTGCGAACCGTTCCCGGTGCCAGTCGTTCTTCTTCCTTTTGCCCCTGGAGCAGCCGGGGGATGGGCATGCGGTAGTCCATGGTTTCTTCCTATCCCTTGGTGTTTAATGTATAATAGGGCGTCACCCCGATAAGACGCAGGACGTTACGCAGTGCCAATACTTCGAATCGTCAGGAATTGTAGAACGTGTAGACGAGCTGGCTGTAGACGTTGATTCCGCTGCTGAAGGCGAAAAAACAAAAACGGCATTTTTCAAGGAGCGAAAATCCAAGGTAAAATTGAGAATTATTCTTCTTGCCGTCAAATGCGTCGTTTTCCAGCAACCCGTCCAAAATGGTAGCACCGTCTCGAATCGTGCGAGCAAGAGCCCAGGTGTCTGGTATGATAGCTTCTCCGGAAGGATATCGAAAATTCTCTGCAGCAGGTTTTCCCGCTGGCGCAGATATTGGACTTTTACGAAGCCGTCATCCTTGAAAATCGAACGAGTTACTTGCTCATTTACTGCACTGCTGGTGACGCTGGCACGTCCCTGACCCAAAGATCCCGCTGGGGAAACGGGATCTCGATGCCATGCCGGTCCAAAACCTTGTAGATGGCCATGTAAAGTTCATGCGACACCAGGCCTCGCTGTTCCGGACGCTCAATCCAGCATAGCAGCTCGAAATCCAGGCTCGAATCACCGAAACCCCGCATACGCACGCGCGGGGCCGGCTCCCGGCAGACGGGCGCATGGTTTGCGG
>SL_3KL_010_SEDDRAFT_10004432_pt1 | contig 12689 bp, 12 predicted proteins | sample SodLakKL_010_SED_2_FD_10381 | JGI IMG/M metagenome (IMG submission 10381)
AATATTCCATTTGCTGGCGTAATGCCTGCTGTATATGGCTGAAATTATTGGAGATCTCTTCCATCAACTCCGATATAGCAATATGGCGCTCGATACCAACCACATTTTTAGGTATTTTACTTGTCAGCTGATGTAAAAGCGAGCGGACCTTCTTACTATATGCCTCCGGTGACTGAGTTGAAGCTACCTTCTCTGCAGACGCAGGTGTAGGTGTCTGTGCAGCCGGCGGTGGCACTATTGTTTGGATTTCAGACATAACTTACAAATTCATTAATGTATATATGCACATATTTTTATTTACATTGGCGGTAACTGAATACTCTCATACCACGATAGAATTTCGAATGCATTTTTCGTCATACCCGGATAAAATAACGGCCGGAAAGAAGCGTCTTCCAGTCTTGTATCATAACGGTACCTTTGCATAAGCCCTTTATTCTGGGATCGCACGCGACCCCTATCATTCATAATCACGCTTCCCCACACATTTAGTTCTCTCAGATCGCGGTTATTATAATTCTCCGCTCTGAGTTCATTTAATGCCAACAACACACCGTGCACATCAAAATCCTGATCCTTGTCTGCAATGATAATATTATTACCCGCGTACAGCCCGAGTAGATCATCGCCGTGGGGAATCTGTGTATGGCGGTTCATCCCATCGACGATACTTATTAAACTGTCCGTATACGCCGGTTCAGTTGCATAGGTAATATTATCGACAATATGTATATCTTTTCCGGCTCCGACCGTTACTTTTCCGTCAAGTACCCCTTTGATGGATACATTTTCGCTCGAATATATCGCACCGTTGAAATCCTGAAGGGCATATTGTTCGTCAGGCGCAATACCCGGGTCAGTTACTTCGGCAGATGAATACCATACTTTAATTTCTGTTCCGTCAATTTCTATATAAACATCCTGTGAATAGCTCTTACCGAATATACCCTCTGCCGCGGTTCTCAGATCCTGAATATTATTCGGTATGCTCAACTTATCGGTGCCAACCTGGTATCCCCCGAGGAACTTTGCCCTGTTACCTCCCACAGGATTAATCGTCTGTACCGCGGTAACCGTGCCGTGAAAGACCGGCACATCCCGGTTTCCTGCTATATTGCCAAGATGAATACCGCCGTTCGAGTGTACCGGACCCCAGGTAATATCATCCGCATAGAAAAACTGGGCATTCCCGTTAATGTTCGCTACCCAACTGAACATCCGGTACTCACTCGACCCCTTTGTTTGCATCAATACAATCACCGTATCCCTCAGGTTATCAAAACCCGTGACGGGCAACTCCGAGGCAACCAATAAACGCACAATATCGTTTCCCATGCCATGGGAAAGGACACGAAACTTTCCTCCCTTATATGGGCCGCTGGCTATGTTTTGCTCAAAAAGATATCCCGCTTCGTGTTGTTCAGGATACTCTCTTAAATGTGCAAGACCGGCATTTGCACCAACCGATGCTAAATTCTTCGATACCGTTGCAGCGTTATACCAGGCCATGTTCTCAGTGGCGCGTGCTCCGAGCTCTATCAGACTCGCGATAATATGCATCAGTATCAGAGCCACACCGATCACAAGAATAACAGACCCTCTTCCTGCCATAATCCTTTATCCTGCATTACCGTGTATGAAAATTTTTTGAACTTAATCTTGTTTGACGCCATCGCGATGTCGCGAAATAGTCACCCGAACTCTCCATATCCATATTATTCTGNTCCCNNTTCAGNGCGTANGGATGNTGAACNTCCATTTCAATCTCTACGAGATGAATATTGCCCGGATTTACGAGCGGAACAGGGAGCAATTCTCCCTCCCTGTTGAAATATCTCAGCTTAAATTCGGTTACCATGCCGATAATATTTTCCACTCCGCCATCGACTGAACGATACAGCGGGCGTATACTCTCGTTCTGAAACGATACATCGGAATTTTCTCCCAATCGATATTCTATTTTATTGATAATTCCTTTTTGGTTGAGATCGCTTGCAAACCGAATACGGGAAGAATCGGCATACAGTATAATACCGGAACTGGTTGATTGTTCTTTCTCCACCCCGAATCCCATGTTTCTAAACTCCCCTTCGACAAGGGTTGCCGTTGAAATAAGCATTTGCTGCACCATTGTTTCCGCGTTATAACTAAACCACCCTTCCTGCACAATTCCATTTGCGTGTAAAATAATAAGCACGATGGTGACACCTAATAAAACCGAAAAAAGGACATCCAGCAAAGATGCCATAATGAATCCCTGTTTAGTTTATAATCACTGAAAGCTAAAATAACCCATGACCGTCCACATTTGTAAAGTATCGATGCCGACTTCCGGTGGCGGAGGAAAAATCCGCCATATTTTCATATCCATTCGTTTGGCATAGGTCTGATTTATCGATCTTGCCTGCACGTTACCGGGATATACATAGTACACTTCAAATTCGGTCACATAAGAACCGATATCGGGTATTGTCACGGTGTCCCGGAACCCATGAAAATCATCGAACTTAGAGAATCCGCTAATCTTATTGACACTGTCCGGAGCACCGAATGTATGTGATTGCCGCAAGTCGGAAGGTGAATTAATAACGACTGTTGAATCCAATACCGCTGCGTCAAAGGCCAGACCGTATGCTATCTCCATATACGAAGTGGAAATAGTAGTTGCATCAATGCCCAGTTGCGCACTATCAACTGTGTATCTGCTGTAGCCGAAAACATTGTAAAAATTCAGCAGACTCATTGTTAAAAAGATAAGCGCCCCCAGAGCTAATAGGGTCTGTCCCGTCGTCATGTAAATTCCCCGTCAATATTTATATACTGATTTAAGTACAATTATTATGCCGTTAATTATTGCCTGTATTTAGGCCAATTTTAACGAAAATTTTGCCCATTGCCATCAGACGGCAATGTATACAAGTAATTTATTCACCATATTGTAAAAGTTACAAATAAATAAGAATTGAGTTCGAATAGAGAGAATTTTAGCTGCGGAATACAAAAATGAAAGCTATCATAATACTTTTATCGGCGGGCAGCGAGCGGGTTTACACACACTGGTCAATACTACTGTTCTCAAAACCAATTTCAGAGTGGCTGCTTCTGGTAACTTTCGTACCAAGATATGATCTCAAACGAGGTCCGTTTCATTCCCGGATAATATAACGGACGGGTATAAATATTAGCCAGCCTTGAATCAAACCTGTATCGTTGTATCAAACCGTTGCTGCCGGAGCGTATCTTCCCGCGCTCGTGCATTATAATGACCCCCCAGACATTAAATTGCCTGAGGGAACGGCTGGTGAGATTTTCAGCCACGACCTCACCGAATGTCAATAAAACACCATGCACTTCAAAATCCTGGTTTTTGTCCGCGATAACTATATCATCGCTGGCAAAAAGGCCCAGTAAATCATTACCGTGCCCGTGGAGAGTGTGCCGTTCAATTCCATGCACAACCGATACTAATTCTTCCGAATACGCCGGACTGGTTGCGTATGTAATATTATCCACGATCTTGATCTTTTGGCCGGCACCGATGGTAAGCTTACCGGCAAGCACTCCTTTTACCACCACATTTTGAGTTGTATATAACGCACCATTGAAATCCGCCAGTGTAACCTGTTCATCCGGGAGTATTGCCGGATCGGTTATTTCGGTATTTGAATACCATACCGAAACAAGATCATTGTCAATTTCTATATAGAGGTCCTGAGTATAGTATTTCCCATCGACTTCTTGTGAGGCACCGACCAATTCATTTATATGATTCGGTATATTTATTTTGCCGGCAAACGTTTGAAATCCGCTGAGGAACTGAGCGTCATTGGATTTGACGGGATGTATACTCTGAGCTGCTGTAACCATGCCATGGAAAATGGGACCATTTGAACTTCCGCTTATACTTCCTATCTTAATACTGCCGTTTGAATGAATGGGGCCCCAGACAATATCGTCGGGATAAAAGAACTGGTTATTTCCGGGTTTGTTTGTTATCCAGGCGTAGACCGGATTTTCAGCAGAGCCCACGCGATGTAGATGCACTACGACGGTATCCTGCAATGTTTTATATCCCGGAACCGGAAATTTCGATACCGATGTAAGACGTGCTATATCCGCATTTATCGTATTCGAGTAAACCCTGAAACTCCCGCCGCTGTAAGGACCATCGGTAATATTCTGCTCAAATAATAATCCGTTATTATCGTGCGAAGGATGCAGTCTTAGATATGCGAGACCGGCCTGCATACCGGATGACGCTAAACTCTTCGATGCCGCCGCAGCATTATACCAGGACATATGTTCGGTCGCACGGGTGCCTATTGACAATAAATTTGAAATGATGTAGATCACTATGAGACTAAAACCTATGACAAAAATAAGAGATCCTTTACCTACCATTGCTATTCTCTTTCATCTATCTCCATTCAAGATTTTTTATATTGACCCTCGATCGTGCCGATTGAGAACCGAAAAGGATGTCACCATCACCGTAATCAGGGAGAGCATACGGATACTGAACTTCCATAACAATTTCGATTGCAGAGACATTACCCGGATGCACAGCCGGCAGCATCAGCTCATCTCCTTCAGGGCAAATATAACTCAATGAAAAATCCGTCATCAGACCGACTATATGTTCCGGTCCGTCATCAACCGAGCGATACAACGGGCGAATATTTTGGTTCCCGAAATCGACATCGGAGGCGTTACCGAATCTGTACTCGATGACATTAACGGATGAATTCATTTGGAGATCGACGGCAAACCGGATCCTCGTCGAATCCGCGTAGAGGATTAGTCCACTCCCCGTTACCAAATCCCGCTGCACTCCCGACCCGATACTTCCAAGCTCTCCTTCTACAAGCGTTCGTGAGGAAATAAGCATTTGCTGCACCAGCATCTCCGCATTTTGGAGAGACCACCCTTCTCCAATGACCATATTGGCATTCAGGACAATAAGGATGATAGTAATACCGATTAGTATGGAAAAAATAAAATCCAAAAAAACATGCATAAGAATCCGAAATTATTATGATCAATTAAACTGATAATATCCCATAACCGTTGATGCACGCACCGTATCTATACCGTCCGGTCCCGGCGGCGTATCAATAAGCCATATCTTCATGTCCAACCGCTTCGTAAATGTCTGAATAGACGACACCTGCTGAATATTCGTGGTTTCAACGTAATGAACTTCAAATTCGGAAACGAATATACGGCCTCCGGGTACCATCGTCGTATCGCGGTAGAGATGAAAATCATCAAACTTTACGAACTGACTGAGAGCCTTGATCGTATCCGCAGCGCCAAACTGATATGCAGGACGAAGATCGGCAGGAGATGTAACAGTCACTGTTGAATCGAGCAGCGCCCCATCGAAAGCAAGACCATGTGCAATCTGTTTATAATTTGTCGATATCCCTGTGGCATCTATCCCTAACTGTACATTGTCCATGGTATACCAGCTATGGCTGAAAATATTATAAAAATTCATCATTATCGATATGAGAATGACAAGCGCACCTAATGATAGTATTGTATGTATGTTACTCATAATATTATTACGCTTCCGGTTGATCCCGGCTGTAAACAATGCAATGCAATAAATCAGAGTCCGAAATTTCCGGAGAAGTATAACTTTTCAAGTCGTTAAATATTCCCGATAACCGGACATTTTTTCTTCCGTTCAATCCTCCTGAACAAAGTATAAATTCCTCAACAGGACATCTCTTTGGGCAAAAGCCCTGACAATATTATCAAGCTGCGTATCCTCCGTATCCATGCCGGTGGCAACCCGGATACGGAGCAAAGCATTTGCCGCGTTGGGCAGATTTACGGGTTCGAATTGCAAGGATTCCAGATACACGCTTTCTCTTCGTTCGATCGGATCGCTCCCATCCGAAAACTCCCGAAGAATACGAATTGAATTCCCCGATCTTTCAATGGTAACGATCTCATCATCCGTATTGATAAATTTGATTGTTGAATCGGTCAATGCATCGAACGAAACCAGCCGTTTAACATCTTCCTGGATAAGATCGACCGTAACGTTTGCCAGCCCCTGAAGACTTTGCGTCATCCGGTTTTCTATATTCGATTCAACCATGCCAAGCTGTATGTTCAACAACATGACAATAATAATGCCCGCTATAACTATTGCCAAAGCAATATCCAACAATACCGACATAGATTATTTACTCCGTCCGTTTGGATCACCAGATTGAATTCACAGAGGCTATGTACTCAACCAGCAATGAATACTCATTATTCTCGTATGTGTAAACAAACACGCTCACCCGACGGCCATAAACATTGTTTATCAATATCGTTTCCTCCGACAGACCAATGGTCGCGTAGAGAGTGTCGCCGAACGACGCCTCATAACTAAGCCGATTGTTCGGATTAGTTACATCCGAGTAATTCTCATAAAGTGCCTCCAGTTCGGAATACTCACGAACCGAATAGAGAATGACCTCTATCACCGATTGACCATAATTGACCGCATCCAGAGTCAACTGATGATCGAACGTATCGGTTAATGAGTTTATCTGAGAGCGGTTAATTGACATTGTAATATTCATCAACAAAATCAGACCGCCGATTGCAAGAAGTGTTTGTCCTCCGGACATTCTTTATATTGATTATTGTTTATTGATTATTGTTTATTTTCCAATTTCTAATATTTCTTCATTACCGTTAATCCCAGCTTCTTATCAGACTAAATGATCCGCCGGGTCCATTAAAATTCGGGAATGAAAGACCCGGTGAGTTTGGATAGAAAACACGCGGGTTTCCGCTTGCCTCAAAGGATTTCGCCACGATAGCAGAGGTAGCGCTTCCTGATCCATGAAATAAAACATGTGCCAGTGGAGCATACAATACCGAACAGTGAACCGAACCGGCTCCGCCGATCGTTACCTTTTGTCCCCCGGTTATAATATTTCCTGTCTCAAGCGGAGCCGAACCGGACCCGGATATGGTCAGATCCGCACTTTCAATAAATAAATTCGATTTGAGCTTTGTTGAACCTTGAATGGTTAATGGATTGGTGCCTCCGTAATATATCATAGATTGATCCGCGTCGCCATGCTCGTTGAGCGTACTGCTTCCACCGATATTAAAATTGTTTTCGACGTAAAAGATAACGGAACCGTCACCCGTTAAAATAAGGTGCCCCTGTTGTATATCCAGCTTTCTAACCCTTACAACTCTCTCTTCATTGCCAAGATTTAATGTCAAAGTGCGGTTACTCAATATCTTTATTTCATTAAAAAATAAATTGTTAAACTCAGATGGTTGTAACACCTTGTTATTCGCAGGTCCTCCGCTGACGGTGATATCTCCCTGATCACTACCAAAATCGGGGAATGCAGGGAAATCCGGCATCGGGTAATTTACCGGTTTATCCAGGTTTTTAATATCACCCTTGACTGCCTGATTGACGGGTCTCCATGCCGGTATATCGACGACCGAGCCCGGATTGCCGCCCGATCCGATATATACACTGCTATCCACAACGGCCATCCCGTGGATCTTCACGGCATCCTCATCATTGGATGGAGTCGCTATATGACCGACAATTCTCGCTGAACCTTTTAATTCAAAACCTTCCAGTGAATATATCGCAAACGGAAAATCGGGTTTCCACTGTTCATCCCCCACTTCAACATTCACGCGAACAGAATAGCTTTTATCTCCGACCGACCCGATAGCTGTCACAACTAACAACGAATCATCCAGATTGGAAATAATATACCGGTACCTGCCTTTCAATTCCTCCCATGGATAATATCCGTTATTATCGGGAAAAGATTTTGTTTCGTCAGCTTCGACGTCGAATTCCGTATCGTCCGGGTCGAGAATTTTCGGTAACAACGCTTGTATCGCACTCAATGCAACATTCCTCGCCTGATTCGTATTATACGCTTCGATATTTCTTACGTATGATGATGAACTCAGTTCATTCATACTTGCATTATAGGCATAGAACGCTATGATCAGAAAAAACACTAAAATAAGTACATATTTACCCATTTATTATCTCCATGTCCGGTTCGTGTTTTTAATCTTCAACCGTTGTCGCAACGACTTCTTCGAGACTGGTCTCTCCCCGTTTTATTCGTTCCATACCCGACCGACGCAGCGACCACATTCCCTGCTTTTCCGCGATCTGACGGATCGCGGTTTCATCGATATCTGATTTCGAGTTTATTATAGACTGCTTGATTTCCTTTGTGAATAAGAGTGCTTCATGTATAGCGGCACGTCCCTTATAACCGCTGTTACATTTTTGGCATCCGAAAGGGGTAAAGATTGTGTTTTCTTTTAATTCCTGCTCGGTGAATCCGAATTTCAGATACGGCTTCCATTCGATCTCTTTTAAAGGTTTTTTACACACGTTACAGAGTGTGCGGAGCAACCGCTGGGCTACGATAATGTTAATTGCATAGGCAATGAGGAACGGTTCGATGCCCATTTTAAACAGACGCGACACCGCGCTGGGAGCATCATTCGTGTGCAATGTCGAGAATGTGAGGTGGCCGGTATTTGCCAGTTTAATTGCCGTCTCTGCCGTGATCTTATCCCGCATCTCACCGACAAGTACAATGTCCGGGTCGTGACGAAGTATGCCCCGCAATGCCTGCTCAAAAGACATCTTATGTCCTAACTTTAACTGTCGCGCACCGTGTATGATATACTCTACCGGATCTTCAACCGTCAGGACGTTCACCGTCGGATCGATGACCTGGTGTAGAGCTGCGATCAATGTCGTACTCTTACCGGATCCGGTAGGACCGGTAAGTATCACTATACCTTGCGGCTGCGAAATAGCTTTGTGGAAATTATCTTTCGCGGGACCGGTAAGTCCTAATTTTTCGATATCGGTAATTACTTTCCTGTCGTCGAGTACCCGGATGACAACGCTTTCGTGTTTGTGCGAGGATTCCGACGCGACAATCGGGATAATGCTCACACGAAAGCGGATATTGGTCCCGTCGATATTCCGTTCGATGAATCCATCCTGCGAAGTTTCACGTTCGAAGCGATCGACATTCTTCGATCGGTCTTTTACAACGGCGGCGACTGCCTCGGGCATGGTATTCTCCTGAACATGCCATAATTGCAGGTTACCGTCGATACGTATGTGAAACTCCGTACGTTTTCCCCGCTTTGGAATTATATGAATATCGCTGGCATCCTTCCGAACCGCTTCGACCAGCACCCCTTCAATAAGGTTAATGAGTGCACTCTTATTGATTTCGGCTTCGAGTTCATCTTCGTTCAGTCCTTCATCACGGTGATCGACATCCTCAAGTTCGACACTCCCATCTTCGAGCATTTGCAGGAACTCATTCTTTTTGGGCATAACCTGATCGAAGAGATGCTGCAAATCTTTTATCCGGCTATAGCAAACTTCATACTTCTTCACACCGAAATGACGTGCTATGGTTGGTATATTCCGGTCCGTCGGGTCGGCGGCGATAAGCAAGAGTTTGTCCGTCTGCTTTTTATCGAACCTCAACGGCAGTATTCTGGTTTTGACCAATAGATCGCTGATGTTCTCGGGCAATCCGTTTACAAACTTCCGAATAAATTTTATCCGGTTATCATCGATATCCTCTGTATGAAGCCGTATTTCACGGAAAGCATATAAGCTCGCGACCTCGTTGAAAACGAGGTCGTGATCGAGTCTGAAATCGCTGACTAATACCTGACCGAGATTACGTTTAATTTTTCCGTCTTCGGACTCCCGGATCTGTATTGCCTTCTCAAGGGTTTCGAAATCAATAATCCCCTTGCTCAACAAGGTATAACCGATTTTGTCCGATATGTCGAAATTAGTCATTGATTTTTAAATCGCTTATTACATAATTATATACATGTTAACTGCGTTTCCATTTTTTCCCGGGAATTATTCTATTCTTAGTGTTTCGGCTTCCTGCCGCGTCTTAATAACCCGAAAGCACCGGACACAATCCCGCATGAAGCAAAGGATACATCCAGCATACCTACCATAGGATTCTTCGGCCGGATGATCGCCGTTTCCGCGGACGCAACCGTGATATAGATCAGCACGAGCATGATAAACACAGCCATAAAAACCTGGATCATGTCGATCGCCGCCTTCATCTTATATGTTGTTTCTTTTTCATAATAGTCGGCAACTTGCTGCGCGCTTTGTTTGACCGAGCCTGTCTCCGCACCGGTGTTGAACCGCGATATTGCCGTAGGCGTAAATACACCGGTCGCTTCAAATGCTTCCGTGAGTCCCGCACCTTTTTCCACCATTAACGGAATCGCAATTTTCTTTATCTGACTTTCCATATATTTGTTACCGCATGCCTCCGACGCAAGTCGGATAATTTCGATATTTTCTCCGGAGCCGGTGTAAAGCGAATAGAACACCCTGCAAAATATTTCAATGTTTGTTTTATGAAGGAGCGATCCGATAACGGGTATTTTCCATATATATTTATCCCTGACAAACCTTCCTTTCTCGGTTGTAAAATATTTCAAAGCCACAAACAACGGCACTATGAAAGCCAACAACAACCATAACAAATTAGCAAAGAGAAATTCACTGAAAGAGAGTGTGGCTGCGGTTATGGGAGGCAAATCTATATTCATCTGAACAAACAGTTTCGCCGTTGTCGGAAAGATGTACATAATAAAATAGAGCAATGCCGCAAATGTAACCAGAAGAGTAACAATCGGCATTATCAATGCACTTTTAAGATCTTTTCGAAACTGTGCCTGCCGCTCAAGGAATTTTGCGGTGTTGTCGAATATCTCCGCCATATTACCCGATTTTGACGCTAACCCGAGCATGTGAGAGGTAAACCGTCCAAAAACCCTTTCGTGTTTCTGGTAAACCTTTTCGCCGTCTTTTCCCTGCTTCAACTCAAGATTGATATCCCGTACCGTTTCACGCAGCGTATTGTTGGTGATATCATTCACCATCATCTGGAGAACTTCATTATACGGCAACTTTTGACGGATCAGGTCCGCACTCACGCGTACAAAGGTAACAATGTCGGTCATCGGCGGTTTGGGTTTAAAGTCGAACAGCTTTTTCCGGACATAGACAACTTTTAAGCCCATTTTCTTTAGAGCGTCTTCGACTTCCTGCTTTGAGAAAGCTTTTTGTTCACCGTCGATGGGTTTTTCTTTGCCGCGCTGGACGCGATAGATAAAGGTGGACCGTTGCCGCACGGCTTTCAGTTTAAACTTTTTTGCTGCGGCAAGACTGTGTGCACGTTTCTTTGCCTCACCGTATGTTACGGCATTGATGACACCCGACACCTGTTTACCGGCATCGCTGACGCCTTCTATTCTGTATTCAGCCATAGGTATCCCGCTATTATACAAAACCACTCCACCGATCTCCCCCCAGACTGTCTGATATCAGAGCGTAATTTTAAAACCGATGAAGTGGATAATTTCAATAATGATAATGAAACCCGGGCGGTTTATCAGACCACCACCCGGATATCATGCTTTTAGTATCGTGAGTGTATTATTAGCTTCCGACATCGAATACACCGGTACTGCTCCAACTATAGACGTCCGTATCTCCGGTTGGAACTCCATCACCGTCAACTACGATTCTTGTAAAATTGAGAGTAACCGTACCATCGTGTATCACAGATGTGCCCACGATGGTCACACCCTCATTTGTTGCGGATGTCACCTCATAAGTTCCGTTTCCCGTACTCTGCAAACGGCCCGGCAGCGTATAATCGGTAAATGATCCGCCGCCGCCACCCATCGAGCCCGGTCTTATCATATACTGCTGCGCATGGGCAGCTATATTCATGATATCATTGATCATTGCATCCTGATTCGCACCTACCGAACCCGACTGGAACAACTGCAAACCAACGGCTATGGCTATACCCACGATGATAACACCGAGGATAATGAGAAGTAATTGTTGTTGACCCATTGTTAACTCCTTTGTTTGTTTTACATTATGTGTTTAGTGATCAGTGTTACTATTTTTATATTTTTTATACTGATATACTCTATGCCTACTTATTACAAAGGCCGTGCCAAGAATAAAAATGTGTGATGCTGTATACACCCGACAAAATAAATTGGTGATTTCATAATATTTTCAGGCTTTTTACTGAATTAATTTAAAAAGTCAATATATCCGACGGTAATAATTACCTCGTGATGGAATGTAATTGTTACAGTACAGGGAGGAGACTGGGTGAAAAGTAGTTCTTCTTTCAGCCTGAGTGATGGATTGTCACACTTCCCCCGAAGGGGTGGCTCTGCCAGACGGAGTTTACCCCGCATCAGCGGGGCTCAGTGTGACAATCTGCTATGTTAATGACGCAGTGCAACAGTGTGCAGGCTGTCATCCCGAGTTTAATATTAAAAGCTTCTTAATCTATGATAATAATGACATATCGAAAAAACTTGTATTTTCCTGACTCCCCTCTCCGCGCGGCGCGGAGAGGGGCCGGGGGTGAGGGCTTTAATCGAAGCACAGAGCTTTCCAATTATCAGAGAAAGTGGTAATGCGATGTTTTAAAAAGTTTTGTGCTTACCCGTGTAGCCTCACCCCCCATCCCCCTCTCCGCTTTTTGCGGAGAGGGGGCGTGTGGAACAGTTACATTTTTTTTTAACTTTTGTTACCTGCTACAGGTCAAGCGTTTATCGGTTGCTATCAA
>SL_3KL_010_SEDDRAFT_10004433_pt1 | contig 12688 bp, 10 predicted proteins | sample SodLakKL_010_SED_2_FD_10381 | JGI IMG/M metagenome (IMG submission 10381)
GAATACCCCTGTATTGATAATGGTCTGCATCAATGAATATGGATATCTGGAAATATATTTTACCCGACCAGTGGTTGGGCTCGAGATATACTCCAACAGATAATGTGTTTTCAAACATCTCAGTAAACTCAATTGCAAGCAAATGATTTGCTATGGGATTAACATCATACAAAATGAATTCACCTGGCAGATAATCGAACGGCAGGTCAAAAGTAAGAATGCTTAATTCTCCGGGAGTAATGGCTTGCAAAGGTTCAACGGCATATACGTCTTCATCGGCTTCTTCGCCGATGGGTGTAATTGCCGCTGCTGCTGCTTCAAGTTCAGACAGGTCGTGCTCAGACAACTCACCATTTGTGCCATTCGATGGCCCCGAACCTTTCATTACGTCATCTGGATTATCATCGGGGTCGGTGTCGTCAAGACCGAGTGCATGCCCAAGCTCATGGGTAGCTGTTTCCACAAGACCCGGGTTCGGATTGTCTCTTATGGTAATGACGCCACCGTGCATTTTGCCGTCATCATCAACACTCCAATTATAAAGACCGGCATTTGGTGTGCCCGTTTCGGGATCAACACCAGGGTCGCCTTTAATGACCGTTACGCTAGCCGGCCCTTCATCCACTTCACTGAGGGCTGGCACACAACCAGCGTCATTCCAGCGCTGTATAGCCACTCTCACCGAATCTTTTTCTTGTTCGCTAAAGGTGTCATCAATATACACACTGAGTGTTTCAGGGTTGTCCACCCAGCCCGTGTAGGTGTAAGTGGAATCGCTGAGCACATCCCTGGGTTGAATGTCTCCGGGCTTCATAGCCACATTCGAAGAAAAAAGCAAGTAGATCATGCCTGCTATCACGACATGAAAAAGGCATCGCATGTAAACTTTTGTTTTCATGATCATTATTTTTTGAGTTAAACAAGTGATTAATTCAAGCTTAAACGCAGAATATAGAGATCAGGGAAAAAACAAAAACTTAAAAGAAATACCGGCGAAGTTTGTCGGGAAATATTTTAGAAATTTAAGGAAAAATTTAATAAAAAACAAATTTTATTTAAGAAATTTTTTTTTTTTAAGATAACCTGTTTGCTATGGGATTTGCGCAATAAATTGTTTAAAACTACGTTTAAAACAAAAACAATTATCTTTGCATTTTTAAAATAATTATTGTGATGGCGAGAAGCAGAAATACCGAACAGAAAATATTTGATGCAGCCACAGAGCTGTTCCTTGAAAAGGGTGTTGACCGCACCAGTGTGCGTGAAATAGCTGCCAAGGCAGGCATTAACCTGGCTTTGATGAACTATTATTTTCGTTCAAAGGAAAATTTGTTCAGTGCTATATTTTCATCTTTAGTTAAGAAGAACTCAGAAGAACTGATCCACATACTTGATAGTGATCTGAAGCTGGAGGAAAAGATCAGGCAGTATGTTAATGTTTATATCGACATGCTTTCGGAAAACCCGCTGCTTGTCTCTTTTGTGATGGCTATTCTGCATCGAAGTCGCGAGCGAATCACCGAAATGAAGGCAGTGAGCAGCTTGTATGCTACAGAAAAGTTCACTCAGCAGGTTCTCGAAGAGGGAAAAAAGGGGAATATTCGCCGAACAGATCCTTCGCAATTGTTTGTTGACATGCTTTCGCTGATTGCCTTCCCATTCGCTATTAAAATGCTGATCAGGGATAAAAACAACTTTACCGATAAGGAGTTTCGGGAGTTTATTCAGGAACGCAAAAAGCGTATCCCTGAAATGCTTATCGATTCGCTACGCCTGAAATCCTGATGTTATCCATCAGCTTTTCATAGGTAACACGGCCAATTGCGGATTCCGCTTTTTTGAGATGGCGGTTAAAGTTTTCTATGCTCATATCCTCCCAATCTGCTTTACTCCATTTTACAATGGGGTATAACGGGTGCAGGTCTTCCTCGGTGTGGCTTTTAGCTTGTTTATTGTGCGGGCAGACCTCCTGACAAATATCGCATCCGAATATCCATCCCCTGCATTTGTCCCGATAGACTTTTGGAATTTCCCCTTTGTGTTCAATGGTAAGATAGGAGATGCATTTTTTTGAATCTAAAACACCCGGAGCGATGATGGCCTGGGTCGGACAGGCATTCATGCACTTTGTGCAGGAGCCACAAAGGTCTTTGACGAACGGGATGTCCGGCTCCAGCTCTGCACTTGTTACCATTTCGCCCAAAAAGAAGAAACTCCCTTTACGTGGCAGAATTAGGCAAGTGTTTTTTCCATAATTGCCCAGACCTGCCCGCTGCGCCCAGCTGCGCTCCAAAACTGGTGCAGAATCACAAAACACCCTAAAAATGTGTTTTCCGCCAGTTTGGGTTAAGAATTCCGCAAGATTGTACAACTTTTTTTTGACCACCGAATGGTAATCCTTCCCATAAGCATAGCGGGCTACTTTATAATAGGATTCGGAAGACATTGCATTTGCCGGATAATAGTTTTGTGCCACCACTATTACCGATTTTGCTCCTGGAACCAGTTTACGGGGGTCAAGCCTCTTCTCAAAATGGTTTGCCATATAGCCCATCCCGGCATTGTGACCTTTGTCCAGCCAGCCCGACAAGACAGCCCGTTGATCCTCAAGGGCTTTTGCCCTGGCCACTCCACAGGCATCAAAACCCAGCTCCGCTGCTTTTTCTTTTAATTTGCTGGTCAAATCCTGGCTATCTTTAAAGAGAGTCATGCAGTCTCAACGATGGAATCTTAATCTCAATCTTAACCTCAGTCTCAATCAAACAACGTGTTCTGGCCGGCGCTTTTGACCCGTCCGAGGTGTTTGAAGGCAATTTCGGTGGCTTCGCGCCCCCTGGGTGTCCTCATGATGTAGCCCTCCTGGATCAGGTAGGGTTCATACACCTCTTCAATGGTACCGGCATCTTCACCAACCGAAGTGGCTACATTGGTCAGGCCAACGGGGCCTCCCTTGAATTTGTCGATGATGGTGGAAAGGATCTTGTTATCCATTTCATCCAGGCCATGCTTGTCGACATTCAGGGCTTCCAGGCCGTAGGCTGCAATCGCCATGTCGATGTCTCCGTTGCCCTTTACCTGGGCAAAGTCACGAACCCTTCTCAGCAATGCATTGGCGATACGTGGTGTTCCCCGGCTCCTGCGGGCTATCTCGCTGGCTGCTTCATCCGATATTTTTACTTTCAGGATGCCTGCCGATCGCTTGATGATCTGCAGGAGGAGTTTGGCATCATAATAATTGAGCCGGGCATTGATCCCGAAACGCGCTCGCAAGGGAGAGGTGAGCAATCCTGAGCGGGTAGTGGCTCCGATCAGTGTAAACGGGTTCAGCGTGAGTTGTATGCTGCGCGCGTTTGGGCCTGTTTCGATCATGATGTCGATCCTGAAATCCTCCATCGCCGAATACAGGTATTCCTCCACAACTGGACTCAAACGATGGATCTCATCAATGAAAAGCACATCACTTGGCTCCAAGCCGGTTAGCAAACCGGCAAGATCACCGGGTTTATCCAATACCGGACCTGAAGTGACCTTTATGCCAACTCCCATTTCGTTGGCGATGATGTGCGCCAGCGTTGTTTTTCCCAGTCCGGGCGGACCGTGCAATAAGACATGGTCCAGCGCTTCCTGACGCTGACTCGCTGCACGAACAAAAACCTTCAGGTTTTCCACAACCTTAAACTGTCCGGTAAAGCTTGAAAAGGCATCCGGACGCAACGTTTGCTCAAAAAGGCGCTCCTCCTTGCTGAGCTTGTCAGGTGAAGGGTCAAGGTTCTCATTCATCGGCAGAAATCTTGTTTGATCAAGACAACAAAGTTAAGGAATTAATTTGTGTAAATTTGTGAAACAATTTGAGTAATTTGTGGAAAAAGTAAACCGAAGCTGATGAAAAACAAAACAGGAGAAAGTCTTGTACAGCGTATCTTTTCTGCTTCAGAAAGTCAGGATTTTGAAAATCTGGCCCTCGATGTATTTCATTTCCAGTATCAGAATTGCACTGTTTATCAAAAGTTTTGTGATGCGCTTGATTTGGATGTGAATGCTGTCCAAGCCCTGAATAACATCCCCTTTCTCCCAGTTGAATTGTTCAAAAAGCATCAGGTTGTTTCTTTTAATGGTGATCCTGAAATTGTTTTTTCCAGCTCCGGCACCACGGGAAGCATCCGGTCAACACACTACGTTTATGACCTGAAGCTATACAAAAAGAGCTTTTTAAAATCATTTAGATTGTTTTATGGCGATCCTTCCGACTATTGCATACTGGCGCTGTTGCCGGCTTACCTCGAAAGGGAAGGCTCCTCATTGGTATATATGGCTGATCAGCTTATCAAGGCTTCCGGACATCCGCTTGGCGGTTTTCATTTGAACGATCTGGGTGTGTTGAATGAGAAGCTTAAAATGCTTATGGATGTGGATCAGAAAATCCTGCTGATCGGTGTCAGTTTTGCCTTACTGGATCTCGCTGAACAATATCCCATGCCTTTAAAGAACACCATTGTTATGGAAACCGGAGGCATGAAGGGGCGTCGACGTGAGATGATTCGCCACGAATTGCATCAACAATTGTGTGATGCTTTTGGCCAAACGGTTATCCACTCCGAATATGGGATGACGGAACTGCTTTCACAAGCCTATTCAAAAGGCGACGGGCTGTTTACGGCACCCCCCTGGATGCGGGTGTTGATCCGCGAAAGCAATGATCCGTTGGCGTTTGTTAACGATGGATGCACCGGTGGGGTTAATATCGTGGACCTCGCAAATATTTACTCATGTAGCTTCATTGCGACACAGGATCTTGGTAAAATAAATCCTGATGGCAGTTTTGAGGTGCTTGGGCGGTTTGATAACAGTGATGTTCGGGGTTGCAATTTGATGATAGGATGATTTGTTCGTTGTTTATTGTTTTTTGTTAAAGAGTTTAATCCACAAATTCAGAACTCCTGATCCAGCTGCTGAATATCAATTAGCTATAACTCTTGTGTCGCAAAATGGTAATGTCGCTATTTATATTGTTCATATAAGCTATCTCCTGTCAGTCCTTTTTATGAAAACGTTATTCTTTGTGTTTTTCTTTGCGCCCTTTGCGTCTTAGCGGTAATTTTTTTTTCACCGCAAAGACGCTAAGAACGCCAAGAATGCGACACCGCCAACTGCGACGGATCAGGAGTTCTAAAATTCACACAAATTACTGCACAAATTTCATTTTCCCTTCTTCCTTTCTTATTGCCCTTAACCTAAAACCATTCCGATACCGGCGAGGATAACCAGGATGCCGCCGACCAGTCCGATGTTTTTTGCATACATCAATCCGAAGTTTTGTCCACCTGCCATTCCTGCGAGTGAAAATATAAATACAGTTGTTGCGACGAGAATCGCTGCGAAGGCAAAGTACATCTCCTGTATTCCCGTTGCCACACCGGCAAGAAATGCATCCATGCTGCCTGCGATTGACAGTGTGATGATCACCCGTGTTTCATTGATGTCAAAAACCTTGCTCTGTGGTTTTCTTTTCCGGGCATCCATAATCATCTTACTCCCTATGAAAAGAAGGATAAACAGAGCCGTTAAGGGTTCGATCCCTTCAAACAAGGATTGGATCAGTCCTCCCAGCTGATAGCCCAGAAACAGCATCACAATGTGTGCGAAAGTGAAGGCGATGGCCACTTTGAGAGGAATGCCCGGTTTCACCAGGCCTGAAATGGAGCTGTTGCTGATTGAAATGGCAAAACAGTCCATCGCCAGGCCCAGTGCAAGCAGAAAAAGGATCAGAGTGTTCATGATATCCTTTCAAGTTTTACGGTAAAATGTCGCATGATGGGGGCTTCCTTAACAATGCGGAAGCCTTTGGTGATTTTATCCCGCTTTTCATAGATGTTGGCAAGGCAGGCTGCCACATATTCCATATGGTTGTTGGTATAAGTTCTTCTGGGGATTGCAAGTCTGAGGAGTTCAAGAGCAGGGTAGCGGTTTTCCCTGGTAACAGGGTCTCTGTCGGCCAGCAGAGTTCCGATTTCCACTCCCCGGACCCCACCTTCGAGGTAAAGCTCAATTGCAAGCGTCTGAGCTTGAAACTGCTCTTTGGGGACATTCGGAAGGAACTTTTTGGCATCCACGAAAACAGCATGTCCGCCAGTAGGTTGCTGGCAGATAATTCCGTAATCCGCCAATTTTTGCCCCAGATAAGCCACCTGTCCGATGCGTGATTCAAGGTAATCGAAGTCCATCCCTTCCAGCAGTCCCTGTGCCATGGCGGCGAGGTCCCTGCCCGCAAGCCCGCCGTAAGTAAGATAGCCTTCATACAGGATGCAGTACATGCTGATCTTTTCAAACAAGTCTTTATCGCGACAAGCCAGAAATCCGCCAATGTTAACGATGGCGTCTTTCTTGCTGCTCATCGTGGCTCCATCAACGTACGAGTACATCTCACGCACGATGGCTTGTATGCTGTGTTGTGCAAACTCCTCCTCACGCATTTTGATGAAGTAGGCATTTTCAGAGAAACGCGCCGCATCAAAGAAGACCGGGATGCCATATTGGTTGCACAATGCCGACACATCGCGGATGTTCTGCATCGAAACCGGTTGTCCCCCTGATGTATTGCAGGTTACAGTGATAATGCATAGGGGTATTTTCTCCTTTGGGTTATTTTTAAAAACTGTTTCCAGCTTATCCAGGTCGATATTTCCTTTGAAGGGGTGCACCAGTGTGGTGTCACCGGCTTCGTCAATTGTGCAGTCAACGGCGATTGCCTTGCGAAATTCGATATGCCCTTTTGTAGTGTCAAAATGGGCATTGCCCGGAACGAGGTCCCCTTCCTTGATCAACGCTGAAAACAACAGGTTTTCTGCGGCCCTACCCTGGTGGGTGGGTACAAAATAGGGCATGTCAAGACTATTGTTGATAACCTCCTTGAGCTTAAAATAGGACAATGATCCGGCATAACTCTCATCGCCGAGCATCATTTCTGCCCATTGGTGGTGGCTGAGTGCCCCGGTTCCGGAGTCGGTCAGCAAATCAATAAAGACCTGGTCGCTGCGCAATTGAAAAAGGCTGTAGCCCGCTTCGGCGATCCACTTTTCGCGCTCATCACGACTGCTGCGTCTTACAGGCTCAACCACTTTGATTTTATAGGGTTCTGCATATGGTAATTCCATAAAAACAAATTTTAAATCACAAAAAATATTGAATAAATACTGATGGTTCAGAGATCTAAAATGCGATTCAGAAGGGATAGGTGTCGCGCCGCTTCAGGTTACGGTAGATCATTTTTATATTGACTGCACGCTTCATTACGATTGTCTGTGAAAACAACAAATATAATAAAAGAGTTTGGAATGCATGAATAGTAAATCTGGTTTTTTAGTACCTTTGGCTGATTCATAATAAAACCTGATTTAAACGTTACGTGAGATGTCACAGATCGCCCGATTTATATTGCGCATGCTGGGTTGGAACATATACACCCGGGTTCCGGCAGATATTCATAAGGCTGTGATCATCATGGCACCGCACACCAGTAATTGGGACTTTATCATTGGCCGCCTCGCATTTTTCTGGTACCGTATGCATCCCCGTATTTTGATCAAAAAAGAGGCTTTTGGGCCATTGGTTGGTCCTGTTCTCAAAATGCTCGGTGGTGTGCCTGTAGATCGGAGCCACAGCCAGAATACGGTTAAGGAGGTTACAAAGTGTTTTCATAAATATGAAAAGTTTCACTTGCTCATTACTCCTGAAGGAACCAGGAAACGGGTCAATAAATGGAAAAGGGGCTTTTATTTCATTGCATTGAATGCCAAGGTGCCTATTCTTCTGGGCTTTTTGGATTATCGCAAAAAAGAGGGTGGCTTAGGCATGATGCTGGAGCCCACTGGCGATTTTGAAGCAGATTTTAAAATCATTGAAGCGTTTTATCGCGACAAACATGCCAGACATCCCGAAAAATTTAATCTTTCAGGGTGAGGGTTGGGTTATTGAACTGGTTAATCGGCAGCAGTCAACTCGCCTCTCATTGTAAGGAACAGCCTTATAAAAATACTGAAGTGCATACTGTAACCGTCATAATCGCCCAGGTTAATCCTTGCATAGTTAGCGATGCCTCCCAAAACGACCGCGTATGAATCACCAACATCCATGCTGAGGCCACCTCCACCATAAACGCCGAAACTTATGCCATCATCACGAAAGCCATAGCGTCTATCAGTGAGGTTTAAGATACTGTAGCTGGTTCCGGCAATTTGAACCCTGTTGGCTTGCACCCTGGTATTGATCATGTTGACACCAGCTTCCATATAAGGATGGACTTGACGATCTTCCAGAGAAAACAATCGCTGCAGTCCAACCTTAATGTCCATTCTTTCTTCTGTACCCTCTATGTTGTATCGTCTGATATCGTGTCCAATGAGCCCGGGCTCACCGGTTAACACCCTGAGCATGAATTGATCCTGGAGCCGGAGGCTGGCGTAATTAAAATCGACCAAAAGCGAGATGCGGCTAAAGTGCAGGTTCCCAAAAACGCCAACCAGCATTGATGAGTTGTACCTCATGTTTTGCGGCAAGTATTCGTGTGGCTCACCGGGCAATTCAAAATCATAACCCAGGGATTCTCGTATTCTGTTGTAAGTATGCTGACGTGTGATGGCAGCTTCAAGGTTGTTTCGGCCACTTCCGTTATAATAATTTGCCGTCGCAGGATTTGGAAAATATCCACCAAGGTTTATGCCATATGAGAACCTTAAAGATCCCTTAGCAGAATCTGCAGTTATTGCAAGTGTGTCAGTTTTTTCCTCTTCGAAGCTTTGCTTAATTGTCGCGCTGCATGTATATGTTGACAAAAGCGTAAATAAAAAGCACAACAACCAGGAACGGGGTTTGATTATTGAAGCCTCTGTCCTGACACGCAAATCTGTTGGGGCGTGGTTTTTACTTAAAACCTTTTCATGGGCTTTTGTCATCTTTATTGGTGTCGAAAAAAGCATTTAACAACATTGCGGCAGCCTGGTATTCTGTGATTTTTAATTGTGCAAGCATCTCCTCCGCTTTGGTAATTTTTTGCATTATTTCAGGATTGTTGTAGAAACGTGCTTTGAGACTTTCGGTGATAGTATCATGCATCCGATGTTTTCTTTGGATGCTTCTTCTGGCTTCAAAAACACCATTTTGCTTCATCCTGGTCTCAAAATCCTTTATCATTTCCCATACTTCGGGCACTCCGCTTCCAAATAATGAGCTACAAGTTAATACTTTGGGTCTCCATCCTGTTTCGGAGGGCATAAAAAGGTGAAGTGCATTTTCATATTGGACCTTTGCTGCTGCGGCCTTGTTTATATTGTCACCGTCTGCCTTATTGATGATCATTCCATCGCACATTTCAACGATCCCCCGTTTGATTCCCTGAAGTTCATCTCCGGCACCAGCCAGCATCAGCAGCAGAAAAAAGTCCACCATCGAGTGAACCGTTGTTTCCGATTGTCCCACGCCAACTGTTTCAACAAGTATGATGTCATATCCTGCTGCTTCACAAAGGATGATGATTTCTTTGGTTTTTCGGGCCACTCCCCCCAGAGATCCTGCAGATGGTGAGGGTCTGATGAAAGCGTTTTTATCAACGGAAAGCTGTTCCATCCGGGTTTTGTCACCCAGAATACTCCCCCCGGAGATTGAACTGCTGGGATCCACTGCCAATACAGCTGTGCGATGCCCCAACCCAATCAAATATTTCCCTAACGCCTCTATAAAAGTACTCTTTCCTGCTCCGGGGACGCCTGTAATTCCTATACGAAGGGATTTGCCCGAATTGGGCATACATTCTTCGATGATCTTTTGAGCGAGAGCATAATGCGCTTCTTTGGAACTTTCAATTAGTGTAATCGCACGGCTTAACAACACCCTGTCTCTGTTTAAAATTCCTTTTACATAAGCTTCGGGAGGAAGTTCTGGTTTTCTTCGTATCCTAAAATTTCCTGCAGCCTCCTCGTTAACTTGCGAAGGTTGAGGGATTCCTTTGTTCACTTTGAGCGCCGAAGGAAAATTGACCTGCTTTTCTTCTTTGTTATTGGCCATTATAAAATTCACTAATCAAACAGAACAAAAATACACTGAAAAAACGGAATCTCAAAAAGTACAATACCGACGGCACAAATCAGAGAACTGGCATAACAGCCAACCTTATGTTGTGTAAACATTTTCGCATTTAAAAAGAATTAAGCAGGCAAAACAAACGAAAGTAAAAAAAATATACAAAAAGCGAATCAAAAAAATATTGTTAAAAACGACTAATGCGTAAAGTGCCGAAAAACAGTAGTTTAAAAAGGGTTATGGCAAGCAACAGTAAAATATATTTCAAAAAACTACAAAAATAATTGACAAAATAAAAAAATAATTTACTATATTTGTAAGACAAAGCCTAAAACGTAAAATAATCAACAATGATTGTCCGCAGCATTACCATGGCATTGTTTCTTGTTTCCTTCATGGGATTTCATGTGGAAAGTTTTGCCCAGGCCAGTGCATCTGTGCGGTATACAATCGTTGTGTCAGAAGATATGGTTGCGCATGATAATACGAGAGCCGATGCGCATCAACATGCCTGCAATTACAGATTTCAGCAAAATAATTTACAGGATGAGTTTCCTTCAACCGTTTCAATAATCATGCATGCCGATTTTGACGGTAAGGAAATGATGGCCATTGTTGCTTTTGAGACAGAGATGAGCCCAGAACAAGCTCCCCTGTTAAGAGATGTGCTTCAAACACAGATTGCATCAGCAGCAACTCAGCCAGATGTTCATACCCATTTTAGTGACAATGACCAGTATCTGGTAGTTATGGAATATAACTAATTTCAGAAAGATAAAATATTGCAAAAAGGAGCGCCTGATCTGGCGCTCCTTTTTGCATAACACCATACTGGTTAATGCCTGATAATCCTTTTGGTAATTGGTGTTTGACCATCAATAACACGAATAAAGTATATTCCTCTGGGTTGTTCGGATAGATCAAAGACTTTTTGACTGGCAACAGGTACCTTAGTGATAAGAATTTTTTCTCCCATCATGTTAAAGACCTCCACTCTGATTGTTTCATTATCAGGTTGATATAATAGCTCCAACGTAAACTGCCCATTTGTTGGGTTGGGATAAATATTTATTTCTTTGTCAAATTTCTGGATTTGTGATTCTCTGTTATTAAATGCTTCAATTGGGTTTACGACTTGACTCTGTGTGTTCTCCAATTCTTCGACAAAACAATAGTCATCCGGGTCCGTAACAATTCTTGCGTGCATAAAGCCTCCGGCTTCTACTTTTACACCTTCTAGCATTCTGATATTTCTGCCCGCCCGAAGGTCAACTGCACCGCCATCTTCAACTACGAATGGTGCCTCGCCACCGAGCCTGAGTGTTTGAGTAGCCGAGAAACAGGTGTCAACACCAAGTGGTACAACAATATCTATTAAGTCCCATTCGTCAGGAATTAAAATCGGCGATCTGACATGCAACAGGTAGTCTTCTGTTTCTCCATATTCGAAATCTCCTGTGCCGTTCCAGTTGGCAGGTACAGGTGTTTCACTTACTGTGAACCTTGTCCATATGTACCCGCGGTTTGGTCCGATCCTGAAACCCGGTGGGGAGAGGTCTGATAGCGGTCCGCTGAAACCATTAGGGATTTCAAAGTTTACCAATACGTGTTCAGGCACATCAAAGCCTCTGCAGAAAGAAGAACCTCCCCATTCACCGTCCTGATTCCAGTCAATCAGCAGATTTGCGTATGCAATAGCTCCTCCCGGCAGGTTATTTGTTACATGAATATCTATATGGGTTTTCCATCTTGCCCACCTGCAAGGGAACCAGAGGATTCTTGGCCCACCGGTAATACATGGAACCACTGTCTCATTGCCGGGGTTGCCGGTTATTGTAAAGGCACGCGGTCTGATAAGCCCTGCATCGCCATCCTGGAAGCACTCATCCTGGTCATAGAGATTGGGACTAAAGGTGGGGCAAAAACCGGCGTTGCCATCGGTCTCATAATCCACATATTCGCCAAAGAAAAGCTCATGATTGCCGCTGTGGCGTACAAAACTGCCGGTCGGTCCCGTATTGGTGCAGGTCGGGAAAAATCCCATTGTGGATGGCGGATAAGCAATGGCACCCTCGGGGGCATCGCCAAAGTCATATAACCCCAGATCTTCCTCGCATTCAACAACCTCAAAATCGCTGTGGTTTACTATGTTGCCATCGGGATCTTCACCGGTCGCATAACCCAGGTTAAGCAGGAAGCACTTGTCGAGGTCAAACTGCTGTATCGTGTAACTTGTGGTTACACTTACCGAATCACCTGGGGCAAGACTGCCGGGCACTTGGAAGTTCAAGCCCGTCATCGGGTCTGTGATCAATATGTTGGTCAGGGTGATATTTCCGGTATTGGTTACGGTTATGGTATATGTTAACACATCACCCACCTGGGTAAAGCTGGTTTGATCAGCATTTTCGTTAATGTAACTCAAAACTTTGCTTACTGTCAGCTGGGGGTGCAGTTCTTCAATACAGCCGGGCACAATTTCAAAGTCATCGTCGGAAACGGTGTTGCCAAACTGGTCTTGCCCCACTGCCGTCACGGTATTCAGCACGTAGCCATTGTCCAGGTCGGCCTGGGTAATGGTGTAGCTGGTTGTCAGCGTTACCGAATCTCCGGGTGC
>SL_3KL_010_SEDDRAFT_10004434_pt1 | contig 12687 bp, 12 predicted proteins | sample SodLakKL_010_SED_2_FD_10381 | JGI IMG/M metagenome (IMG submission 10381)
AGCGCCGGACTCGAGTGCCGGCAGCACCGCCGGATAAAGGCCCCAGATCGCTGCCAGCGTCAGCAGCGCGCGGCGCACGCCGGCTGACGCGCCCGGACTGCGGGCCGGTCGCAAGGCCCGTTCAGGATTCGAGGTAGGCACGGAGAATGCTCTCCAGTCGACCCTGTGCAGCGAGCAGGGTCTCGCAGATCTCGCGTACTGCACCACGACCGCCCGCCGCCTGCGTGTGCCAGTCCGCGTGCTCCAGCACCAGCGGATGGGCATCCGCGACCGCGATGCCGAGTGCAACCCGGCGCATCGCGGGCAGGTCGACGATGTCATCACCGACGAACGCGCTCTGTTCTGGGGCAAAGCCGGTTTGGTTCAGCAGTTCTTCCAGGGCCCCGCCCTTTTCCCGCCGACCCTGTAGCAGATGGCGTACACCGAGGTCACGCATCCGGTGCACCACCACCTCGGAATTCCGACCGGTCAGGATCGCCACTTCCAGCCCGCCTTGCTGGGCCATCCGGATTCCGTGTCCGTCGCGGCTGTGAAAGGCCTTGTACTGTTCGCCGGCGTCGCCCAGGAACAGGCTGCCGTCCGTCAGTACGCCGTCCACATCGAGGATCAGCAGTCGGATCTCCCGCTGCAGTCGCAGAAGCTTCCCGGGCTCCATTGGCATCAGGCCACCCCCGCGCGCAGCAGGTCGTGCATGTTCAGCGCACCCACCAGTCGCGCCTCGTCATCCACCACCGGCAGCGCGTTGATCCGGCGGCTCTCCATTAATTCCAGGGCCTCGACCGCCAGCCAGTCCGGTCGTGCCCTGACGCCGTCCCGGGTCATTACCTCGCCAATGGTCAGGCGGTGCAGGTCGAGCCCGCGGTCCAGTGTCCGGCGTAGGTCGCCGTCGGTGAACACGCCTTCGATCTGGCCCGAATCGTCGCAGACGACCACTATGCCCAGCCCCTTGCGCGAGATTTCCAGCAAGGCGTCGCGGAGCAGGGCCTGGGCGTGGATGCAGGGCATCGCTTCCCCGGTGCGCATGATGTCGCCGACGTGGATCAGCAGGCGGCGTCCCAGTCGGCCGCCGGGGTGCGAGCGGGCAAAGTCGTCCGCGGTGAATCCGCGCGCGTCGAGCACCGCGACGGCCAGTGCATCGCCCATCGCCAGAGTGGCCGTGGTGCTGGAGGTTGGGGCCAGACCGAGCGGGCAGGCCTCGCGCGCGACGCTTACGTCCAGGTGCACCGACGCCTCCTGGGCCAGGCGCGACCCCGGGTTACCCGTCAACGCGATCAGCGGCACGCCCAGGCGCCGAATGATCGGCAGGATAGTCAGCACCTCGTCGGTTTCGCCGGAATTCGAGAGCGCGATCACCGTGTCGTCCCGGGTAATCATCCCAAGGTCGCCGTGGCTTGCTTCCCCCGGGTGCACGAAGAACGCAGGCGTGCCGGTGGACGCCAGCGTGGCGGCAAGCTTCCCACCGATGTGCCCGGACTTGCCCATGCCGGTNACCACGACCCGGCCNCGGCAGGCGAGGACGTGTTCGCAGGCGGCGAGNAACTGCGCATCGATGCGCTCGGCGAGTGCCGCNACCGCCTCCGCTTCGGTGGCGATGACCGCCAGTGCGAGGCCGCGGGTGTTGTCGGGGTCAAGGGTCATCGGGCGATGGTCCATGGAGCCTTGGGCAATCCAGGCAAAGGTGGATAATCCCGTATCGACCGCCCAGTTTCCAGCGCCCGGGCAATAATCGGCCGGCGCAGGGCTCGCTCGGGTTGGTGTTCGGCGGGCGCGGGCTTCCCGTCCCCGGGCGGAAGGGATAGCATCCAAACCGCTTGATCTCAGGAGACCCGGTGATGTCTTCGGAAGCCCCTTCCAGATGAGGCGCCGGACGGTCTGCGGCTTTACTTCCAGGTCCCGGACGGCTGCGGCAATGAAGGCCTGGAGCTCGCCTCCCGCTTCGGTGCGCGCCTCGGCGGTCTCCTGTTTCCGGATGCGGCGGCCGATGTCCCGGCGCAGCTGCAGCCCTCGCAGGTGTTCCGCCGGATGCCGGATCCGGTGTTTGCGGACGTGCGGTGCGCGCTGGCCTTCGCCTGCGGGCAGGCGACGGTGCTGGTGCTGGATCCGGAAACGGGTCTCGATCCCCCGGCAATGGCGTGGGTTGCTCGAGGCGGTGCACGCCGCCACCGCTTCGGCTCGGGATGTACTCGTATTCCTGCGCACGGGCCCGGACGAACTCGACCAGGCACAGACGATTCTTCGCCTGAGCGGTCTCGCATGGAGGCAGGCCTGATGCGCGGGCCTTGCTCCGGGCGCGCGTTCAACGAGTTGACGCGGAATCGGGGCGCTCTCAGACTGTCCGGCTCGATTCGGGCAGGGGTGGGTGCAACGTGAACGAAGAGCGGGTCGCCGATACGCCGCACGTGGTGGTCGAAGACCTCGTGTTCCGGCGGGGCCGCAAGCTGATCTTCGACGGTCTCTCGCTGACTGTGCCGCGCGGGCGCGTAACGACCGTGATGGGTCCGAGCGGTACCGGCAAGACGACGCTGCTGCGCCTGATTGGCGGCCAGCTGCGGCCGGACAGCGGGCGGATCTGGGTCGACGGCGAGGAGGTCGCGCGCCTGTCGACCCGGCGCCTGTACGCGCTGCGCAAGCGCATGGGCATGCTGTTCCAGACGGGTGCGCTGCTGACCGATCTGAACGTCTTCGAGAACGTGGCCTTCCCGCTGCGCGAACACACGGATCTTCCTGAAGAGCTGATCCGCAATCTGGTGTTGATGAAGCTGGAGGCGGTGGGCCTGCGGGCCGCGCGTGACCTGAGTCCGTCGCAACTTTCGGGTGGCATGGCGCGGCGTGTCGCACTGGCCCGCGCGATCGCGCTGGATCCCGACATGATTCTTTACGACGAGCCCTTCGCCGGTCTCGATCCGATCACCATGGGGCAGATCGTTACGCTGATCCAGCGCACCAACCGCACCCTGGGGTTGACCAGCGTGCTGGTGACGCATGACGTGGTGGAGGCGATGGATATCTCGGACCAGGTCGTGCTGATCGCCGAGGGGCGCGTGATGGACGCCGGAACAGTCGAGCAGGTGCGGGCAGGCATGTCGGCCTGGAGCAAGCAGTTCCTCGAGGGGCGCCCGGATGGCCCTGTGCCGTTCCATTACCCTGGCGACAGTTACCGCGACGATCTGGTGCGCGGCCGGGAGTCCCGTAATGATTGACGCCCTTGCGAATCTGGGGCGCGCCGGTCTGCGCTGGCTGTCTGTGCTCGGGCGCGCGTCGATCTTTCTGCTCCGGGTGCTGCGGAGCCAGGACGCGGTGGTACGCCGGTATCGGCTGACGTTTGCCGAGATTTACTCGGTCGGCGTGCGTTCGCTGCTGATCATTGCCGTCTCGGGGCTTTTCGTTGGGATGGTGCTGGGTTACCAGGGTTACATTACCCTGGTGAGATTCGGCGCCGCGGAGGCTCTCGGCGGCGCAGTGGCGCTGGCGCTGGTGCGCGAACTGGGACCGGTGGTTACCGCTCTGCTGTTCGCGGGCCGGGCCGGTTCCGCGCTGACGGCCGAAATCGGGCTGATGAAGACCACCGAGCAGCTCTCGGCGATGGAAATGATGGCGGTGGACCCGTATCGCCGCGTGTTCGCGCCGCGCTTCTTCGCCGGCTTTCTGTCGATGCCGCTGCTCGCGGCGATCTTCAGCGCTGTGGGCGTGATCGGCGGATACATCGTCGGGGTGGGTCTGCTGGGTGTGGACAGCGGGGCCTATTTCTCGCAGATGCAGGCGGTCACGGATTGGCGCGAGGACGTGGTCTCCGGCGTGATCAAGAGCATCGTGTTCGGGTTTGTGGTCACCTGGATTGCGGTATTTCAGGGTTTCGACGCCGAGCCGACCTCCGAGGGCATCTCGAGGGCGACCACCCAGACCGTGGTGATGTCGGCGCTGGCGGTGCTGGGGCTCGACTTCGTGCTGACCGGCATGATGTTCACCTGACCGGTCGCCGTGGTGCGGCCGAGTGATCGAGAGGAAAAACCATGAATCTGCGGTATCTGGAAGTGTCGGTGGGCCTGTTCGTGCTGCTTGGCATCGCGGCGCTGTTCTACCTGGCGATCCAGGTCAGCAACATCGCCGAATACCGGGACCGTGACACCTTCGAGGTGTACGCGTATTTCGACCACATCGGTGGCCTGAAGGTGCGCGCGCCGGTCACGGTTTCGGGGGTGCGTGTTGGCCGCGTGTCCCGGATCGCCTACGATCCCGACCGGTTTCAGGCACGTGTGACACTCGCGATCCAGTCGGGTACCGATTTCCTGCCCATGGACACCCAGGCCAGCATTTTCACCGCCGGCCTGCTGGGCGAGCAATACATCGCGCTGGAACCCGGCGGCGACTTCGAATCCTTGCAACACGGGGACGAAATCCTGTTCACCCAGTCCGCGCTGGTGCTGGAAAACATGATTGGCCGCGTGCTGACGAACTTCTCCGGCGATTGAACGGCCGGATCGGCCCCCGGTCACAAGATGACATACCAAGGCAGGATCGACATGAAGGCAAGAATTCACTCCGTGCTGGCAGGCATGCTGCTGTTGTTCGCGTTCGTTCTGGGCGCGGCTCCGCTGCAGGCTGCGGAGCCCAAGGAACTGGTGGAAGGCGCAATCCAGCGGGTGCTCGAGACGCTGAGGGCCGACGAGGAAAGGGCACAGACCGACCCGGATTTCGTGCTGCAGGTGATCGAGGACGAAATTCTGCCGCTGGTGGACATCGAGGGGATGGCCCGGCTGATTCTCGCGCGGCACTGGCGCGACGCCACTCCCGAGCAGCGGCGCCGTTTCACCGAGGCCTTCCGCAACACCCTGCTGAATGCCTACGGGGTGCGTCTCGCCGACTACCTTGATCGGCGCGTGGTGGTGATCCCGCGGCGGTCCCGGCAGGACGATCGAATGGCGGTGGTCGCCACGGAGATCGAGGTCGGCAGGGGGCAGCCCAATCTCGTTGTGAATTACCGTTTGCGCCCGGTGGACGGCGAGTGGAAGGTGTTCGACGTGGAAGCGGAGGGTCTGAGCTTCGTCGGCAATTTCCGCACGAGTTTCAACACCGAGATCGGCCGGCACGGTCTGGATGCGCTGATCGCCCGTCTCGAGGCGGGGGACCGGTCGCTGATCGACGATGTGATCGACGATGCCGCGCAGCAAGGCAACGGGGACCGTGGCTGACCCGGCGCTGGTCCTCGACGGGTCGGTGCTGAGGCTCTCCGGCCCGGTCACGCTGACGACTGTCACGCCCCTGATGGTCAGCGCCCGTAGGCTGCTGCCCGGGTTGCCGGAAGCCGTGACGCTCGATCTTTCGGGTGTCACGCGGATCGACAGCGCCGGTGTCGCGATGCTGGTCGAAGTGTGGCGGCTGAGGGAGCGCGCGGGTGCGCGTCTCGACTTTTCCGCGATCCCGGCGGAGCTGCAGCCGTTTCTCCAACTCTACTCGCTCGAACCGGTGTTCGGCCTCGCAGCCTCCGGCTGATCCGCTTTCCCCTTTTTCCAGCTCCACATTTGAGTGGTGCTGCAACATTTCGGTTACCATGAGCGGTTTCCGAGCGCTTCGGGGCAATCCCGCGGCTCTTCCGAGTCTCAGATGGACAAATTGATCGTCACCGGTGGCCGCCCGCTGGAAGGGCAGGTCTGGATATCCGGAGCCAAAAACGCGGTACTGCCGATACTCGCGGGAACGCTGCTTGCCGACAGCCCGATGGTGATCGGCAACGTGCCCCACCTGCAGGACGTGACCACGACCATGGAACTGCTCGGTCGAATGGGCGTCACGCTCACCGTGAACGAGCGCATGCGAATCGAGGTGGACCCGACCACGTTGACGCAGAGCGTCGCCCCGTACGACCTGGTGAAGACGATGCGCGCGTCGATTCTGGTGCTCGGGCCGCTGCTGGCACGCTTTGGCGAGGCCGAGGTCTCGCTGCCCGGTGGCTGCGCGATCGGCAGCCGCCCCGTGAACCTGCACCTGAAGGGCCTCGAGGCGATGGGTGCGCAGATCGAGGTGGAAGCGGGCTACATCCACGCGCGTGCCGACCGCCTGAAGGGCGCAAGAATCGTGTTCGATCAGGTGACCGTCACCGGCACCGAAAACCTGCTGATGGCGGCGACCCTCGCGGACGGGGAAACACTGATCGAGAACGCCGCCCGCGAGCCCGAGGTGGTCGACCTTGCGCGTTTCCTGTCGCGCATGGGCGCGAAGATCCAGGGCGCGGGAACGGACACGATCCGGGTGACCGGCGTCGAGCGGCTGTCCGGCTGCGAATACGACGTGATGCCCGATCGCATCGAGACGGGCACCTTCCTGGTCGCCGCGGCCGTGACCCGGGGTCACGTGCGCACGAAGAACACCCGGCCCGAACTGCTGGACGCGGTATTGCTGAAACTGGTTGAGGCCGGCGCCAGGATCGACACCGGGCCGGACTGGATCGAGCTCGACATGCGGAGCAGGAGGCCGAAGTGCGTGAACCTTCGCACGGCGCCGTTTCCCGCGTTTCCGACCGATATGCAGGCGCAGATGATGACCCTGAACACCGTGGGCACCGGCACCGGTTCTGTGATCGAGACGGTGTTCGAGAACCGGTTCATGCACGCGCAGGAACTGCAGCGCATGGGGGCCGACATCCGCATCGAAGGCAACACCGCGATCGTTACCGGTGTCGATAGCCTGCGCGGGTGCACCGGTGATGGCCACCGACCTGCGCGCGTCGGCGAGCCTGATCCTGGCCGGCCTGGTCGCCGAAGGGGAGACGGCGGTGGACCGGATCTACCACATCGATCGGGGATACGAATGCATCGAGGAGAAGCTGAGCCAGATCGGCGCGACGATCCGCAGGGAGCCGGCCCGGTGAACACCGCGCAGGCGATGACGATCGCGCTGTCGAAGGGGCGCATCCTGGAGGAGACCCTGCCGTTGCTGGAGCGGGCGGGCATCGTGCCGCTGGAGGATCCGGCACGGACCCGCAAGCTGATCATCGGCACCACCCGCCCCGACGTGAACATCGTGGTGGTACGGGCCACCGACGTGCCGACCTACGTTCAGTACGGCGCGGCCGCGGTGGGCGTGGCCGGCAAGGACGTGCTGATGGAGCATGGCGGTGCCGGCCTCTACGAACCGCTCGACCTGGGGATCGCGCGCTGCCGCATGATGCTCGCGGGGCGGCCCGGTCACGTGGGCGGGGCCGAGCGCCTGCGCATCGCGACGAAGTTCGTGAACGTCACGCAGCGCCACTTTGCGGCACAGGGCCGGCAGGTCGAAATCATCAAATTGTACGGATCGATGGAACTCGCGCCGCTGGTTGGACTGGCCGACTTCATCGTCGACCTGGTCGACACCGGCAACACCCTGAAGGCCAACGGCCTCGCGCCGCTGGAGCTGATCGCGCACATCAGCTCGCGCCTGGTGGTGAACAAGGCGGCGATGAAAATGCAGCATGCGCGCATTCAACAACTGATCGAGGGCCTGCGTCCGGCCCTCACTCCGGCCGCCTGAGGCCACTGGATTCCCGATGAGCCACGCCACCGACGATCTGCGAATCAAGTCCATCGACGAGGTTTCCTCGCCGGATGTCGTCCGCGGGGAGATCCCGCTGACCGATGCGGCTGCCGAAACCGTCTACAACGCGCGGGCCGCGATTCACCGCATTCTCCACGGCGAAGATGACCGGCTGCTGGTTGTCGTCGGTCCTTGCTCGATCCACGACGTCGATGCGGCCATCGAGTACGCTGGTCGCCTCAAGGTGTTGCGGGAGGAGCTCCGTGACGCGCTCGAGGTGGTGATGCGCGTCTATTTCGAAAAGCCGCGCACGACGGTTGGCTGGAAGGGACTGATCAACGATCCGGAGCTGGACGGCAGTTTCCAGATTAACAAGGGCCTGCGCCTGGCGCGCGGGCTGCTGCGCGATCTCGCCGAACGGTCCATGCCGGCCGCCACCGAGTTCCTCGACCTGATCAGTCCGCAGTACATTGCTGATCTCGTGTCCTGGGGTGCGATCGGGGCGCGAACGACGGAAAGCCAGGTGCACCGCGAACTGGCGTCGGGTTTGTCCTGCCCGGTGGGTTTCAAGAATTCCACCGACGGCAGCCTGCAGATCGCGATCGATGCGATCCGTTCCGCGTCCCGGCCCCACCATTTCCTGTCGATGACGAAGGCGGGCCGTTCTGCCATCTTTTCCACCCGCGGCAACGAGGACTGCCACATCATCCTGCGCGGCGGGAGGCAGCCGAACTATGATGCCGAGAGCATCGCGCAGGCCTGCAGCCAGCTGCACGCAGCCGATCTGCCGGAAACGGTGATGGTGGACTGCAGCCACGCCAACAGCCGCAAGGACCCGGCCCGGCAGGTCGACGTGGTGCGTTCGGTGGCGGACCAGCTGGAGGGTGGCGATCGCCGCATTATCGGGGTGATGCTGGAGAGCCACCTGCAGGCGGGCCGGCAGGACATCCTGCCGGAGCGGCCGCTGGTCTATGGTCAGAGCATCACCGATGCCTGCATGGGCTGGGACGATTCCGAGGCTTCGCTGCGTGTGCTGGCCGAAGCCGCCCGGCGTCGCCGCCAGCGTCCATGAACCGACGATCCGATCGTGATGGGAGTCAGCAGCCATGCCTGAGATCAAGCGTCTTGACAGCCGGGACGAGCGGTTCTGGCACGAACTGGACCTTCTGCTGCAGTGGGAATCGGTGGCCGACCACGGGGTAAGGGCCATCGTGGACGAGATCCTGGAGGCGGTGCGCGGCGAGGGTGATGCGGCCGTGCTCCGCTACACCGAGCGATTCGACCGTCTGCACCTGGACCGTGCGGACCAGCTCCAAATCCCGCCCGAGCGCCTGAAGGAGTCGCTGGAGCGGATTCCGGTCGCCCAGCGCGAGGCCCTGGAGACGGCGGCGGAGCGCATCCGGCGCTACGCCGAGCACCAGCGCCTGCAGGACTGGCTGATCGAGGAGCCGGACGGTACCGTGCTCGGGCAGCGCGTGACGCCGCTGGATTCGGTGGGCCTGTATGTACCGGGTGGCAAGGCGGCCTATCCCTCTTCCGTGCTGATGAACGCGATCCCCGCGAAGGTGGCCGGGGTTCCGCTGCTGGTGATGGTGGTTCCGGCCCCGGCCGGCGAACTCAACGACATGGTGCTGGCCGCGGCGGCCATTGCGGGCGTGGATCGTGTGTTCACCATCGGCGGGGCACAGGCGGTGGCAGCGCTGGCCTACGGGACGGCCACCGTGCCTGCGGTGGACAAGATCGTTGGGCCGGGCAACATCTTCGTGGCCGCAGCCAAGCGCGAGGTGTTCGGTACCGTCGGAATCGACATGATCGCGGGTCCCTCCGAGATCCTGGTGGTTTGCGATGGGCAGACCGATCCCGACTGGATCGCTGCCGATCTGTTTTCGCAGGCCGAGCACGACGAGCAGGCCCAGTCGATCCTGGTGTCGCCCGACGCCGGCTTCCTGGACCGCGTCGCGCAGGCGATGGACCGGTTGCTGCAGGAGATGCCGCGCGAGGAGATCATCCGAGCAAGTCTCGGGGGGCGGGGCGCGCTGGTCCGTGTCCACGATATGGACGAGGCGGTGCGGGTCGCCAACCACATTGCGCCTGAGCATCTCGAGCTGTCGGTGGCCGATCCGCAGGGCCTGATCGACGCCGGACTGCGCCACGCGGGCGCGGTGTTCATGGGTCGTTACACCTGTGAGGCCGTGGGCGACTACTGCGCCGGGCCGAACCACGTCCTCCCGACCTCGCGCACGGCGCGCTTCTCCTCGCCGCTGGGCGTTTACGACTTTCAGAAGCGCTCCAGCATCATTCAGTGTTCGCCCGAGGGTGCGGTCGCGCTGGGTCGCACCGCATCGGTGCTTGCGCGTGGCGAGGGGCTGGTCGCCCACGCCCGTTCGGCCGAGATGCGCGGTGAATAAAGCGCCGCCCGGCAGCAGAAACGAACGGCCATGAGTCGGCCCTCCGACCTGATGCGGGCCGAGGTGCTCGAGCGCTCCGCGTATGTGGTGGCCGACGCCACGGGGCTGATCAAGCTCGACGCGATGGAGAATCCCTTTCCGTGGCCGGGCGAACTCGAGGCGGCGTGGCTCGAGGCCCTGCGCGGCGTCGAATTGAATCGTTACCCGGACCCAGGCGGCAGGGCCGTGACTGCGGCGATCCGGGCCGCGCACCGGTTGCCCGAATCCGCCGGCTGCCTGCTCGGCAACGGTTCCGACGAAATCATCCAGATTCTGATCACCGCGGTGCAGGGCAGCGGCCGGCCGGTGCTGGCGCCGGTGCCGACCTTCGTGATGTACGAGGTGCTCGCGCGGGCCGCAGGGGTTCCGTTCGTCGGTGTGCCGCTCGCTCCGGACTTCGATCTCGACGCACCGGCGATGCTGCGGGCGCTGGAAGAGCATCGTCCCGCGCTGCTGTTCCTGGCCTTTCCCAACAATCCGACCGGTCGCCTGTACGACCCGGGGCTGGTGGAGGAGTTGGTGGCCGCGAACCCTGGCGTCACCGTGATCGACGAGGCCTATGCTCCGTTCGCGAGCCGCAGTTTCCTGCCGCGCTCAGGCAGCCCGGTCGGCCTGATGGTGATGCGCACCTTGTCGAAAATGGGGCTGGCGGGGCTGCGGCTCGGGTATCTGGCCGCTTCCCCCGACTGGATCGACGCGCTGGAACGCCTGCGCCTCCCCTACAACGTGAATTCGCTGACCCAGCGCTCCGTTCTGTTCGCTCTTGAACACGGCAGAGTACTGGAGCGCCAGGCCCAGCTGTTGCGCGAGCAGCGATCGCGGGTCAGCGCCGCGCTTGCATCGCTCCCGGGCGTACGCCGGGTGATTCCGAGCCAGGCCAATTTCCTGCTGTTCCAGGTGCCGCCGGCGCAGGGGCGCCGCGTGTTCGAGTCGCTAAGGGCCTCCGGCGTCCTGATCAAGGACGTCGGACACTCGGGCGGGTTGCTTGCCGATCACCTTCGGGTCACCGTGGGCGCTCCGGAGGAAAACGACGCTTTTCTGGAGGCGCTCTCCGAGGCTCTTCGGGCCTTGGTCTGATCGGGCGGGGCCTGATCGGCCACGAATCAGACCGGGCGCTGGTCCACCGTTGCCTCGAGCTGCAACCGTTCTCCGTCGCGAAGCGCCTCGATGTCGATGCGCTCTCCGGGGCGCTTGCGCGCGATCACGTTCAGGGCCGCCCGTGTGTTGTCCACGCGCTGGCCATCCAGCTGCAGGATCACGTCTCCCGGCCGCAGGCCAGCCCGCGCAGCCGGGCCACGGCTGAGGATGCCGGCGATCAGCACGCCCCGCGGGTGTTCCATGCCGAACGACTCGGCCAGTGCGCGGTCCATCGGCTGCACCTCGATTCCCAGCCAGCCGCGTGCGACATAGCCCTTCTCGATGATTTCGTTCATCACCTCCCGGGCCAGGTCCACCGGGATTGCGAAGCCGATGCCGTGAGAGCCGCCGGAGCGGGTGAAGATCGCGGTGTTGATTCCGACCAGCTCGCCCAGGGCGTTGATCAATGCCCCGCCGGAGTTCCCGGGGTTGATCGCCGCGTCGGTCTGGATGAAGTCTTCGAACAGGTTGATCCCCAGTTCGGTCCGTCCGGTTGCGCTGACAATGCCCTTGGTCACGGTCTGGCCCACGCCGAAGGGGTTGCCGATCGCAAGCACCACGTCCCCGACCAGCAGGTCCCGCGAGCTTCCGACACTGGCGGCGGTGATCCCCGGGGCGTCGATGCGCAGCACCGCCAGATCGGTCTCGGCGTCGATGCCGATGATCGCGGCCGGGTGCGCATCGCCGTTCGCGAGCACAACCGCGATCGCCTCGGCCTGCTCGATCACGTGATGGTTGGTCAGGATGTGCCCCCGGGCTGTCATGATCACGCCCGATCCCAGACTGGCCTGCTCGCGGTCGATGAGGCCGTGCGGCGTCTCGGCAAAGAAGCGGTCGAGTTCGTCCTCGCCGGTCAGCGGGTGAGGCACCCCGACCACCCGGGAGGTCATGATGTTGACCACCGCCGGCGCGGCCTTGGCCACCCCGGGGGCGTAGGAGATCGGTCCCTGCAGAGGATGATGCGACTCCGGCGGCGTGGCGACCACAGCAGGAGCGCCGCGGTCGCTGTCGAGCACCGCGGGGAAGAACAGCGCAACGATCACCGCAACCGCGATGCCGGCCAGCGCCGCTTGCAGCAGGAAACGCGAAAGCTTCACCATGGTCCCAATATACCACTGCAGGTTCGGTTTCAGCGCTTTGCACCTGCAGTTTTCCGCGTTGCAGCACCTTGTCCCGGAGGTTCCGATGCCGGCCGCCATCGATCGTGACACGCTTCTCGAGGCCCTCGACCGGGAACTGGACCCCGGCCGCTTCGAGGATTACTGCCCCAACGGCTTGCAGGTGGAGGGGCGCCGCGAGATCCGGCGGATCGTCAGCGGCGTGACCGCCTCCCACGCACTGATTCTTGCGGCGATCGAGCAGGAAGCGGACCTGATCCTGGTGCATCACGGGTATTTCTGGCGCGGTGAGCCGCAGCCGGTGGTGGGCATGAAACGGCAGCGGTTGCAGACGCTGCTGCAGCACGACATCAACCTGGTCGCCTACCATCTGCCGCTGGACGCGCACCCGGAACTCGGCAACAACGCCCAGCTCGGGCTCCGGCTCGGTCTCCTGACCGATGGGCCGCTGCGCCCGGATGGCGTCGGGCTGGTGG
>SL_3KL_010_SEDDRAFT_10004435_pt1 | contig 12685 bp, 11 predicted proteins | sample SodLakKL_010_SED_2_FD_10381 | JGI IMG/M metagenome (IMG submission 10381)
CACCCTATTTCCCTCTCTAAAAAAATAGAGAGGGATTAGATGACTAAATTATTTAAGCTGGTTCATAAATTGATTTACTTTTGGGACAGCCTCTTACCCTCCATCAGTTGACGGAAAGACTTTTTGTTCCAATTTCTTGATCCAGTACATAATTTCACTTTCAACATTACGCAAATCTTTAATTACCTCATCATCCCCAAATCTGAGTACTTTAAAACCAGCTTCTTCGAGCTCTGTTTGCCTTTTTTTATCTTTCTTCCATACCTGCTCAAACTCATGTGAGTATCCATCCAGCTCAATGATCAGCTTAAGTTCTTTGCAAAGAAAGTCTGCAATATAATTTAAAACCGGCCGCTGCCGAAGAAATGTATAGCCTGTTTTTTTGCCGCTTAGAAGCTCTGTCCAAAGGCGAATTTCAGATTTAGTAGAATTATTTCGGAGTTGGCGTGCCAAGTCTTTGAGGGAATGATTGTAAAATAAGTTCTTAGCCGGGTCATCCCCCTGCCACGCCTCCGGCGCGGACTTCCCCCTTCGAAGGGGGACTCTTTCACTTTCCAAAACCCTCGCCACAAACCTCAAAAAAACTTCCGTATCCGGCTCAGGGGAAACATGTACGTGCTTGCCCGATTCGATACTCAGTTCTTCAGCTGTTGTGTTACCGATGGCAAATAGTTCGGGAAGTTCATTGCCGGTAAAACCTCCGCTGTTTCTGAACGCCTGCACGGCACTTGGACTGTAAAATAGAATTCCGTCATACTTTTTAAGTCCGCCGCTCAGATCCATTTCGTTTAACCGGGTACTGTAAACTACAATATCTTTCACTTTGATTTTAGATTCGGACAGATAGTGCCGAAATTCATCCCTGCGCCTGTCTCCGCAGAAATGTAAAACTTCTGAATCCTTCATATCCGGATTGTTCAAAACATCGCTGATTACAAGGTTTGCCAGCCCCACGCCATCTTGTTGCTCCGGTGTTTTCACATCATCAAAACCGGCATTTGTAAGAGCCTCTGCTGTCTTCCCACCAACTGCGTATACACGAACTGGGGCGGGGAATTCCAAGCCTGCCTTTAGAAACCTCTCAAAACCTTCAACACCGTTTTGACTTGTAAAAGCCAGGATAAGGTTATCCGTTTTTTCCACAGAATTTTGCACAGAAAACCAGTCCTTCCGATATAAGATCGAAATTGAGGGTTTCACCGTTACAGCCAACCCAAGGCTCTCAGCCAGCTCAAGCTGCTGATCGCTGAGTTCACGGGTTAGAAGTATGTTGTGGGTTTTTGGCATTTTAACTTTTTTGTGATTCGGCAAACAGTCCCCCTTCTCCCAAAGGGATCCCTACGGGAGAAGGGGGGATGATTGGCCGCGTCCAGCGGTCAATCCGGGGGGATGACTCGCTGAGCGTTGTTCTTCTTCCGCGTCATTGTAACGATTCCGGGCATATCCCGACACACCCCCGACCCATTCGCTGTACGCTCACGGGCCTGTCCCCTCCTGTCTGCCGGCCAGGCAGGCTCAAGAGGGGAAATATTTTACAACTTCCTCATATCCTCCACCAGCTTATCCGCTCCCTGCGCAAGTAGTTTGCGGGCTGCAACGCGGCCAAGGCCTTTGGCTTTTTCAACGGGTGCTTTCATTTCAATATCGTATTGCAGTGAACCGTCAATTTTAAGTGCAACAGCATGCAGAATCACTTCGTCATCTTCGATCCAGGCGAATGCGCCGACGGGAGCGCTGCATCCGGCTTCCATTTCATTCAAAAGTTCGCGTTCAATTCCGGTACACAGTTCCGTTTCTTTGTGATTCAGTTCAAAGGTAATTTCAATCATCTCATCATCTTCTTCACGTACCATTACGGCCATTGCACCCTGTGCCGGGGCGGGAACCATCCAGTCCAGAAAACCAGTAATATGGTGTTCTAAATTAATTCGTTTCAAACCCGCTGCGGCGAAAATTGCCCCATGCCAGTTATTCTCTTTCACCTTACGCAGACGGGTATTCACATTTCCGCGTATGTTGGTAATTTCGTGATTCGGATATCGGTGAAGCCATTGCGCTTTTCTGCGATTACTGCTGGTGGCTATAACTGCCTTTAATTTCTCATCATCCAGAAAATCGTTTCCCCGCGGAGCTACCAGTGAATCCCTTGGATCTTCGCGTTCCATAACTGCAGATACTTTGAGCAGCAGGGGATTTTCGGTTGGTAAATCTTTGTAGGAGTGAACCGCAAGATCAATCCGGTTTTCAAGAAGTGCGTCATCAAGAGCTTTAGTAAAAACACCTTTACCGCCCATTTCAGTCAGCGGCGTGGTCAAATCCAGATCACCTTCCGACTTTATAAAAACGATCTCTGTATTATGGCCAAGCTGCTGAAGCCTCTCTTCCACAAGCTTTGCCTGCCAGGTGGCAAGTTCACTATCGCGTGTGCCTATCCGGATCGGATGCTTCATTTATCTTCGTCCGGCTGCAGCTTAAACATATCCTCCACCATTTTGGTAACATCTTCTGACTGGTGGTGATCTCTCAAATGTTCAATACTGTATGCGGCAATTTTATTTACAATCCGTCGGGTGAGTTTCTCAACTTTTTCCTGATCCTCATTTAAGATTTTATTCCGGAAAAAATTCAACTCATCTTCCCGGATCAGCTCAAACTTACGGGTAAGTGCCTTAATTGTCGGAACAACTCTTTGTTCGTTTAACCAAAGGCTGTAATCGGATAATTCTTCATCAATAATTTTCTTTACGAGAGGAATTTCTTTTTCTCTTTTCCGGTAGGCTTCATCCGTAACATCTCCCAGCATATCCATGTTTGCAACATCCACAAAATCGAGTGTAGCTACATTTGGATCAATGTTTCGCGGCACAGAGAGATCCAGCATCACTTTAAACTTGGGGCTTTCCATTGAAGGCTGCATATGCTCCGGACGAATCACCGGCTCACTTGCACCGGTTGCCACAATTACCAGATCCGCATCAGCAATCTGTTCCGGCAGACGATCCATATCAGCAACTTCAAGGTTAAACTTATCAGCAACAAACTCAGCACGGTCGCGGGTTCGGTTGATTAGCGTTAGTTTGCTTGCACCCAGGTTGATGAGGTTTTTGCAGGTAACCTTACCGATTTTCCCGGTTCCAACAAGAAGTATATTTTTACTTTGCAGGTTGTCGAACGTTTTTGATGCAAACTGAACAGCAGCGTATGCAACGGTTGCAGCACCCTGCCCCAATGAAGTTTCATTTCTTGAGCGTTTATGTGCTCTGAAAACATGCTGCATCAAGCGATGCATTTCACCGGAAATCATGCCCTCAGAGGCAGAAAGTTCATACCCTTCTTTTACCTGTTTTACTATTTGGAGATCTCCCAGAATTTGTGAATCCAGCCCGGTTGCTACTTTAAAAAGATGTTCGATCGCCAGGTTGCCATCCAGTTCAAATCCATACTTATGAAACTCATCCAGATTACCGTTTGAATATGTAGTAAGCAGCCGGATCAGCTCTTTGGTAGTGGCACCGTTTGCAAGAATTTCAGTACGATTGCAGGTAGAAACAATAAATATACTATCGATGCCCTCACGTCTTGCTCCATCCAGAAACAGCTTTTTCTTTGCTGCATCAAGACTGAATTTTTCCCGAATTTCAACCGGAGCATCCCAGTGATTGATTCCAATCAGGTTAAAATCATTCGTGGTTGGATGTATCATCCTGCTTATACTGTTGCTTCTGTTTGTGATTTCTTTTTCCCATTCCATTGCACAGATGACGAATCAATTTCGTGTCCCAATACACGAATTGTTTCTTCTGCCAATGCTTTTATATAATGCGGGTGATCGTTTAACCCCTTCATCACCGCAAAATTATCAAACTCAAAGCCCTCTTCTTCCAGATCCTCTACAAGTTCAACTCCCAGTTCAAATAGTGTTTCAATATGATCGGTAACAAATGCTATAGGGATCATCAGAAAATTTTTGATTCCGTACTCAAGATGTCTTCGCACCAAATCTTCGGTATTAGGCTGAGTCCATTTTTGCGGACCCACTCTTGACTGAAAACCAAGCCAGTATGAGTTTTTAACTTCCCTGCGCTCCATGATGGCTTCCATAGTTTCTTTAATTTCTACCGTGTACGGATCGCCACTTCGAACCTCAAGCAGAGGCGTACCGTGTGCTGAAAAAATGAAGTGAGTTTTATTTCTTGTATCATCATCCATTTCAGAAAGTGCTTCATCTATGCGGTCATTAAACGCCTGCAAATATGATTCATTGAGGTGGTAGTTTTTCACATGAAATTCTTTCCATGGAGTTCCTTCATCTCCGAACTTTTCCTTCACTACATTTTCCCAGTCGCGAAAGCTGCTTCCTGTTGTTGTCCATGAAAACTGAGGGTAAAGAGGCATTAATACAGTGTGTGTAATACCATCCTCAATCATGTCATCCATAACCTGGTCAGCAAACGGTAACCAGTAGCGCATGCATGTATAAACTTTTACATCATGTTCAGGAAGTATATTGCTAAAATATTTTTCAAGAGTTCTGCGCTGAGACTCCGTTAATCCATTAATCGGTGAGCAACAGTCGGATACGACCTTATTTTTTCGATTAAAGCAATGCTTGCTTCCCGTACAGCCTTTCGGGCATCCGTTTATTTCTTTGTAATCTTCGGCTACATTCGGCGCCCTGAATTTTGATATAACATTGGCAAATAACTTCTGTGTAACTCCTCCCCCTAATTTGATGATATCTTCATCACTGAATAAATTTTTTAAAAATATACGGACGTTATCCTCATGGGTGGGACCGCCCAAATTCATTAATACAACACCTACTCGCATCTTCAAATCTTTATTTTATGGTAAACAGGGAATTACAACCATGAAAGAAACCCATTTTATATGAAGCAACAGTGAAGAGATTCTTTAGAATACATCTAAACTTACTGAGGCGATTCTCGTATATGAATATTGTTTTACAAAAGAACTGCATCTTTAATTTGCTTTCTTTGTGCAGTATCAAGTAGATTCACGCAAATCAGAATTGTTTCAGTATGACTAAATACGTGACCGAGGCTATCGGCACGCTTTTGTTGACTTTTACTGTCGGGTTAACATCAGATCCCGTTGCCATTGGAACAGTGCTAATTGCTCTCATTTATGTATGTATCCACAAATCGGATGCACACTTTAATCCCGCTGTCTCGATTGCAGCCTGGGCACGGGGGAAGTTGTCTCCGGGGGAATTGGCAGGATACCTGACCGGACAATTTAGTGGTGGTATATTGGCTGCAGGCCTGTGCTGGTGGATAACAGATGTCACTTTCTATTCGGCACCCGATCCTTCCGCTACTACTCTCCAATTTATTTCTATAGAGCTAATATTCTCCCTGCTTCTTATCCTCACCTACATCATGTTGATTTATCCGGCAAAGCGTAGAAAGAATCCGGTATATGGTGTAATTATCGGTATTGTATTCGCGGGTTGTTTGTTGGTAAGCCAGCCCATTGCAGGTACAGGATTAAACCCCGCTATAACTACAAGTTTTGCACTATTCGATTACATGAACTTTGGAGATGCCTATCAGTTTTTGCCTGTTTACATTTTGGCACCATTTATTTCGGGNCTGTTAGCATCTGTGCTTCACCGTATACTGCTTAGTGAAAAGTAGAATTATGATTGCTCGTTACGCGGCAATTTAAAAGAAAACTCAGAACCTTTCCCGGGCTTACTTTCTACTTGTATATCACTTCCGTGTGCATTCAAAATACTTTTTACAACGGATAACCCAAGACCGGTACCTCCTTTATCTCTTGAGCGTGCTTTATCGGTTCTGTAAAAACGATCGAACAATCTCGATAAATGATCTTCAGAAATTCCAATTCCCGTATCTGATACTTTCACAGTAACTTCATCTCCCTGCTCCTGCACGCTTATTTTAATTTTGCCTTTGTTTGTGTATTTGATGGCATTCGATACAAGGTTTTCCAGAACCTGTTCTATTTTATCGGGATCCGCATAAATCATGCAGCGTTTAGTATCTGCTTCAAGTTCCAATCCCTTTTCTGCTGCACGGCCATCATACAAAGCAATGACATGCTTCACAGACTTTCCAATATCAAACATTTTCTGTTCAATAAAATAACTGTCAGAATCATATCGCTGAAGTGTTACAAGATCTTTGAATAACCGATTAATTCTTTCCGTTTGGCGCGATGCTGTTTCGATATACTCTTTACGCTTTTCATCACTCAGATTATCCATTTCAAGCATTTCGAGTGATCCCGATATGGTGTGCAGCGGATTTCTGATTTCATGAGTAATATCAGCAAAAAACTGGCTTTGTTTTTCATATAGCTGCTTCATCTCCTCATTATCAGCCCGGAAACGATGTGCCATCTGATTTAGTGATTCTGCCAGCGTGCCAAACTCATCTTTGCGGTCCACATCAATGGTGCGGTTAACATTTCCTGATGCAATATCACGTGCAGCAGATTCGAGCTGAATAATGGGCCGCGATATATACCTGGAAAAAAGTATACTTACCAATATAACCAAGCCCATTGAGATGAACATTCCTGTGTAAATGATCCAGCGAATGGTTTTGATCGGTTCGTAAATCTGGTCTTTGAAAATGCTCACTTTCAGGAATTCTGCCGGATTTTGCGCACCACTTACTTTTGAGTATGCAGTCAGCTCATCTTCTTCTGAATCCACCAAAAGATGTACCTGATCAGTTTCAATAAGCTGAACAAATATCTGCTCATCTAAATAATCTGAATCGGCAGCCTCTTCATGATATGGCACACTTGCAAATAAAAGTCCATCCATATCATAGATAGAAAGCCGGTACCCCGAAGTTCTTGCCGCCTCATTTAGGTTTGTCTCAAAGTAATCATCGTGCTGAAGGTTGCGAATGGTGATGGCCAGCCATTCCGTATCATTTAGAATTTGCTGCTCACCTTCATTTAGCAGATAATTTCGTATAAAAAGAATTGAATAACTGCTGATGGCTGTGATGCCGAAAATCAACAGCAGTATAAACGTCCAGGCAAGTTTCGCGCGAATGCTCATCCATTTACCAAATCTTTATTGAGGCCATATCCCATTCCACGATATGTTTTTATGATCTCTGATGAATCTTCCATTTTAAGCCTAAGATTTTTGATATGAACATCAACTGTCCGGTCAAATACATACCGGTCATCGTCACCGATATGTTCAAGAATTTGCTGCCGGGAATAAACGATTTTCGGATTTTTGAAGAAGAGTTCAGCTAAGGCATATTCGGTTGAAGTGAGATCCAGCCTTTTCTCCCCCAGATATAAATCCTTCCCGTTTGTATCGAGGTAGAGATCGCCATACTGTATCCATTTGCTTGTCTGAGGCTTTTGGCGGCGAAGCAGAGTTTCAACCCGGGCCAGTACAAGTTTAAGGCTCGCAGGTTTTGAAATATAATCGTCTGCACCTAATTCGAGCCCTTCAATTTCATCTTTTTCACGATCTTTGGCTGTGAGAAAAATAACCGGTATGTCCGCAAGAACCGGGTGGCTGCGGATTCTTCTGCAAATCTCTTTTCCATCCACATGCGGCACCATGATATCCAGAATGGCGAGGTGAATTTCCGGCGCTCTGTTTTCAATCAGATCTGTGGCNTCCTTTCCGTCATAAGCTGTTAATACATTAAAACCATTCAGCTCAAGNAANTTTGCGAGCATGTCGGCCGGTTCTTTTTCGTCCTCAACAAGTANTATNGTATNCTTTGGTGGCATTTCGNAAAATTAATGATAACANTTGGGGTTTGAAAATAATGAAATTCCTTAAAGATTTACTGNTCAGCNTTTAANCAAATNANGGCTATATAAACTATATTTTGANAGTCATATTTTCCTAATCAAANATNTTATATGTATTACAAAGACAAAGTNATCTGGATTACCGGTGCNTCTTCAGGAATTGGTGAGGCACTTGCATATTCGCTCAACAAAAAGGGTGCTAAGTTAATTCTCTCATCACGTAATTCAAAAAAACTTGAGCAGGTAAAACTCAATTGCGATAACCACGAAGATACCGTAAAAATATTACAGCTCGATTTATCAAACACTGAATTATTGGCTGACAAAACCACAGAGGCACTAGAACTTTTCGGCGGGGTAGATATTCTGTTCAATAATGGCGGGATAAGCCAGCGTGCACTGGCAGTTGAAGCGAGCCTGGAGTCGGTTAGAAAAGTGATGGAAGTTAACTTTTTCGGCACTGTTGAACTGACCCGCCACGTAGTATCGCATATGATTGAAAAGGGGCATGGTCATGTAGTGGTAACAAGCAGTGTGATGGGTAAAATCGGTACAAAATATCGTTCAGCGTATGCTGCATCTAAGCATGCCCTGCATGGCTGGTATGATTGTTTAAGGCAGGAAGTTATTCAAAAAGGAATTCACGTTACGCTGGTGTGTCCGGGTTTTGTTAAAACAGAAATTACCAAACATGCACTTACTGCTGATGGCACACCCTTGCAGGAGATGGGAGAAGCACATAAAAAAGCGATGACACCCGAAGTGTTTGCCGAAAAACTTTTGCCAAAAATTTCGGCAGGAAAAGAAGAGATCTACATCGGCGGAAAAGAGATATATTCGGTATACCTGAAACGATTATCCCCGCGGCTGCTGAATAAGTTATTGCTGCGGATGCAAGTAACGTAGTGTTTGTTTGTGATCACAAAATAATGGCAATAAGTGATACTTGAGCATAAAAAGTTCTTCCCTTGAGGGGAGTGCCGAAGCGGAGCGAAGGCGAGGGGTGTTCTGATTTCAACTAAGGGGTGTTTTGATTTCAACTAAAAAGCTGAATAAAGAACACCCCTCCCTCTGACAGCAAAACACTGTCAGAGTACTCCCCTCAAGGGGAGATCTTTTTACATCAACCGCTTTCTTTTATTCAGGTAAGCCAGTAAGGCCAAATCGAACGAACGCTGCGTATCAATCTCTTCAAAATCAACACGTGCATTGCTGCAAGCCAGTTTGAACTGTTTAGTATACTCCGCAACTTTCCGCGTGTAATCCTCTTTCACCTGAGAGGGTATCAGCTCCATTTCGGATCCGGTCTCCATATCCTCAAAAAGAAATTTACCATCCGTAAACCCAAGATCACGCTCACTTTTATGCTCAAGCACATTAAACAGTAGTACTTCATGCTTCTGATGGCGCAGGTGTTTCAGAGCAGAAATCAGAGCCTCATGCCCTTCAACATTTTCAAAAAGATCGGTGAGAATGATGACTAAACTTCTGCGCTTTAAATTTTCAGCCAATGAATGCAGTGCATCAGACGAAGCAGACCTTCTCTGCATTTTTGCTCCCTCTTTTTCCTGTTCAAGTAATTTTTCCAGTTCAGAAAAAATGTGCCTGAGGTGACTTAGTGATGATTTTGCCGGAAAACGGCTTCGGATTTCATCATCAAAAAAGATCATGCCGGTTGCATCGCGCTGGCGGTTCATCATATACATCAGTGCTGCTGCAAAATGGATTGAATAGCGCAGCTTACTCCAGTCGGCAAAATGTTTAAAATACATGGAGCTGCTTATATCAAGCGCAATATGAGCGCGCAGGTTGGTTTCAGCCTCGTATCGCTTCACATAAAACCGTTCAGATTTGCCATACACCTTCCAGTCGATATGCTTAAAATCATCTCCTTTGTTATAGGGACGGTGCTCCGCAAACTCCACACTAAATCCGTGATACGGACTTCGGTGTAATCCCGAAATAAAACCCTCAACAATGGTGCGGGCCTTCAGTTCGAGCGGGGCAAGACGGTTCAGAATATCAGTTTGTAATACCATAAATGAAACCTACTTTATTAACGAGCAAGGTGCAAGGTTCAGGGTTCAGGGTTCAGGGTTCAGGGTTCAGGGTTCAGGGTTCAAAGAAAACTGATTTTTTAATCATTTGAATCAACTTTTAATTATTTAGGCATCAACATCCTGCTCCTTGCGCCTTGAACCATGCACCTTGCGCCCTGAAATATTTTGTCAATGATTACAAATTTTTTACCCTTATATTCTGCTCCCGGATTACCCAACAGATACATGTCCGGTTATAACAATACCTTTTCAAACTTTATTATAAATTTCATGTCAAGAATTATTACATCAGCAAAGGAGATCGATTTTACCATTTCGGAACTGCCCAAAATGCCGGTACCGGTACGCGTACTGATGGTAAAGCCTACCCATTTTGATGTTGAGTACATAATAAATCCACACATGGAAGGCATGGTTGGAGCTGTTGATAAAGTGCAGGCGCAAAATGAGTGGGAACATCTCAAAGATGGTTATGAAGAGCTTGGCTATACCGTACACGTTTTGAACGGTGTTAAGGGGCTGCCAGATATGGTATTTTGTGCCAACCAAAGTCTGCCTTTTTGTGATGAAGATGGCAACCGCAAAGTGGTTATGAGCATTATGGCCACAGAACAGCGCAAAGAGGAAGTTCCATATATTGAAAAGTTTTACGAGGATCTGGGTTATGAAATTTTTCATCTGGACCCATCAAAAGTGGATAATTACGAAGGTATGGGTGACGGACTCTGGCATTTCAAGCGCCAGCTATTGTGGGGCGGTTTTGGCTTTCGCAGTTCTCCTGATGCTTATGAGCAAATTTCGAAGATACTGGATGTACCTGTCATCGCGCTTGAACTGGTAGACGAAAGCTTTTACCACCTCGACACCTGCATGTGTATGCTGAATGAAAAAAGCTGCCTGATCTACACAGATGCATTTACGGACACAGGACTCGAAATCATTCATAAAATGTTCGACAATGTAATTGAAGCTACCGCATACGAATCGGAAAAACTGTTTGCAGTAAACGCAACATGTCCCGACGGGAAAAATGTGTTTATCCAGCAGGGCTGCACCGATGTAAACCAAAAGCTGCGTGATGCCGGGTTTGCGGTACATGAGTTCAGCACTTTCGAGTTCATAAAAAGCGGTGGCAGTGTGTTTTGTATGAAGATGATGCTTTGGTAAAAAGCCCATTCGCTTTACTTTCTGATGATGTTACATGCCGGTATTTTATTAAAGTTTAAGCCGCATTAGATTTGAGCCATGAAACTCTTAGGAATCTCCGCTTTTTATCATGACTCGGCCGCGGCCATCATCGAAAACGGCACCATCATTGCCGCTGCTCAACAAGAGCGTTTTTCTCGTATCAAACATGATCGCGATTTCCCTGCTGATGCCGTGCGTTACTGCCTCAAGAAAGCCGGGTGCACACTGGATGATCTCGATGCCATCGCCTTTTACGACAAACCTTTCCTGAAATTTGAACGGCTGCTTGAAACCTACTACTCGTTTGCACCGCGCGGGGTAAAATCATTCATCACCGCCATTCCGGTATGGCTGAAAGAGAAGATGTTTTTGAAGCGGCTGATCCACCGCGAACTGGAAACGGTCGGTAACTACAACAAGAAAAAAGCCACGCTGCTTTTTCCTGAGCACCACCTCTCCCACGCTGCCAGTGCCTATTATTCATCTCCATTTGATGAGTCCGCCATCCTCACCATCGACGGAGTGGGCGAATGGGCTACTGCAACTATCAGCCACGGAAAAGGAAATGAGATCACAATCCTGAAGGAGCTGAAATTCCCACACTCAGTAGGATTGCTCTACTCCGCGTTTACTTTTTACCTCGGGTTCCGGGTTAATTCCGGCGAATATAAACTGATGGGCCTGGCGCCGTATGGTAATCCCGACTCGGATCAAACCAAGCGGTTCATCAACATAATTAAAGAGAACCTGGCTACTGTTTATCATGACGGCTCCGTTTGGCTGAACCAGGAGTATTTTAAATACGCAACCGGCCTGCAGATGACCCAAGATGAAAAATGGGAACAACTGTTTGGTATTAAACGGCGTGAACCGGAATCGGAGATTACCCGCAGCCATTGTAACCTGGCTTTTGCAATCCAGAAAGTGACGGAAGAGATTCTGCTTAAAATGGCAAAAACCGCTAAAAAAGAAACCGGTTCAAACCACTTGTGTCTTGCCGGTGGTGTGGCTCTGAATTGTGTGGCAAACGGGCTAATTCACAGAGAAAAGCTGTTTGATCAAATCTTTATCCAGCCCGCCGCAGGCGATGCCGGCGGGGCAGTTGGCGCCGCACAGGCTGCATACCATATCCATTTTGGGGAAGAGAAGAGGTCGTCAGCAAACGATGCAATTCAGGGTGCATACCTGGGCCCTGCTATATCAGAAGCAGAGATTAAAAAGCTGGCAAACCGATACGGTTTAACCCCCGGGCGGTTTACCGGTGATGCAGATAGGGCTGAAAAAACGGCCGGCTGGATTGCAGACGGACAGGTTGTAGGCTGGGTGCAGGGACGGATGGAATTTGGCCCGCGTGCCCTGGGTAATCGCAGTATCCTGACCGATCCGCGCAAACCCGACATGCAGGAGAAACTGAACCGCGAAATTAAAAACCGGGAATCGTTTCGTCCGTTTGCACCGGCTGTTTTGGAAGAGGAAGCCTCCTGCTATTTTGACCTGGACACACCCTCGCCCTACATGCTTCTTACCGCTCCCGTAAAAGAGGAACACTGCAAAGCACTGCCGGAAAACTTCTATGAATCCGATTGGAAAACGATGCTGAATACAGATCGCTCCGTATTGCCGGGTATCACCCACGTTGATTTCTCAGCCCG
>SL_3KL_010_SEDDRAFT_10004436_pt1 | contig 12684 bp, 6 predicted proteins | sample SodLakKL_010_SED_2_FD_10381 | JGI IMG/M metagenome (IMG submission 10381)
TCTCTGCCCCAAATTCAGCAAACTCCTCGGGAGAAGCATCCCTGAAATAATCAATCATTTGCCGTTGATTATATTTAGGCTCAACCTGATCTCTGAATGCCGCCATAAAACGGTTTTCATCTTTCAGACTGCCTGAAAAACCGAGGGTTTCCTGCCATTGTTCCATGTCAGCATAGACAGTGAGGCTGGCGTCGTGGTTCAAAAATAAAGGCAGTTGTTGATTTCCCAGGCTGAGGTAAGCTGTTACGGGATGTTCTATTTCCATTTCAAACCGGAAGGATTCCTCCTCTGCATTCACGGTATAGGTTTGGCGATTATAGTTGATGAAATCTTTCATGTAAAAGATTTCTGCCTCATCAAAATCTGCATTTTCGATGTTCACAACAACAACTGTTTTACTGTCTTCGCAGGCTGTGCAGGCACATAGTAAAACTGCGGCCAGTAACAGGGAAAAAAAAAGGTGTTTTTTTATCATAAAAAGGGTTTATTAATGTTCTGAAAATTATTCATCATTGGCAACAGGGTTGGCAGTATAAGTATCCACCGGTTCCTTGATCATTGCCCAGGCAATGGCCGATATCGCCACCGTAATGGCACTAATAATAAATATAATGCTTTTGTCTTCTACATCATTTACCAATTCACCCACTCCAAGGCTGGACACAAACTGGGGGAGTACTACGGAAAGGTTGAAAAGGCCCATGTAAAGCCCCATTCGTGATTGTGGAATTTTTTGTGACATAATGGCAAATGGCAGGCTGATGGTGGCTGCCCATCCAACACCCACAATAGCCATCAGACTATATATTACCCACGGCGAAAAACCCATGTAGACCAGGCTGGTGTATCCGACAGCCATGATGGCAATGCTGAAGGCGTGAACTTTTACCCTGCCGAAGCGGGCTGCCAGTGGCTCCAGCACAACCACCGGAATAATGGCGGCCACCAGGTTCAGAGAAAAGAAACTCCAGTTTACAATTCGACCGATGGTATCGTTGATGGCCTCCAGGGCAGATGCCTGCTCGTTGGCCGCATTTTCTGAACCGTTGTCAAGGGCTTCCATTAATGCAGGGTCTATTTCAAAGTCAGCTATCTCAGGTACACGGTAACGCACAAAGGCAAACATGTAGATAAACATGGTTTGAACTCCTATCCAGGTAAAGGCATGAGCTGACAGAACCTTTTGGAAGCCTATGAGCCCTCCTTTGGCGCGTGACTTTCCTTCCTCTTTGCGCGACAGGGTATAAATCATCAGGCCGATTGTAAGGGCCATGCTAAAAATCTCCACTGCATAATAAGGCACCCTGGGGACTCCTCCCAACCTTACTGCAAAGCCATATATGGCATATATCAGGAAACCCCATAAGGGCATGATGGTTTTCAGTATTTCGATGAAGGAGGCTTCATTGCTGGAAGGTGTTTCCTCTTGCTTGCTTTGGTCGGGCTTTTCATCCTCACGACCGTACTGCCCCAAATATCTTGGCTCTTTAACGAAAAACGGGGGGAGTACCGAGAAGAGAAACACCAGTATAGCGCCAAAGTAAATAAGGACATAGTTGTCCCAAATGGCACCAATAAGGTAAGCCAACACCCCGAATGTACCTGAAACGGTTTGCATCCATGTGTATCCTTTGGTGCGGGGTCTTCCCTCGGGGGTTACATCGGCAATGATAGAACGGGTTGGGTTGAAACTAACGTTGATGGCCAGATCCAGGGTGAGCGAAACGGTAATGGCCACCCCCAGGACACCGCTAAGGCCCAGGCCGGCTTGTATCAGACCGATGTGAGGCAAAGCCAGTAATCCCAATGCTGCTAAAACTCCCCCAATCCAAATAAAAGCCCGGCGCCTGCCATTCCAAACCCATACATTGTCGCTGATGATACCAATGATTACTTGCCCCACAATACCCGCAAAGGGCCCCGTGGCCCATACCAGTCCAATATCCCTGATTTCCAGGCCATATTTTGTGCTGAGAAGCCAGCTGAGGGCCGCTATCTGAACTGCCAAAGCAAAACCCATGGCCGTGGCAGGCAGGCTCAACATGGCATAAAATGAATTGGTGAGATTTTTTTGAAATTTCAGCATAACATCGAATGGTTGTTACTTGTTATTTTTTTATCCATTTTTTTTGAATCCCCTGTGCCTGGTAATATAATCAGGTTTTTATATACAAAGCACTTAGCAATATTCCTTTATTAAAGCGGCATAAAAGTAATGTGAATTTTGGAAAAATACCAAAAAAGTTATTGGTTCTCCTGCAAAATATTGTAAGTATATATGATCAAGAGTAATCAGGATTTGATTAGGGTTTAGCCATGCTTTTATCCTCATGTGCTTACAGGGGTGAGCATGGGTTGTCAGGCTTTTGTTGATAAAATGTTGTGGGAGGTGGCCTGGGTTGGAAAAACAAAGGAATGCCAATCAGAAGGTTTTTACATGATTTATATTTTAAGTTGCTTCAATTGGCGGTTTTGAACCAACAACTTCCAAAACCTTACCTCTTTTTTAAGAAACCATGTTTTTCAAAAAAAAAAAGAACCAAAGTTTTTCATTGCGTTTTTTTTTAATGTCAGAAAATCAGGATTCTAAAAGCAAGAGAAAATTATCACGATAAAGGAGGGCAAAAAAAAATCAATATTTTTCTTCAAAAAATTGTGGTGGAATCATTTTTTTTATACTTTTGCAATCCGTTAGCAAAACAACCAATACTGACCGATGGTGTAACGGTAGCACTACAGTTTTTGGAGCTGTCTGTCCAGGTTCGAATCCTGGTCGGTCAACAAAGTCCAGTCAAGGCCACAAGACTGACATTAAACAAAATAAGACGAGATGCCCTGAATACAGGGGGTTTCGTCTTTTTTCGTTTAATCTTGCTTAAAGTTACTTTCCATAGTTTCTGTGAAATTTCGTCCCAAAAACTTCCCAAGCATATCACAATACCAACTTTAAAAAATTATAAAGATGGCAAGCTGCTATGTAAGCTTCGTGTTGAGGAGAGACAAACCGGAAAAGATTGTTATACCCTGCCCTGAGCCTATATTCATCATATTGGGTTTGTTTACTTGAAAGACAGCAGCGAATCAGGTGAAAAACAATTGGTTAGTTATTTTCTGGCTGCAATTTGTGAATGAATTGTCATTTCTTTTCTTTAGCTGAGAAAATCTCTGTTTACCAACCTTCGTGCTCTGTAGATGATGGGTTTCAGCCTGTTCTTCATTTTTTGTTTGACAAGCTGATAAAAGCCTTTGTTCCTATGTGATGAAATGAGCTTTAGCGTTTTCTGGATTTCTTCTTCAGAAATGATATTAAACGCTTTACTTAGTTCACCAATTGCCTCATGCCCCGGGATTGTATAAACGGCCTTAAAACCTTCATGCCTGGATTCTAAAAAAATAAAATCGCCCTGGGCCACCCAATGGGGGCGCAAACTGTTTGTTGGGTTTCCAATGATATGGGAGTTAATATTGGGAGAATAAAAATAACCCAAAACCACTGTATTCTGCTTTTTGATATCGAATAGCTGGAGTTTTCGATAGGGAATTTCCTGCTCCGGAGAAGACTCAAAAATGATATAATCACCTTTGGGATGCGCACTAAAATGTCGGACACCATGAAAATGCGTTTTATTAATGGTTTCGATTTCTTTTTTTGTAAAATGGATTGTATACAATGCTTCGGCATTGGAATCCGGTTTGTCTTTGCCTATCGCATAAATAGACTGACGGTCTTTCCAGCAATAAGCTGCAAGTTCAAAACGCATGCTATAAGAAACTTCACCCGAAAAATCAGTGCTGACAATATAATTAAGCGGAGAGGATTCCGAAATAATCAGCCTTATGACCAAAAACAACCTGTTTTGCTCCGGGAAAAAGCTTATTTTTTGGATGATAGCCTGGTCGGTATCATCTTTGGCTCCAGGATGTATGGCCTCAATAATAGATGAAAAAGGTAAGTCGATGTTTTCTGCGTTATCAGATATGCTGGATAAAACTATGCGGGTGTTGGCGATGGATATTGTTTTGTTTAATAGAGTCAAATTTGATATGTCGCCTGGTGTGTTTATAGGGGTTCCTTCGGAAGGCAATTCTTTTTCATCTAACCATAGCACCCATTTCCCATCATGGGAAACATGTAAAATGGGATGAGCAAACCTCACACTTTCGCCGGTGCTCATATCTGTAAAAATTCCCACAGCTTTTTTTGATGGGGAATCGTAATCGTTATAAATAATTTTTTTGGGGGTGCCTGGAATTAAAAATATATTTATAGCATTATCCTGACTCCATAGTTTTGTCCTTGCTATTTCTCTGAAAGATTCATTTTTGCCTTTCATAATTAAGGCCTCTTCCGTGCCAACTGAATCAGGTCTGCCGGAAGCCACATTTAAAGCCACCACGGAATTTTCTTCAGCGTTATTTCCTCGGTGTAAGTGCAAGGGGTTAAAGTAGTTTTCAAGTTCGGGAGTAACCCGTTTCACATTAACCCTTTGACCATGGATCTTTCTTAGATTATTTTCAAATATATTGTCTTTCAAAAGTATGGGAGCATATTCATCATCATTATTCACGGAGTGATATAAATGCTTCAGGTAGGAGATGTCTTGTATGCCAGGGTAGTTTATATATTGGTTAACATAGGCAACAGCCGTATCCAAATCTTTAATAATGAGAGAGTCTCCAAATATCTTATAAGCCAATTTTGCGAAATCGTTTATGCCATCGGATAATAATTCGGATGCTCGAATTCTTACTTCTTCATGTTTGTTGCTTTCTATGGCTTTATAGACAGGAAAGAAGCCGTTGTTGGTTTTTCCTATCGACAAAATGGGTTTTTCAGGGGAAGACATAAAGAACTCCATTAAATCCCATTTGTCAGTCTGATACTTTCTGTCTACCCGCGGCCGAACATCAATTTGTGCTAAATGACGTTGCGGATTATTGATTTTGTAATACAAACCCTGCAAGGAAATACCCAGATTGTCTTCAGCTATAATTTTATTGAGTAAGTTTTGGGGGCGTGCTTTGGTACAAGAGGAGTCAACCACAATAAGATCGTCAGAAAGCAGATTCAGATGATTCAAGTATTCTTTTACAATTTCTCGCTTTTTGAGCGATGTTTTTAAAAATGCTTCCTGATGATGCAATATAAACTCCTGAAGAGATTCGTGTGTGTATTTGGGGTTTTGAGCAGAGAACAACTCCCAGGCTTTTTGGATTTTTGTACTTTCTTTGGAAAATTCGATAATGAAGGTCTCAAGGGCTTCGCAGGTCTTGCCAATTTCCTGAAAGAAAGTCTTTAGATCATCAAGTGTATTAATATTTGATGTTTCGGAAACATGTCTTGGCAAATACACATACTGTGGATTTAGCTCATTTTTCGAATTAAACAGGTTTATGATTTTCAACAGATTGTATCCATCACGGGCTGCTAAAGCAATGTTTTTGATATTCTTTTTTTTGGCACTATCGTATATCCACCTTGAAAAATAATATAAAAAGGGTCCGGCATAGAGAGCGCCAACATGCGTCCAGTAACTCCTGTTAGGATTACTTACCCATAAAACAGCGTTTAATCCAAGAATAATGGAAATACTTAGCGGGTCCACTTTAAACCTGGAGTCATAATTTTTATACAATAGGAATTTCAGGTTAGGGTAATTTTCCAGGAATCTATCCATTACCTTGGGGTACAAAATGGCATTAATTCCTTTTTTTCGGGCTTGATTGTAATCGTTTTCCCTGTTATCTCCTATGTGTAATATTTTTTCCTGGGGAACATTGTATTTTTGTATTACCTCGTCGAAAAGTTTTCCTGTATGCTTTCTTTTCTTTGCTGATGAAGAAAGAAACAGATGATCATACTTATCATAACCTGCTTTTTGCAGTATTTCTTTCACTGCCTCTTCTGGCAGGTACATATCAGAAACAAAAATAACCCTCTTATTGAGCCTGATGGCTTCCTGATAAAGAGCAAATATTTCAGGATTTTGAATGCAAACTTGTTTTTCAAATTCAAGCTCATATGGTGCGGCTTTCTTAAACTTTTTATCGATTCTGTCATAAATGGCAGCAAAGCTTATTTCATCTTCTAAGGCATGGCTGCGTGCCTTTTTTTCGGCTTTAATGCGGGCTTGGGCATATCTTTTAAGGTTCAAATTTCTTTCGATGTGGTGAAAAACATCCGTGGGATTGATATAGGGCCTTATAATCAGGGTGTCAAAAATATCAAACGAAACAATAGAATGCTCTTTTATTTTTTGCTGTGTAGTTATGCTGGAATAGACCATGTTTATTTGTTGTTTTGTTTGAAAAGTTTAAACTGAACGCTTGTATTTACGATTGAAAATAAAAAATGTTTAGATGCATTGGTTTTTTGTACTGTAAATTTAGTGAATATTATGGAATCCTTTTTTCAGAGAGCCCATGATGTCTTAAAGTTTACGGGTTTCTTACGAACAATGCTGCTTAATAGCTGACGGACAGGCGGGTATGTCTGAAAAGATTGACTGTATTGGAGGTGCTCTCTTCCCAACTATACGCTGCTAATTGGTTTTAACCTCTTTTTTTACTGTTTGTCTAGTCATGGCTAACCTAAGCCAAAATATAATAAAGAAAAAGATAGGTTTCTCCTTTCTTGCAGTTGTTTCTGAATGCCCGCCCTGCCTTACAATAAAATCTTATGATAAGCTTCAATACCATTTTTTGCTATTCCTTGTGGGCTGGATATTTGGAGAGTGCGTTTTTTACATGGATAGATAGCAGGTTCGATTTTCGGGGAACTGCTTTTTCCACTCTTTTGAAAAATAAAAACCCGGAAACCCAACAATAGGGTTCCGGGTGGATTTTTTTACTTATAACGTTTTGATGAGGAATTTTTACTTTAAAAGTGGTAGGTCATCCCAAATGAGAGGGAAGAGGGATTAAGTGTAAGTCCAAAGTCGGTTTGTACTTCTTTGTCATCGTTGTCGTCTTTCTGCTGAGACCTTTCGAGGCCCAAAAAGCCAAAGCGGGCTTCAAGGCTTAAGCCGGGGGCTATGTAATAATAGACGCCAGGAACCACACCAATATCAAAGTTGAAAATGCTGGGGCCATCGGTGGTGGTATTCCCCGATTTTACACTTGAGCCGCCAAATCCAACGCCAATTCCTGCCTCTGCATATAATCCAACATTTTCTGCACCCATATAATATCGGGCAAAAGGTGAAAGGCTAAAAACCGTCTGGGTTACTGTAACATCATTATCTCCCATGGGGGTTTTTTGGGAGTTCAGGTTGAAACCAACTCCTGCACCAATTGCCAGATTGTCATCCAAAAACATCCCCGCAATCGGGTTTATCCCAAACCTTGTGGTTGTAGGACCGTCTATCGTTGTATTGCCAGATGTTGAGGAAGATGAGCTAATGGAGAAATTAAAAGATCCACCTGCAAAATAGCCACCTTCAGCGGCTTGGCCCATAAGGGTTGTTGACATGGTCAGTGCAACAATGGTTGCAACAAATTTCGTTTTCATAGAAATAAAAATTAGTTGAAAAGAGGTTGTATTTAAATCAGCGGTAAAATTAACAATTTATTTTAATTTCTTTAAGTCTTTTTCTTTTTTCTGAAACGCATGGTTGATCTGCCACGGCCCGGCTTTGACAAAAAGCAGAGGATACAAGAACTTAAATGAATTATTATGAAGTGTATTTAACCTTTTAAGTTTTGAAAATCAGCATTAAATTTGTATATTTAAATAGAAAGCAAGTGTCGCCTTAAATATGGGATTGCGTTTAATTTATATAAAGAAATAGAAGGTGTAAATGAAGAGAGTTTGGTTCATATGGGTAGTGGTTTTGTTTTATGCCTGTACACCGGTGTATGTGCCTCCGGTTGTTCATGCTCCCCTTTTGCAGGAAAAAAAGGATTTTCAGGCAGAGGTGCATCTGGGTACTGGTGGTACTGATTTACAGGCTGCCTATGCGCTGACCGACAGGGTTGGAATACGAACAGCTGTTTCCTATCAACCGGGGTTTGAGGAAAGTCATAATCGTCACGCTTATTTGGAAGCGGCAACCGGAATGTATAGGCCGCTTTGGGGAGGCTTTGGGTTATTAGAAGGATACGCCGGGGCAGGTTTTGGCCGGGGTGAAGGTTACTCTGAGTGGACCATGACTGGTTCTCCACATACGCGTAATGCTTCCGCCAACTATTTCAGACCTTTTGTGCAGGGGAATCTTGCATTTACTTCGGATTATGTGGATTTGGGAGTTTCTGCCACAACCTTGCTGCTGAGTGTAAGCAACTTCACAGTCAATGAGCAGGTTCATCCCCAAACATTTAATGATGTTTTTATTGAACCCGCTCTTTTTCTGAGATTTGGGTATGATATACTGAAAATATCCCTCCAGACAGGTGTTTCTCTTCCTTTAACTGAAATAGAGGAGTACTCCTGGGTGCCGCTGCAATTTTCACTGGGACTGAGTCTTCGTCTGTCGTTTTTAGATGAAGATTAAACAGGTGAGCTGCTCAGTTTGCGTTGCTGAAGACTTGACCTGAACTGTTTGTCGGAATGATGCCCGCTGAGTCTATCTGGTTTTAAAAAACCCATTGTTCTGCTAATGTGAGTTCCGTTTTTCGGTGGCTGCTGAACCAACTGTTTTTTCAATGCTTTTGCAGGTCTGTATCCATGTAGATAATGGCTGCAAAAATCTTTATAACCAAACTTCCTGGGTGTTGTTTTCACCCTGGTTGATTTATTCACCTAAAAACTTAATTGTTATGGCAAAAATTCTGTGTGTATTATATGACGACCCGGTAAAGGGGTATCCCAAGAGTTATGCTCGTGATCAAATCCCCAGCCTTAGTAAATACCCTGACGGTCAGTCCCTGCCTGCTCCCAGATCTATAGACTTTAAACCCGGAGAACTGCTGGGAAGTGTTTCAGGCGAGTTAGGTCTTCGTCGTTTCCTGGAAAGCGAGGGCCATCAGTTAGTGGTTACCAGCGATAAGGATGGGCCAGACTCTCTGTTTGAGAGGGAGCTTCCGGATGCTGATGTGGTTATTTCACAGCCATTTTGGCCCGCTTACCTTACCCGTGAACGTATTGACAAAGCTAAAAAATTGAAATTAGCGATAACCGCGGGTATAGGTTCTGATCATGTTAACCTGGATGCTGCCATGCAGCGTGGCATTACTGTAGCAGAGGTAACCTGGTGCAACAGTGTGAGTGTGTCAGAGCATACTGTTATGATGATTCTTTCGCTGGTTCGCAACTATATTCCGTCGTATCAATGGGTTATTGACAAGGGGTGGAATATTGCTGACTGTGTTGAACGTTCTTACGATTTGGAGGGTATGAATGTGGGTATTGTTGCTGCTGGTAGAATAGGTTTGGGCGTATTGCGCCGCCTTGTACCCTTTGATGTGAATTTGCATTATACTGATCGTCATAGGCTGGCTCCTGAAGTGGAACAGGAGTTGGGGGTTACTTACCATCCAACAGTTGAGTCGTTGGTTGGTGTAAGTGATGTGATTTCTTTACACTGTCCGCTATACCCTGAGACAGAGCACCTGATAGATGATGATATGATATCCCAAATGAAGCGGGGCAGCTACATAATCAACACAGCCCGTGGAAAGCTTTGTGATCGTGATGCTATTGCAGGGGCATTGGAGACAGGAAAGCTTGCAGGATATGCCGGTGATGTTTGGTTTCCGCAACCCCCGCCCCGGGACCATCCATGGCGCACCATGCCCTACCATGGGATGACGCCACACACTTCGGGGACCAGCCTTTCTGCCCAGGCACGCTATGCATCAGGGGTGCGTGAAATACTGGAAAGCTGGTTGGAAAACCAACCCATTCGTGATGAGTACCTGATTGTAGATAAAGGCCAGCTGGCTGGTACGGGTGCCAAATCCTACAGCCCCGGAGATGCAACAGCTGGCTCGGATGAAGCCTCACAATTCAGAGGCGGCAGCTGACAGGATCCCTTTTTGAGGGGAGGAGCCCTCAACAGACTATTCTTCAGGTTGAAAAGCGCACACACTTTTGTGCTAGCTGTTTAGCGGTGAGCTCTACAGGGCCAGTGGCAATATTTTTTGAAATGTCACTTCCCGGGGGCTCACCTTTACCTGGACTGGGATGATTTCCACCCCTTTCTCATAAGCTTCTTTTAGAAGTTGCGAATATTTGGGGTCGATATTTGCAGCCGGGGCAAAGGCATGAATATCCATGCGCTGGATGATGTATAGCATGACTGCCCGCACGTTTTCATCCCTGAGCTCCATGAGGGTTTTCAGGTGTTTTTGGCCGCGCAGGGTTTTGGCATCAGGAAAGAGGGCCATGTCACCCTCTTTCAGGGTAACATTTTTTACTTCCACGAAGCATCTTTCACCGGGTTTTGTGGCGTAAATATCCAACCGGCTGTCGTTGTGTTTTACTTCGCGTTTGATTTCCGTGTACCCTTCCAGGCCGGGGATGATATTTTTTTGCATGAGCTCAAAAGCCAAACGGTTGGGTATTGATGTATTAATACCTACCCAGCTGCCATTAATTTTTATCATCTCCCAGGTGAAACGTGTTTTGCGTTTGGGATCACTGACGGGAGAAAGATAGACTTCCGCCCCTTCTTCCAGGCAACTTTTCATGCTTCCTGAGTTAGTGCAATGGGCGGTGACAACTTCACCATTGTCAAGCTCAACATCTGTAAGAAATCTTTTATATCTCCTTATAAGATGTCCATGTATGAGTTTTTGGGGATAGAGCATGTGTTTAAAATAAGAGACGCGCTATTTGGCGCGTCTCTTGGATAATTACCTTCTTGTTTTATTTGTTTTTTACGTATTTGTCAAACCAGTTGATCCATTCCCAGTGCATGTGAAGGGCAGATTCGCGGGCCCGGTATCCATGTCCTTCGTGGGGCATCATTACCAGGCGTGCGGTAGCACCGTGCCCACGCAGAGCATCATAGAGTCTTTCACTTTGCATGGGATAGGTTCCCGAGTTGTTGTCGTCGGCACCGTGGATGATGAGCAGTGGTGTGTCGATAATATCAGCGTAAGAGAATGGCGACATGCGGTGATAAATTTCGGGGTCATCCCAGTAGGTTCGTTCTTCAAACTGGAATCCAAAGGGGGTCAGGCTCCTGTTGAAGGCTCCACTGCGTGCCACGCCTGCTGCAAACAAATCGGAGTGGGCCAGTAGGTTGGCCGTCATAAAGGCTCCGTAGGAATGGCCCGAAACGCCAACTCTGTGTGGGTCTGTTACCCCCATTTCTACAAGCTTGTTGATGGCTGCTTCTGCGTTGGCCACTAACTGCTCTACGAAAGTATCGTTAGGCTCTTTGTCATCTTCGCCCACGATGGGGAAACTGGCATTGTTGAGAACGGCATATCCTTGTGTGGCCAACATTACAGGTGAGGTGGGTCCAACGCGTGTGTATGTGTAGGGTGAGCCACTGACCTGTCCGGCTGCATCAGCGCTTTTAAATTCCCGGGGATAGGCCCAGAGTATGGTGGGTAGGGGGTCATCTTCTTCGCTGTCGAATCCCGGGGGTAGGTAGAGTCTGCCATCAAGGGGGATGCCATCTTCGCGTTCATAATGTACCACTTCAGACTGCAGCTGGCTCAGAGGAGCAAAGGGGTCGGGCAGGTTGGTGATTTGTGAAATACGATCACGGCGCAGGTCGCGAATAAAGTAGTTGGGTGGCATCTCCCTTGATTCGCGTCGTGTGATAACGCGGGGTCTGCGGGTGTCGATCATTGCTACGGCATATTCATAATAGGGAGCTTCGGAACGCCAAAGTCTGGTTGTTTCTCCCGTTCGCATATCATATTCATCCACAAAAGGGCGGTTGCCTTCAGGAGAAGCCCCCTGGCCAAACAGGTAAAGGGTGCGGCCCCTGCGGTCGGTGAGAAGGACAGACTGTCCTTGTTCGTTTGTAGTGGTTTGGAAACGGCCGGGATCATTGTAGCGATCTTCTGTAGATCGGTCGAAAATAACCGATTTTTCGGCCTGTGACTGGTTGGGGTTGAAGCTGCTGGTGATGGTTTGCCGGGTTCTGCGCCAGTTCTCTCTCACCAGTGCAAAATCGTCTTTACCCCAGGTAATACCGCCATAGCGCAGTTCCAGCTTTACACTTTCTACAGGGTCTGCATTGAAAGGAGCTTCCAGGAAGAAAAGCTGATCGCGGTAATCCACTTCATTGTCCGGGTCGCCTCCGTCAAGGGCTTCAACCCAGTAAAGAGTGGACGGGGAGTCGTTGCGCCAGGTAACACTGCGAGGCCCTTCGCGTGTAGCCCCAAATCCCTGGGGAAGGTCATCAGAAACAGGTACTTCTGCCACCAGGTGTACTCTTTCTCCCTGTCGGTTGAGCACTTCAAGGGTTTGGGGGAAGCGGGTGAAAGGTACGATATAGGAGAAGGGTTTTTGGATTTGATTGACCAGGATGTATTGTGCATCGGGTGAAACGCTGAAATACCAAATGACTGCGGGCTCACCAATATTGTTTTGATTGCCCTGTAAATCGGTTTCTACCAGCTGGCTTTTGGCATAATATTCAAAAAGTTGCTCGTCATAAGGGTCGCGAATCATGTCCTGGTATGTTCTAACGGCTGCTTTGCGTCCGGCGCTTTCCTGTATTACGGGTCCTTCGGCTACAAGGGGTTTAACAGGCATTTGGCCCCGGTCTTCGGGAATGGCTT
>SL_3KL_010_SEDDRAFT_10004437_pt1 | contig 12683 bp, 9 predicted proteins | sample SodLakKL_010_SED_2_FD_10381 | JGI IMG/M metagenome (IMG submission 10381)
ATAACCTGGTCATTACCGATGGCTCCCAGCAGGGGCTTGACCTGCTCAGCCGTATCCTGGTCAACCCGGATCAGCCTGTCCTGGTAGAAGAACCTGCATATATCGGGGGGATGAGCGCATTAAAGTCTTACGGTGGCATTCCAAAGGGTATAGAAATGGATTCAGATGGTCCGATTCCAGGAAAAATGGAAGAAATTATTTTTAAACTTAACAAACAAGGGCAGTCACCGAAAGTATTTTATACAGTGCCAAATTTTCAAAACCCAACCGGCCTTACTACCAGCCTTAAGCGGCGTTATGAAATACTAGATATCGCTTCCCGTTATAACCTGGTTATCCTTGAAGACAATCCTTACGGCCCTCTTTGCTACGAAGGTGAAGTGCCACCGTCATATTTTTCTCTTGACCGGGAGGAACGGGTCATTTATCTTGGGTCTTATTCAAAAGTACTCTTACCCGGGATCAGAATCGGCTGGCTGGCCGGGCCTAAGCCGCTAATAGACAAAGCAACCCTGGCCAAGCAAACTGCCGACCTTTGCTCCAGCTCACTTGGTCAACAACTGGTCTGTTTCCTCTCCAGAAACGGCTACCTCGACAGGCACATCGTGCGTCTTTCTGAACTATACCGTGAAAAAAGAAATGCCATGGTTGAAGCTATGAAACAATACTTTCCGGCCGGGATTAAATTCAACATTCCCAGCGGCGGTTTTTTTATATGGGTAAGCTTTCCTGAATATTACCCCACCAGCAGGGAGCTGCTTGAATTGTCATTAAAGCGGAATGTCGCTTTTGTTCACGGCGAAGGTTTTTCCAGCAGCGGTGGAGGCAGGTACAGCGCACGCTTCTCTTTTAGTCAACCCGATATTGAAGATATTTCCCGGGGTATAAAAGCACTGGGTGAACTTTTACATGAAATAGAATCAAGCAGCTCGTTAAAAGCGGCAGGGCACTAAATTATTAGTGCCAGCGTCTAAACAGGTGCTATAATAAGAACGAAGAATACGCTCTGATAAAAAGACCCTGTTTGCTTAGTTATCCGAAAGGAGCTGCTGATGAACGAACTGGTTATTGTTGATAGCGGAAGCGCAAATTTATACAGCATATTTAAAGCCTGCGAAATGATCTCTCTTAAGCCCAAAATATCTGATCACCCCGGAGTTATTGCTGGGGCAAAAGCAGTCATTTTCCCCGGGGTCGGTTTTTTTGATCACGCAGCGAAGGGTCTTCAGGAAAAAAACCTGGCGGCCGCCCTGCTTGAAGTAATAGCAGATAAAAAACCGGTGCTGGGAATCTGCCTGGGCATGCAGCTTCTTTTTACGGAAAGCGAAGAATCCACAGATAGTAAAAGTGCAACCAGGGGGCTAAACGCTATCGGAGGCAAAGTAAAAAGGTTTCCCGCCGATTTGCCCGTTCCTCATGTTGGTTGGAACAAGGTTGTGCCAGTAACTGAACACCCCCTGTTTAATGATATCTGCAGTAAAACATATTTCTATTTTACTCACTCTTACTACGTAGAGCCCGATCAAGACCGCTTTACCATGGCCTTAACCGATTACGGCTTCTCTTTCACTTCAGCCGCTGCTGATGGAAACCTGATGGGAGTCCAATTCCACCCCGAAAAGAGCGGCCCGGCAGGCTTGCGCCTGCTCGGTAATTTTGGTAAGATTATAGCCGAAAACTACTAGATATTGTTATCTAAATAAATACATTCAAATCAGAGACAGGTTAAGCGTTTGAATTTGTATTTAGCGGCGGGAGATAAATGTGATGCTGGCAAAAAGAATAATACCCTGTTTAGATGTGCGGGACGGCCGGGTTGTCAAGGGCACCCGCTTTGTTGATATCAGGGACGCAGGCGATCCGGTGGAAAGGGCTGCCTTTTATAACCATGAAGGAGCAGACGAAATAGTTTTTTTGGATATCACTGCTTCAGTCGAAGGACGCAGGGCAATTGTCGATGTAGTACGTAAAACTGCTGAAGTTGTTTTTATCCCTCTTACAGTCGGCGGCGGAATCGATTCCACCACATTCATACAGGAACTTTTACAATCAGGCGCCGATAAGGTGTCTTTAAACACTGCCGCCCTTAGGAACCCTGCCTTAATCAGGGAAGGAGCAGAACAATTTGGCAGCCAATGCATCGTAGCTGCTATCGACGCTTGCCGGGTGGTTAATGCCGGGCAGGATGCTGAGTTGAAATGGGAAGTTTACAGCCACGGAGGCCGAAAGGCAACCGGGCGCGATTTGATAGAATGGGCTGAACAAGTCGAAGAAATGGGCGCAGGCGAAATACTTTTGACCTCAATGGATGCCGACGGCACATTGGACGGATACGATAACGAAATGCTGGCAGCGGTAACAGGTGCGGTTGGAATACCCGTTATTGCCTCGGGCGGAGCAGGTAATCTTGAACATTTGTATGAAGCGCTGACCAGGGGCAAAGCCCATGCAGTCCTGGCAGCTTCAATCCTGCATTACGGCACATACAGCATTGCTGATATAAAATCATACCTGTCATCAAAAGGACTGCCGGTACGGCCGGTAAATATATAAACGATCAAGATCTTGGAGAGGAGTTTTTTCGATGAAAGAGCAAGGTACTTTTCGGGTTAAAAAAGGAATGGCCCAGATGCAAAAAGGCGGCGTGATCATGGACGTCACCACTGATGAACAGGCCCGGATTGCTGAAAAAGCGGGTGCTGTTGCTGTAATGGCCCTGGAGAGAGTGCCATCTGACATCAGGGCGGCAGGTGGTGTAGCCAGGATGGCCGACCCCGAAATGATTATGCGCATTATGGACACGGTTACTATCCCGGTTATGGCCAAGGTGCGAATCGGCCATTTTGCCGAGGCCCAAATATTAGAAGAACTTGGCGTTGATTATATCGACGAAAGCGAAGTGCTAACCCCTGCTGATGAAGAATTTCATATTAACAAACATCTCTTTAAAGTTCCTTTTGTTTGTGGTGCCAGGGACTTAGGCGAAGCGCTGCGCCGCATTTCCGAAGGGGCGGCAATGATCCGAACCAAGGGTGAACCGGGAACAGGAAACGTAGTCGAAGCAGTCCGCCATATGCGCAAAGTTATGGACCAGGTACGCCAGGTAATCAGCAAAGCTGACGATGAACTGGTCGTATTAGCAAGGGACCTGGGGGTATCACTGGAACTGCTTCAGGAAGTGCGCAGCGCCGGTCGCCTTCCCGTTGTAAACTTTGCGGCCGGAGGCATTGCCTCCCCTGCTGATGCATCTTTAATGATGCAGCTGGGCTCTGATGGTATTTTTGTCGGCTCAGGGATATTCAAGTCAGAAAAACCACAGCTTGTAGCTGAAGCAATTGTTAAGGCTACCCTGCATTATGATGATCCGAAAGTGCTCGCTGAAGTCTCCAGGAAACTTGGCGATGCTATGCCGGGTCTGGAAATGTCTACCTTAACCGCAGCTGACAGAATGCAGGAGCGGGGCATTTAACAAATGAAAATAGGAGTTCTTGCCGTTCAGGGAGCCGTATCGGAGCATATCAGGCACCTTGAGCACTGTGGAGTGGAAGCAGTATCCGTAAAAAGCAGGGAGAGTTTAAACAAAGCCAACGGGTTAATTATACCCGGCGGTGAAAGCACAACCATCGGCAAATTAATTGAAATCTTCGGCCTGGCCGACCTGATCCGGGAAAGAAACCGGCAGGGGAGCCTGGCCGTTTTCGGGACATGCGCCGGAATGGTCCTGGTAGCGCAGAACATCTTTGATGGTATTAAAGAACAACCAAGGCTCGGCTTAATGGATATTACCGTACAGCGCAATGCCTTTGGTCGTCAAAAAGAAAGCTTTGAAACTGATCTTGATTTCAAGTCATTCAATAGCCCCCTGACAGCCGTTTTTATCAGGGCTCCAATTATTGAGAAAGCCGGCCCGGCAGTAGAAACGCTCGCAGAGCTGCCCGAGGGAGTAGTAGCAGCCAGGCAGGGCAGCCTGCTTGCTACCTCTTTCCATCCCGAACTAACCGATGACCTGAGGATCCACCAATTCTTTATCAATATCTGCAGGGAACTATAAAGACCTTGTTTTTTTCCAAAATATTTTTATCCTGGCTGTTACTCCCACTCAATGGTTCCCGGAGGTTTGGAGGTAATATCATAAACCACCCTGGCGACATCAGGTATTTCTCCGGTTATACGCAGCGATGTTTTATCGAGCAGGCTGTGCGGCAAACGCGCCCAGTCTGCGGTCATGGCATCTTCAGAGACTACAGCACGCAGGGCAATCACAGGGCCGTAGTGCCGATCGTCTCCCTTTACTCCCACCACTTTCACATCGGTTAACACTGCAAAGTACTGCCACATTTCTTCGCTCAAATCGGCAGCCTGTAATTCTTCCCTGAATATGGCATCGGCCTGCTGTAAAAGAGATAGTTTTTCAGAGGTGATATCTCCTATGATACGCACTGCCAGGCCGGGGCCGGGAAAAGGTTGTCTTTTTAATATTGAATCGGGCAGGCCCAGTTCGGCTCCGACCAGGCGCACTTCATCCTTAAAAAGCTCTCGCAGAGGTTCAACTAAATCGAAACCCAGCTCGGCTGGCAGGCCGCCCACGTTATGATGGGACTTGATTACAGCAGCACCGTTAATTGTACCGCTTTCAATCACATCAGGATATATCGTCCCCTGGGCCAGGTAAGTTATATCACCCATAGACAGCGCTTTTTCTTTAAAAACTTTAATAAATTCTGCCCCGATGATTCTCCGTTTTTCTTCAGGATCTGTTACTCCCGCCAGGGCTTCTAAAAACACTTTTTCAGCATTTACATGAATAAACTGGCCCTGAAGTTTTTCCCTGTATAACTGCACCACCTGTTCTGCCTCGTCAAGCCGCAACAAGCCATGGTCAACAAAGATAAAAACCGCTCTTTCCTTTAAGGCCCTGTCAAGCAGGAAAGCAACCACAGATGAATCTACTCCTCCGCTTAGAGCGCAGACCACCTTTTGATCTTCTCCGACAACCCGGCGAATTTTTTCGACAGCATCCTCTACAAAGCTGCGCGGGCCCCATGTTTTGCTGCAGCCGCAGACATCATAGAGAAATCTTTTTAAAACGTTATGGCCTCCCGGGGTATGAAATACTTCTGGATGGAACTGCAAACCGTATATTTTATTTTCCCGATCACCGATTGCCGCCAGGGTTTTATTTTCCGTCCGAGCCAGAACATCAAAACCGGCCGGAGGTTTTATCACCTCGTCCTGGTGACTCATCCAGGCACAGCAGTTTCCCGGATCAAGAAAATCATCGTCCCTGAAAAGGGGCTCTCTTTCGACAATCTCAAATGAGGTGCGGCCAAATTCTGAACGGTTTCCCCTGACCACTTCACCGCCCAGGTCCTTGGCTAGAAGGTGCATCCCGTAACAGATTCCTAAAATGGGTATGCCCCCTTTGTAGATTTCTGAATCACAACGCGGGGCATTTTCCTGGTTTACACTGGCCGGACTTCCGGAAAGAATTAAACCCGATGGTTCTAAACGCTTAATTTCGGACCAGGGAGTATGGAAGGGCAGCAGTTCACAGTATACCCCCGCTTCCCTGATTCTCCTGGCAATAAGCATACTGTACTGCCCGCCAAAATCCAGAATTATTATTTTCTCCCGGATGCTTTCAGCGCTTTCATTCAGAAATTTGGTCATTGCCGCTCACCTCGTTCATATTATTCTCTTTATACTCGCCTGAAAAACAAGCGGTGCAATATTCATTTTTGCCTTTACCCAGAGCCCTGTATAAATCTTCAGGCTCAGAAAATGTTATACTATTGGCCCCTATTGATCCCTCCAGCTGGCTGAACCCTGATTCGTGTGCCGCCAGCTCCGCTGCTGCGGGGATGTCAATTCCGTAATAACAGGGATTCTTGTACGGTGGCGAAGCTATGCAAAGATGCACTTCGGCAGTGCCTGCAGCCCTGAGCAGCCGGGTAAGGATCCTGGCGGTAGTTCCCCGGACCAGCGAGTCGTCAACTATAGCCACTTTCTTCCCTCCAACCAACTTTGCAATCGGATTAAACTTAAGGCGAACAGTCATTTCCCTTTCATCCTGGGTTGGGGCAATAAAGGTCCTTCCCAGGTAAGGATTGCGATGAACGGCCCATTCCAGGGGCAGGTCTAATGCTTCAGCCAGACCCATAGCAGCCGAAACACCTGAATCCGGAGAAGGAATTACCATGTCAGGGATGACAGGTATACGCCCGGCCAACAGTGATCCGACTTTTTTACGGACCATATGCACACTTTGCCCGTCAATATTGCTGTCGGGCCGGGAAAAGTAGACGTACTCAAAAATACATAAAGAAGGTTTTACTCCCTGCTGAAAAGTAATAAGCGAATTCAAACCATCGGGGCCGACAGAAACAATTTCCCCCGGTTTTATCTCTCGCAAAAAAACAGCTCCAACTGCATCAAGAGCGGCAGTTTCCGAAGTGAAAATATAGGCCTGTCCAAGCCTGCCGATTACCAGGGGACGATAACCGCCGGGATCACGAAAAGCAACCACCTGTTCTTCATCCATAACCACGGCAGCATAAGCGCCCTTTACAATATCCATTGTTTTTTGAACTGCTTTAACGAGTCCTTCATGGCGATACCGAAAAATATAACTAAGTATAATTTCGGTATCAGAAGTGGTATGAAAGATCTGCCCATCGAAGATCTGTTCGTTATACAGGCGCCTGGTATTGGTCAGGTTTCCGTTATGAGCCAGGGCAATCCCGGTTTTATTAAATGATCGCGCCAACAGGGGTTGGGCATTATCAACTTCACTTGATCCTGTAGTCGAGTAGCGTACATGCCCGAGGATTGTAGCAGCCCGTATTGAATTAAGAGCGGAGCGGGTAAACACATTTTCAACCAGACCCATCCCCTTAAAACATTCAATGCCGTTTGTTCCTTGATAAGCCATACCGGCGCTTTCCTGTCCGCGATGCTGCAGGGCAAGCAGGCCAAGGTATGAAATATGCGATGTTTTTTCGGGATTGTCCAGATTATAAACTGCAAAAATTCCACACTTTTCCCGCGGCCGCCCGCCCGGAGAAATGTCATTAAGCAATTCATTTCTTCCGTATGAGCCGTTAGAGTTAAGTCTGCCCGAAACAGTCAGGTTACGCACATCTTAGTTATTCAACAGGAAAAGTAAAATGTCCTGCCCTTGCCCCCTATTTGATCGACAATATCCATACATAAATAAATGGCTAAAACAATCCTGGCCGGACCTGGAGATTTCTTTGAACGCGGGGTCAATAAACCTATTTATTATAGATATTCCTTGTTTAAAGTGCCCATTTGTCATCCTGCGGGTAAGATTTTAAATTATGATGCAACGAAGCGTTGTGGAGTACTTTTTTTCTGATGCAATTCGCGGGGTTGACAAACTGAAAGAACAATATTATACTTCTGTATATACTTTACCGGGCAACGACGCTCGCAAGTACAGCTGTAAAGCTGTCTGGCGAGCGTTTTTTATATATTTTTACATTATAATTTGATAGGAGTGGTATTAATGACGATGACAAAGGAAGAGATAATGGGAATGGCCCGGGAGTCGAAGGTTAAGTTTATCCGCCTTCAATTCACCGATCTTTCCGGGCAACTGAAAAATGTAGCAATTACAACAGAACAGCTGCCAAAAGCCCTCGACGGGGAGATAATGTTTGACGGATCTTCCATTGAAGGTTTCGTCCGCATTGAAGAATCTGACATGTACCTGCGGCCTGATTTTGATACTTTTGCTGTCTTCCCCTTCCGTCCCCAGGAAGGTGTAGTGGCCAGGATGATGTGTGACGTTTACACCCCTGAAGGAGAACCTTTTGCCGGGTGCCCGCGCAGCCAGCTGCGCAGGATGATTGCCCTGGCAGAAAAGGAAGGTTACTCGATGAACTGCGGCCCAGAGGCGGAATTTTTCATGTTTCACACTGATGGAAACGGCGCTCCAACCCTCGAGACCCATGACAAAGGCGGGTACTTCGACCTGGCCCCTACCGACCTCGGTGAAAATGCCCGTAATGATATGGTTTTAACCCTGGAACAGATGGGTTTTGAAGTTGAAGCATCACACCACGAAGTAGCACCCGGACAGCACGAGATTGATTTTAAATATGATAATGCCCTGCGCACAGCAGACGACCTTTCAACTTTTCGCTTCGTAGTAAGGACAGTTGCCAAGCGTCACGGCCTTTATGCTACCTTTATGCCAAAGCCGATAGCAAATATTAACGGTTCGGGAATGCATACCCACCTCTCCCTTTTTAAGAACGGCAAAAATATTTTCCATGATCCCGACGCTCCTAATGAATTAAGCCAGGAGATGCTCTTCTTTATCGGCGGGCTGCTCAAACATGCCAGGGGGTATACAGCGATAACCAATCCCCTGGTAAACTCTTACAAGCGCCTGGTTCCCGGTTATGAAGCCCCCGTCTATATTGCCTGGTCATACCGTAACCGCAGCCCGCTGGTCAGGGTGCCGGCCAGGAGGGGCATCGGCACCAGGGTTGAATTACGCAGCCCTGACCCATCCTGCAATCCCTATCTTGCTTTTGCCTGCATGCTGCGCACCGGCCTGGAAGGCATTCACAAACAGATAACACCCCCTGAACCGGTCAACTTAAATATTTACACCATGACCGATGAAGAAAAAGTAAAATACAATATAGAAAGCTTGCCAGGGACACTTAATGAAGCAATTTTGGCCCTGGATAAAGATCCAATTGTAAGGGAAGCTTTAGGAGAACACATCTACGACCGCTTCCGGGAAGGAAGAATGAAGGAATGGCTTGATTACCGCATCCAGGTCCATGACTGGGAAGTTAATCAATACCTGGCCAGGTTCTAAAAGAATATGGTTTATATATAAATAATTACTGTCCAGATGAAAAAGAGCGCTTGCGCGCTCTTTTTCATTATTCTATTACCATTTTTAGCTAATTTCATAGTATAATTAAATTTGACTAACAAATGTCAGGAAAGGTTTGCTCATGGTCGATATCCGCTATGATTACTGTATCGGAACAGCCAATCCAAGGCTAAAGAAAACAGTGACTTCAATGCTGGCCGAGGCAGGCTATTATTCTTCTGGTGCAGCTAACAGCACCCCGGTTTTACTGCGCATGCTGAGATCAGTGCAACCATGGCTGGTAATCGTTGATACCGCCCTGCCCCCGGGCAATATCGAGGAACTGGCGGAAATTATTGAAAATGATGGCCTCGCTGCATCTATTTATATCAATACCACGGGGTTAAGCCTCAACCAGCATGTCCAGCTTAACTGGCCGACAGAAACCCCTGTTTTGGTCGCTGTAGCCAATGCTGTTTGCAGCGAATTTAGCCGTAAAAAAAGACTGCAAAATGAAATTGAAGCCCTGCAGACAAAACTTAATCAGAGAAAAATTATGGAAAAAGCGAAAGGAATGCTGGCAAAACACTACCTGCTCAGTGAAGATGAAGCGTACCGTTTTCTACGTGAAAACAGCATGAAACAGCAAATAACCATTTCCGAAATGGCCAGGCTGATCATTAAAGATCCTGAGCATTTTTCTTCTTTATTGCGGCATCGATAAAACCCTTAAAAAGAGGATGGGAACGAGTCGGACGCGATTTAAATTCCGGATGAAACTGAACAGCAATAAACCAGGGGTGGTCTTTGATTTCAACCATTTCCACTAAATTGGCCTCTTCATTTATACCGCTGAAAACCATACCCGCCTTTTCCAGGACCGGGATGTACTCGTTGTTAAACTCATAGCGATGCCTGTGTCTTTCGTTAACCATCTTTTCACCATAAGCTGCTTCGGCAATAGTCCCTTCCTTGATCGAGCATGGATAATCTCCCAAACGCAGTGTGCCGCCAATCCTGGTATTATCTTCTTGGCCGGGTAGATAAATAATAACCGGCCCGGGAGTATCGGGACAGAATTCTATGCTGTGAGCACCTTCAATTCCGGCGGCATTGCGGGCAAATTCGATCACAGCGCATTGCATGCCTAAACAAAGTCCAAAGAATGGTATCTTGTTCTCACGGGCTACTTGAGCCGCTTTTATTTTGCCTTCTATGCCCCGCTCTCCAAATCCACCCGGTATTAGAATGCCATCGACTCCTTCAAGCAGATCATCGGCAGTCCCCGACTCCAGAACTTCTGCAGGCACCAATACCGTTTTTACAGCTACATTATGTTCAAGCCCGGCATGAAAGAGGGCTTCGTTAATACTTATATAGGCATCGCGCAAGGAAACATATTTTCCGACCAGGGCAATTGTGACCTCATCCTTAAAATTGGCTGCTTTTTGAACCAGGTCGCGCCATCTCTGCATATCAGCCTGCTTGCAACTTATATTTAATTTTTCCAGGGCAAGCTGGTCAAGATATTGTTCCTGGAGTAGAAGTGGAACCTCGTAAATAACATTTGTATCAAGATTTTGCACAACTTCCTCGGGTCGGACATTACAAAATAAGGCAATTTTTCTTCTTAAATCGTCATCAAGTGGATGATCTGCCCTGCAGACAATAATATCGGGCTGAATACCAATACTGCGCAACTCCTTTACACTGTGCTGGGTCGGCTTCGTTTTCAACTCGCCTGACATTGAAAGATAAGGAACGAGGGTTACATGAATAAAAAGAACATTTTCCCAACCAATCTCATACCTGAGCTGACGAATTGCTTCTAAAAAAGGCAGGCTTTCGATATCGCCGACCGTGCCGCCAATTTCAGTAATCACCACATCAAGTCCATGGTTGCGATCCAGCCTGGTAATACATTCCTTGATTTTATCTGTTATATGGGGGATAACCTGAACAGTGTTTCCTTCGTAAACACCCTCCCGCTCATCCTCGATAACAGACCAGTAAACCCTGCCTGCAGTAACATTGTTATCTCGAGTAAGCGGTTGATCGATAAAGCGCTCATAGTGACCAAGATCAAGATCAGTTTCAGCCCCGTCTTCGGTAACGAAAACTTCACCGTGCTGATAAGGGCTCATTGTACCGGGATCGTAATTGATATAGGGGTCAAACTTCTGAATGGTCAGCTTTAAACCCCTGTTTTTCAGTAAACAGCCCAGTGAAGCGGCTGTTATACCTTTACCCAGGGATGAAACTACCCCGCCTGTAACAAAAATATATTTAGTCATAAGCGCCCCCTTATCGCAGCTGGTTTAATCATTTTTATGGTCGGCTCAGCAACTGCTGCAGCTGGTCTTAGTTCAACCGCCGCAGCTTGAGGAGGCTGTTCCACCGTCAGAAGAACTGCTGCCTGTCCGAAAAAGCGACAGTATTCTTTTCGCTTCTTTTCCACAAGCGGGACACTTTATGCTGCTTTGCATACTGCTGCATAATTCTTCATGTTTTTTCTCGCAGTCTGGACAGTAAAATTCGTATAGGGGCAAAACTGCAACTCCTCCAGATATCAATTAATCAATAAATATAATCATAGCATCGCCGGATGGTTTATTAGGTCCGGCCTTTTAATCTTTTCCTCTTTTTAGCCCGTCTTCTCTTTTTACGCTGTCGTTTTAATTGCTTGCGTGTTAAATTCTGTGCCATAGACTGAAACCTATCCCTCCTTTACGTAACTTTCAAAAAGCATAAACCGCTTAAAACAAAATTTTTATCGAATAGTTGATAATCATGCGTTTATAACCACTAATACAAAGTAAAGTATAACACAACTCGGAGATAATAAAAATATTATGGAGCCAATAAATTAAAAGGAAAAAGTTATTTAAGAGAGAATAATTATGATAGATCAAACTAATCCAGACTCACATCAAAAATATTATAATATTTTAGGAGGATTTCCTTAATGGATTTAAGCCCTAACGCCCTTATAACTTATGAAAAAAGATACCTGATTAAAGATGAAAAAGGAAACCCGACAGAAACTCCTGAAGACCTTCTGCACAGGGTGGCTGCCAACATTGCTTCGGTAGAGAAAAACTACGGGCGGACAGAGGCAGAGATAGAAATAATTAAAACTGACTTCTACCAGGTGATGGCCGAATCCCGCTTTATGCCCAATTCCCCTACACTGATGAATGCCGGGCGGGAACTGCAGCAGCTAAGTGCCTGCTTTGTCCTGCCTCTTGAAGACAGTATGGAAGGCATTTTTACCGCTCTGAAAAACATGGCCCTGGTTCAAAAAACCGGTGGAGGCACCGGATTTTCTTTCGATCGTCTGCGTCCCAACAACGACATTGTTCGTTCAACCAACGGCGTCGCCAGCGGACCAATTTCATTTTTAAAAATTTTCGATGCCGCTACTGAAGCGGTCAAGCAGGGTGGCACCCGACGTGGAGCCAACATGGGCTCCCTGATCTACAATCACCCGAATATCCTTGAATTTATTTGCAGCAAAGAAAAAGAGGACGAAATAAACAATTTCAACCTTTCTGTCACGGTATCCGATGAATTCATGCGTAAAGCTACCGGCGAAGACCCCGATCCATTATATAACCTGATCAACCCCCGCACTAAAGAAATCTATCGTGATCCTGAAACTGGTGAAGAAGTTAAGCTCGATGCAGCAGCTGTATTTGATCTGATTGTCCAGAAAGCATGGGAAAAAGGCGACCCCGGGATTATTTTTATCGAACAGATGAACAAGTTTAACCCAACCCCGCAGATCGGAAAATACGAAACTACCAATCCTTGCGTTCCGGGAGAT
>SL_3KL_010_SEDDRAFT_10004438_pt1 | contig 12682 bp, 12 predicted proteins | sample SodLakKL_010_SED_2_FD_10381 | JGI IMG/M metagenome (IMG submission 10381)
CCTCGACCAGGGCGGGCCCATGGCCGCCACCGCCGATGACTGCGCACTGATGCTGAATGCGATGGCCGGTTTCGACGAGCGCGACTCCACCAGCGTCGAACGCCCGGCCGAGGACTTCAGCGCCGGCCTCGGGCAGGACCTGAAAGGCCTGCGGGTTGGCCTGCCTAAGGAATTCTTCGCCAGCGAGGGTCTCGATTCGCAGGTGCGCGCGGTGATCGATGTCGCGATCGAGGTGCTGAAGGGCCGCGGCGCCGAGATCCGCGAGGTCAGCCTGCCCAACAGCCACCTGTCGGTGCCGGCCTATTACGTCGTCGCCCCGGCCGAGTGCTCCTCCAACCTCGCCCGTTTCGACGGCGTGCGCTACGGCTACCGCTGCGAGAATCCCGAGGACCTGGTGGATCTCTACACCCGCTCGCGCGGGGAGGGCTTCGGCGACGAGGTGAAGCGCCGCATCATGGTCGGCACCTACGTACTCTCCGCCGGCTACTACGACGCCTACTACCTGAAGGCGCAGAAGGTCCGGCGCATCATCGCCGACGACTTCCGAAGCGCCTTCGAGGATGTCGACGTGCTGCTGGCGCCGACCACGCCGGAGCTGCCGTTCGCCCTCGGCGCCAAGGCCGACCCGGTCAGCATGTACCTGTCCGACATCTACACCATCGCGGCCAATCTGGCCGGTCTGCCGGCGATGTCGCTGCCGGCCGGCGAGATCGACGGCCTGCCGGTCGGGCTGCAGCTGATCGGCAACTATTTCGACGAGGCGCGCCTGCTTGGCGTCGCCCACCAGTATCAGCAAGAGACCGACTGGCACACGCGTGTGCCAGCGGCCTTCGCCTGAGGATCGCCGCATGGAATGGGAAACCGTCATCGGGCTGGAGATCCACGCCCAGCTCAATACCGTCTCCAAGATCTTTTCCGGGGCGCCCACCGCCTACGGCGCCGAACCGAACCGTCAGGCCTGCGCCGTCGACCTGGGCATGCCCGGGGTGCTGCCGGTGCTGAACCGCGGCGCGGTGGAAAAGGCCGTGATGCTGGGGCTGGCGATCGACGCCGAGATCGCCCCGCGCTCGGTGTTCGCGCGCAAGAACTACTTCTACCCCGACCTGCCCAAGGGCTACCAGATCTCGCAGTACGAGCTGCCGATCGTGGGGCTGGGGCATCTCGACATCGAGCTGGAGGACGGCACCATCAAGCGCATCGGCGTCACCCGTGCCCATCTCGAGGAAGACGCCGGCAAGAGCCTGCACGAGGGGTTCGAGGCGATGACCGGGATCGACCTCAACCGTGCCGGGACCCCGCTGATCGAGATCGTCTCCGAGCCGGAGCTGCGCTCCGCGAAGGAGGCCGTCGCCTACATGAAGAAGCTGCACTCGCTGGTGCGCTACCTCGACATCTGCGACGGCAACATGCAGGAGGGCAGCTTCCGCTGTGACGCCAACGTCTCCATCCGGCCGAAGGGGCAGACCAAGTTCGGCACCCGCACCGAGCTGAAGAACCTCAACTCCTTCCGCTTCGTCGAGCGCGCGATCAACCACGAGATCGAGCGCCAGATCGACGTGGTCGAGGGTGGCGGCAGCGTGGTCCAGGAGACCCGCCTGTACGACCCGGACCGCGACGAGACCCGCTCGATGCGCACCAAGGAAGAGGCCAACGACTACCGCTACTTCCCCGACCCGGATCTGCTGCCGGTGGTGCTGGATGCGGCGTTCATCGACAGCGTGCGCGGCAAGCTGCCGGAGCTGCCGGACGCCAAGCGCGAGCGGTTCGTCGAGCAGTACGGCCTGTCCGACTACGACGCCGGCGTGCTCACCGCGACCCGCGAGATGGGCGACTTCTACGAGGCGGTGGCCGCCGGCTGCGATGCCCCCAAGCTGGCCGCCAACTGGGTGATGGGCGAGTTTTCCGCCGCGCTCAACCGCTCCGAGGTGGAGCTGGGCGAGGCCCCGGTGAATGCCGAGGCGCTGGCCGGGCTGCTGGCCCGCATCCAGGACGAGACCATCTCCGGCAAGATCGCCAAGGAGGTGTTCGAGGCGATGTGGAACGGCGAGGGCGATGCCGACAGCGTGATCGAGGCCAAGGGCCTCAAGCAGATCACCGATACCGGCGCGATCGATGCCATCATCGACGAGGTGATCGCCAGCAACCCGAAGCAGCTGGAGCAGTACCGCGCCGGCAAGGACAAGCTTTTCGGGTTCTTCGTCGGCCAGGTGATGAAGGCCACCCAGGGCAAGGCCAACCCCGCCCAGGTCAACGAACGGCTGAAGGAACGCCTGCAGCAGGGCGAATGAGGCAGGCGCGCGTGATGTCCGCAGTGGAGAGTGGTTCCCGTGCGTGAGACCGACACCCTGCACCGCTTCATGCTGGAGGCGGCCGGGATACGCGGCGAATGGGTGCACCTCGATGCCTCCTGGCAGGCCCTGCTCGCCCGCCACGACTACCCGCCGGTGGTACGCGACCTGCTGGGCCAGGCCTATGCCGCGGTGGCGCTGGTGGCGGCCACCCTCAAGTTCGACGGCTCGCTGATCCTGCAGATCACCGGCTCCGGCCCGGTGCACATGATCGTGGCTCAGGCCGACGGCCAAGGACGGCTGCGCGGGCTGGCACGCTTCCGCGAGACGCCGCCGGAGGACGCCGGCCTGGTCGACTGCGTCGGGGCTGATGCCCGGTTGATGCTGACCCTGGACCCGGGGGACGGCGGCGAGCGCTATCAGGGCGTGGTCGAGCTGGAGGGCAACAACCTGGCCGCGGCGCTGGATGTCTATTTCGAGCGCTCGGAGCAGCTGCCCACCCGGGTGTGGCTCGCCGCCGATGGCGACTCCGCCGCCGGCATGCTGCTGCAGGGGGTGCCGGGCGACGATGGCCGCGCGGTCACCCGCGACTCCGAGGACTGGAACCGCGCCACCATCCTCGCCGAAACGCTGACTGGCGAGGAACTGCTGGCGCTGGATGCCGGCACCCTGCTCGGGCGGCTGTTCCACGAGGAGCGCGTGCGGCTGTTCGACGGCAGCGCGGTCAGTTTTCACTGTCCCTGTTCGCGCGAACGGGTCGCCGAGACCCTGCGCGGCCTCGGCCGCGACGAGGTGCGCAGCATCATCTCCGAGCGGGGCGCGGTGGAGGTGACCTGCGAGTTCTGCAACGCCCACTATCACTTCGACGCGGTGGATGCCGAGCGGGTCTGCGCCCCGGACGCCTCGCAGCCGCCAACCCCCGACACTCGCCAGTAACCCGGGAACCCCGCGCACCGCCACCGGGTCCTTGTTGAAAAGGGCTTTGCGAGGCGAGGCGGCCATGTACGAGCGGCATATCGAGGTCCCGCCCCTGCAGGTGCGCGCACAGTGGTACCTGGACGCGCGCCACTTCAACCGTGTCCGTGCGGCCCTGCGCCAACTGGGTCCGGAGCTGCGCCTGAGCCCGCCGGGCCTGAAGCATCTCGACCTGATCCTGCAGCGCGACGCCTGGGTGGTGGTCGACCGCGTGCTGAACGACATGCCGGTGGTCGCGTGGATGGAGTTCCGTGCCTCGGGGCGCACCAGCCTGCACGAGCCGATCCCCTGCGAACTGCGCTTTTTCCATGCCTACGCCGGCATGATCATGAACCGCACGCTGGACGCCATGGAGCGGTCGCTGGCAGCGGAACTGGCGGCGTGCGCGACCCGGAACCACGGCCGGCGTATCCTGCCATTCCCCGCGCCCGGCGCGGCCGGGTAACCCCCCCCGGCACCCCCTGGGCAACCCGGGTTCGCCACCGCCCGGCCGCCTTCCCGTAGCACACCGGCGCACAGGCGCCATGCCCTGTATGGAGCCCTGTCCGTTCGCGGGAAGTGTCCTATACAGAAAGGACTGGCGAACTCCTGTGGGGCAACGCGTGCCATGTATTCGCGACACACCGAAATTCCGCCGCTGGAGGTGCGGCCCGGCTGGCAGGTAGAGGCGCGCTACTTCAACCAGGCGAGCCTCGCGCTGCGCGTGCTCGGACCGGAGATCCGCCTGTCGCTGCCGCTGTTCCGCAGCCTGGACCTGATCCTGCAGGACGATGCCTGGGTGGTGATCGACCGCATCCCCAACGACATGCCGGTGCTGGTATGGAGCGACTTCCATGTGGCCGGACGCCGCAGCCTGCATCTGCCCGTGGCCTGCGATCTGCTGCTCTACCACAGCATGGCCACGCTGGTGATGAACCGCGCCCTGGTGGGGATGGCGGAGATCCTGCGTGCCGAGCGTGTGCGTGCCGAGCCGAAGGCGCGGCGCGGGCAGGTGGTGCCGTTTCGCCAGGCCGGGGCGGGGCGCTGGGACTGAGGCGGTGCGGCCGCGTCAGCCGCGTACCGGTCCCCGGCCCGCGCCACAGACCGGGCAGTCCGGGTCCCGGCGCAGGCGGATCTCGCGGAACTGCATGGCCAGCCCGTCGAGGATCAGCAGCCGTCCGGCGAGGACCGGCAGACCGATCAGCAGTTTCAGGCCCTCGGTGGCCTGCAGGCTGCCGACCACCCCGGGCAGGCTGGCGAGCACGCCGTTGGCGGAGCAGGTGTCCTCGTCCCCGCCGCCTTCGCCATACAGGCAGTGGTAGCAGGCGGCATCCGGGTCGCGGTAATCGAAGGTGGTGAGCTGGCCCTCGAAGCGGATCACCGCGCCGGACACCAGCGGGGTGTCGGCCTCCCGCGCGGCGCGGCTGATCTCGCCACGGCTGGCAAAGTTGTCGGTGCCGTCGAGCACCACGTCGGCGCCGGCAAACAGCGCCGTCATTGCGGCCGCGTCCAGGGCCTCCCCGCGGGTCTCCACCCGGCAGGCAGGGTTGAGGGCGGCCAGGCGCTCGGCGGCGGAGGCGACCTTGTCGCGCCCGAGGTCCGGCTCGCCATGCAGGATCTGCCGCTGCAGGTTGGACGCCTCGACGTGGTCGGGGTCCACCAGGGTCAGGCGCCCGACCCCGGCGGCGGCGAGATAGGCGGCCACCGGCGAGCCGAGGCCCCCCAGCCCCATTACCACCGCATGCGCGTTGTGCAGGCGCTCCTGTCCCTCGACCCCGACACCGGGGAGCATGATCTGGCGGCTGTAGCGCAGCAGCTGGTTGTCGTCCATCCGGCGAGCCTGTGTTCGGGGTGGCGGTGGAATTGTAAACGGGGTCACGCTCCGGGAGGCGCCGGTTCAGGATCGGGTCAGCCGGCCTTCGTAGGCTGAAACCTGGCAATCCTGCCAGACCGATCCGGAAGGAGGGACCGACCATGAAACGATTTGTTATTGCCCTGGCGCCGGCCGCGCTGCTGGCATTTGCCCTGGCCGCGCCGGCCCAGGCCGCCACCCCGGTGGCCGGGTTCGGCCACACCGGTGCGGCGCAGTTCGATGCCGATGCCCTGCAGCAGGTGCGGCATCCGCACTCGCGCGGCCACAAGCACCACCGCGGCCATCCCGGAGCCCATGGCCACCGCCAGGCCAAGCGCGCCAAGAGCCGGGGCCGCGGGCATCACAAGCATTCGCGCAGCCATCAGCATCACCACTACCATTACCACAGTCGGCCGTCGCGGCCATACTCCTACAGCCGGCCGCAGCGCTCCCGCTCGGCCAGCGGCTTGATGAACCTCCACCTGCATCTGCCGTTCTGACGGCCGGCAGACCTCGCTGCATCACACGGTTGGCCCCGGCGTCGTTCCCGTCGCCGGGGCCTTTCGCGTTTCAGGGGCGACGGGCGGTAGTGATGCGCTCGTGGCCGGCCACGTCGCGGTGGGAGGCGATGGCCTGGTAGCCGGCGGCGGCCAGGCACTGGCGCACGCGTTCGCCCTGATCAAAGCCGTGTTCCAGGATCAGCCGCCCACCAGGGGCGAGATGGTCGCGCGCGTGGTCGGTGATGGCGCGGAGATCGGCGAGGCCGGCGTCCTCGGCCACCAGCGCCGTGGCCGGCTCGAAGCGCAGGTCGCCGCGGGTCAGGTGCGGGTCGCCCGGGGCGATGTAGGGCGGGTTGCTGACGATCACGTCGAAGCGGTATTCCGGGCTCAGTGGCGCGAGCCATTCGCCGGCGAGGAACAGCACCTCCAGCCCGTGTTCGCGGGCGTTGGCCCGGGCCTGGCCCAGGGCATCGCGGCTGCGGTCGCTGGCGACGGCATGGATCTGCGGGCGCTCGGCCTTCAGGGCGAGGATGATGGCGCCGCTGCCGGTGCCCAGGTCCAGCACCCGCGGGCGCGCGCGACCGCTCGCATCGATGGCCGCCAGGGCATGCTCCACCAGCAGTTCGGTCTCCGGGCGCGGGATCAGGCAGGCGGGGGAGACCCCCAGCTCCAGTGTCCAGAAGCCGCGGCGGCCGAGGATGTGGGCCACGGGCTCCCCGGCCTCGCGGCGGGCGATCAACGCCTCGACCGCGGCCTGCTGCGCGTCGCTGACCGGCTCCGTGCCGTGCGCGACCAGGTAGGGGGCGCTCACTTCGAGCGCGGCGCCCAGCAGCAGGCGTGCCTCCAGGCCGGGCTTGTCGATGCCGGCGGCCTGCAGGCGGGTGCGGGTGGCGTGCAGCAGTTGGTCGAGGGTGCGGGCCATCGGCGGCGAAGGGTTTCAGCGGGGCGGCCGCAGGGCCGGTGCGGGCCGGGGGCCGGTGGTCGTGGCGCTCACGCCTCGGCGAGGCTGGCGAGCTGTTCCGCCTGGTATTCGTGGATCAGCGGGTCGATGACCGGGTCGAGGTCGCCGGCCATTACCTGTTCCAGCTTGTACAGGGTCAGGTTGATGCGATGGTCGGTCACCCGGCCCTGCGGGAAGTTGTAGGTGCGGATGCGTTCGGAGCGGTCGCCGCTGCCGACCAGCCCCTTGCGCTCGGCGCTCTGGGCGGCGGCCTGGGCCTCGCGCTCGGCCTCGAACAGGCGCGCCGCGAGCAGGTTCATCGCCTTGGCGCGGTTCTTGTGCTGCGAGCGCTCCTCCTGGCATTCGACCACGATCCCGCTGGGCAGGTGGGTCAGGCGCACCGCCGAGTCGGTCTTGTTGACGTGCTGGCCGCCGGCGCCCGAGGCGCGGAAGGTATCCACCCGCAGGTCGGCCGGATTGATCTCCGGCATCTCCACTTCCTCCAGCTCCGGCAGGATCGCCACGGTCGCCGCCGAGGTGTGGATGCGCCCCTGCGATTCGGTCTCCGGCACGCGCTGGACGCGGTGGGCGCCGGACTCGAACTTGAGCCGCGAATAGGCGCCCTGGCCGGCCAGCCGCGCGATCACCTCGCGGTAGCCGCCGTGCTCGCCCTCGCTGGCGCTGAGGATCTCGAGGTTCCAGCGCCGGTTCTCCGCGTAGCGCGTGTACATGCGCAGCAGGTCGCCGGCGAAGATCGCGGCCTCGTCGCCACCGGTGCCGGCGCGGATCTCGAGGTACACGTTGGCGTTGTCGTGCGGGTCCTTCGGGATCAGGTGGCGGTAGAGTTCGGCCTCCAGCTGTTCGGTCTGCTCGGTGAGCTGCTCGATCTCGGCCTCGGCCATCGCGCGCATCTCGGCATCGTCCTCTTCGAGCATGGCGCGCGCCTCTTCCAGCGCCGACTGGTTGCCCTGCCAGGCCTTCCACGCCGCGGCCACCGGCTCCAGCTGGCTGTATTCCTGCGACAGGCGGCGCAGCTGATCCGGGTCCTCGCCGGCATCCGGGGTTGCCAGCAGGCGGGCGATCTCGGCGTGACGCTCGGCCAGGCCCTCCAGCTTGGTGCGGAACGAGGCCTTCATGAGCCGCTTCCGGTATTGCGATCGCCGCCGGGCTCGTCATCCGCCCCGGGCAGCCGGAACAGGCGGTGGGCGGCCTCCAGCAGGTGGTCGTCGCCCTCGTGGGCGGCAATGTTCAGGCTCTTGCAGGGGGCGTGCATCAGCTTGTTGGTCAGGTTGTGGGCCAGCTGGGCGACGACTTCCTCGGCCGGCTTGCCCGCGCGCAGCATCGCCTGGGCGCGAGCGAGGGTTTCGGCGCGCATGTGGTCGGCCTGTTCGCGCAGCTGGCGGATGCTGTCGATCGAATCGCGCGCCCGCAGCCAGCGCATGAATTCGCTGGCGCGCTGGGTGATGATCTCCTCGGCCTGCTGCGCCGCGGCCTGGCGCGAGGCCATGTTCTCGTCGATCACTTCCTGGAGGTCGTCGACGGTGTAGAGGTAGATGTCCTGCAGCTGCCCGACCTCCGGCTCGATATCGCGCGGCACGGCGATGTCGACCATGAACATCGGCTTGTGGCGCCGCTTGCGCAGCGCGCGCTCCACCGCGCCCTTGCCGAGGATCGGCAGCGGCGCGGCGGTGGAGCTGATCACGATATCGGCCTCGCCGAGGCGTTCCGGCAGCTGGTTCAGGCTGATGGCGTGGCCATCGAAACGCTCGCTCAGGACGCGGGCGCGCTCCTCGGTACGGTTGGCGACGATCACCCGGCCAATGCCGTGCCCGGACAGGTGCTGCAGGGCGAGCTCGATGGTCTCGCCGGCGCCGATTACCAGTGCGGTCAGGGGCTTCAGGTCGCCGAAGATCTGGCGCCCCAGCGACACCGCGGCGAAGGCAACGGACACCGCGCTCTGGCCGATGGCGGTCTGGGTGCGTACATCCTTGGCCGTGGCGAAGGCGTGCTGGAACAGCCGTTCCAGCGAGCGCCCGAGCGTGCCGGCGTCATGCGCGCGCTGATAGGCGGTCTTCATCTGCCCGAGGATCTGTGGTTCGCCGAGCACCAGCGAATCCAGTCCGCTGGCCACGCGCAGGGTATGGCGCACCGCCGAGCCGTCGTGGAGCGAGTACAGGTAGGGCCGCAGTTCGTCGCGGCCGATACCGTGGTAGCCGCCGAGCCAGTCGAGCACGCGCTGCTCGCTCTCGCGGTCGTTCTCGCGGAAGTAGACCTCGGTGCGGTTGCAGGTCGACAGGATCGCGGTTTCCGGCAGCAATACGCCGGAATGCAGCGAGTGCAGGGCCTCGCCGAGTTCGGCTTCGCTGACGGAAAGGCGCTCGCGTATCGCGACCGGGGCCGTCTTGTGATTGATTCCGAGAGTGAACAGCATGCTGACGCTATTGTGCCGCAAAACGGCAAGGAATGGCCCATGACGCTACACCGGGACCGCCATTGCGCTGGCCGCCACCTCGGTGGCGCGTTTGTCGCATGTGGCGGATTCCGGCGTTCGCGCCCCTGTCCGCAGCGGCGTGCCTGCGGCATGGCGTGGACGGCGGGAGCGAATTCCGTGCGCCAACCCGGCCTTTCGCCGGGGCCTAGTGTACTGCGCGGCGAGGTTGGTTACAGTGTTCTCGGTGCATGCACCGTGGAAGCCCCTGGCGGCACCGCTGCCCCGGGGCTATGGTGTTTTCCATCCGCAACGGACCCGAAATGACGCGAACCCTTCCTTCCCTTGTCGTCCTGCTGTTGCTGGCGGGCTGTGCCCATGGCCCGTCCGCGGGGCTGGGCGCGCCCGAGGAGGACCGGCCGGCGGTGGTGCCGCTGGTGACCGACGACACCGAAGGGGCACTGATGCTGGGCGTGCTGGCGGGCGAGATCGCGGTGCGCAGCGGCGCCTACGAGGAGGCCGCCCGCTATTACACCGGCGCCGCCCTGCTGAGCGAGGATCCGGCGATCGCCGAGCGCGCCACGCGTATTGCCCTGTTCGCACGCGAGCATGGCTATGCCCTGCAGGCATCCGAGCGCTGGCGCGAACTGGCGCCGGCGAGCATGGAGGCGCTGCAGATTTCCACTGTGCTGCTGATCGAACGCGATCAGCCGGACGCGGCGGCGCAGCAGCTGGATACCGTGATCGACACGATGCTGGCAGAGGGCGGTGACCCCTATCCGCTGGTCGGATCCCTGCTGGCGCGGACCGAGGACCGCGCCGCGGCGATGGAGACCGTGCGGCTGCTGGCCGAACGCCGCGCCGATGACGCCGGCGTTCACCGGGTGTACGTCGAGGCGGCGCTGCGTTTCCAGTCGGACGATGATGCGCTCGCGGCGGCCCGGGGGGCGGCGGAACGTTTCCCGGGCTCGGTGCCGCTGCAGCTGCTGCATGCGCGGGCGTTGAGCGAGGCCGGGCACTCGGATGCCGCGCAAACCACCCTGCAGGCGCTGGTCGAGGCCTACCCCGACAGCCGCGAGGCGCGGCTGGGTTATGCGCGAGTGCTGGCGGAGCACGACGACACCGAATTCGCGCGCCGCGAGATGGACCGCCTGGTGGAGCGCGCGCCGGACGACGTGCAGCTGCTGACGGCGCTGGCGCTGCTCAATCTCGAGGCCGGGCACCTGGAGCCGGCGCGCGACTACCTGGAGCGGCTCGATGCGCTCGGGCAGCGCCGCGACGAGGTGGCCTACTACTTTGGCCGGCTTCACGAACTGGAGGAGGATCCGGCCCGGGCGCGCGATGCCTATGCCCGGGTCGGGGCCGGCGAATATGCCGATGATGCCCGCCTGCGCGCGGCGCGCCTGACCCTGGAGCTCGATGGCCACGAGGCCGCGCGTGGCCCGTTCGACCGGATGCAGCAGGACCGCGACAGCGAGCTTGCCCGGCAGGCCCATCTGGTCGAGGCCAACACCCTGCGCCAGCAGCGCGAGTACGAGCTGGCCCGCGACCGCCTCAACCGTAGCCTGATCCAGTTTCCCGGGGATTCCCGGCTGCTGTACCTGCGCGGGCTGGTGCACGAACGCGAGGACAACATCGCCGCCGCGGAGGCGGATTTCCGCGCCATCCTCGAGGCCGAACCGGACAATGTCTCCGCCCTCAATGCGCTTGGCTATACCCTGGCGGATCGCACCGACCGCTACGCCGAGGCGCTGGAGCTGATCGAGCGCGCCTACGAGCAGGAGCCGGACGATGCCGCCATCGTCGACAGCTATGGCTGGGTGCTGTACCGCCTCGGGCGCCTGGAGGAAGCGGAGACCCATCTGCGTCGCGCCTACGGGATGATGCAGGATGGCGAGATCGCCAGTAACCTCGCGGTGGTGCTGTGGGAGCGCGGCGAGCGCGAGGAAGCGCGCGCCATCCTCGAGGCGGCCCTGGAGCGCGACCCGGATCACGAGCGCCTGCGGCGCGTGCACGACGACCTGCTCGAATGAACGCAATGACCCTCCTCCCCCGCCGCCGGCGCGTGCTTGCCGGCCTGCTGCTGACGGCCGTGCTGCTGGCCACCGGCTGTGCCGGCCTGCGTCCGGCGGCCGATGCCGATCCGGCCGCCCGGGCCGCCTTTGATCAGCGTGCCGACCAGGTCGCGGCCATCGATACCTGGCGCCTGGTGGCCCGCCTCGGCCTGGCCACCGGCGAGGAATACTGGTCGGCCCAGCTCAACTGGCGCGTGGACAACGGCGGGCATGTGCTCGATCTGGCCGGGCCGATGGGTCGCGGCGGCGGTCGCCTGACCCTGGCCGAGGCGCAGCCGGCCGAGCTGGTCACGCGGGCCGGCGAGCAGTTCCGGGCGGAGGATCCGGACGCCCTGGTCGCGCACATCAGCGGCGAGGCGATCCCGGTCTCCGGCATGATCTACTGGGTACGCGGGCTGGTGGACCCGGCACGGGCGCACCAGCTCGATGTCGACGCCGACGGTCGCCCCCTGCGGATCGAGCAGTCCGGCTGGACGGTGGAGTACCGCGAATTCGAGGACGTGAACGGCATCGCCATGCCGGTGCGCATGGACATGGAGCGCGACGGCGTGGAGCTGCGTGCGCGGATCGGCAGCTGGCTGATGGAGCCACCCCAGTGAGCATGCTCTCCGGCGCCGGCTTCGATACCCGGTTCCCCGCCCCGGCCAAGATCAACCGCTTCCTGCACATCACCGGCCGCCGGGCGGACGGCTACCACGAGCTGCAGACGGTATTCCAGTTCCTCGGGCTGGCCGACCGCCTGTGGTTCGAGCCGCTGGCGGCCGGGCGCTTCGAGCTGGCGGCGGGCGAGGCCATCGATGGCGAGGACAACCTCTGTGTGCGCGCCGCGCGCGCCCTGGCCACGGCGGCCGGTGTCCCGTTCGGGGTGCGCATCCACCTGGACAAGCGGATCCCCGTGGGGGGCGGCCTCGGCGGTGGCAGCTCCGATGCCGCGACCACGCTGGTGGCGCTGAATCACCTTTACGGGTTGGGCCTCGCGCTGCCGGAGCTGGCGCGTCTGGGGCTGTCGCTGGGCGCGGATGTGCCGGTGTTTGTTGCAGGGCGCGCCGCCTGGGCCGAGGGGGTGGGCGAGCGCCTGACCCCGGTGAGCCCGGATACCGGCTGGGTCCTGCTGATCGACCCCGGCGTTTCGGTGCCCACCGGGCCGCTGTTTGGCGCTCGGGAATTGACACGCGATTGCCCGCCCGAGACAATTTCGCCCGAAATTGATTCCGCGCGGTTCGGGAATGTGTTCGAGCCAGTGGTTCGCCGGCGCTATCCGGAGGTCGCGCGGGCGCTCGACTGGCTGGCCGGACAGACCGACCGGGCGCGGCTCAGTGGCAGTGGCGGCTGCGTGTTCGGGATCTTTCCCGACGAGGCGGCGGCCGCCCGGGCCCAGGCGCGGCAGCCGGAGCGCTGGCGCAGCTGGGTCACGCCGCTGACCAATGCCTCGCCGCTGACGGCCTGGCTGCCGCAGCCCGAGCCCGCCGGAATCTGACAGTTATTGGGCCGTAGCCAAGCGGTAAGGCAACGGGTTTTGATCCCGTCATGCGCAGGTTCGACCCGAGCGGCGCAGCCGCGAGAGCACGCCACCGCAGGTGGCGCCCGAAGGGTGGCGCGCAGCGCCATCATCCTGCCGGCCCGGATCGGCGGTAGCCGATCCGCC
>SL_3KL_010_SEDDRAFT_10004439_pt1 | contig 12680 bp, 8 predicted proteins | sample SodLakKL_010_SED_2_FD_10381 | JGI IMG/M metagenome (IMG submission 10381)
TGACATTGATGTTAAGAACTTCACGAAACTCCTTCATGTCAACGGTAGAAACGGTACCTCCCAGCCCGCGGCCTGCATTGGCGACTACCGTGTCGGCCGGACGACCAAAATGTTTTTCCGCTGCAGGAAAAAGGCTGTCGATGACTTGTTCGTCAGTGGCATCCCCGGCGACCCCGTGAAACGCTTTTCCAAATTCCTTCTCCATCTGCCGGAGCTTTTTTTCATTGCGTCCGTTACCTACAACGCCGAACCCATCTTGTAGTAGTGCTCTTGTTGTGGCTTCTCCAATACCGGATGTGGCTCCTGTTATAATCGCAATTCGCAGAAAATCCTCACTCATGGTTACATTAGTTGTTTTGAATAATCAGTTTTGAGTACCGGCGGAGTGTTCTCTTTGAAATTTCAATGCCGCGCGTATTCCCATTTCCACGCCACGGATGACAGCCAGTCCGCGCAGACGTCCAATGTAGGAATATCCCGGCGCGGTTTCCAGCATAACGTTGCTTCGCAGTATATTGTGGCCGTGATCGGGCCGGAACGGTATGGCAAGGTCGGTTCTTCCCTCTTTTTTTCTGCGCTCCTGGTCCAGGATAATGTTGTAGATAACCCGTTCCATATCCACACTTCCTTTGATATGAAGTGCCTCATGAAACGTGCGGCCGTGCTCGATGTGTACATTCCGAAGATGCAGGAAGTTGAAGCGATGTGCCAGACGTTTTGACATGCCGACCACATCATTATCTGCACTGGCACCATAGGAACCGGTACAGAACGTAAGACCGTTGACGGGAGTATCGATGACCTCGGTCACTCTTCGTGCATCATCTTCGGTACTCACCACTCTTGGCAGACCGAAAAGCGGGAAAGGAGGATCATCCGGGTGAATGGCCAGTTTTACGTTGGCTTCCTGGGCTGCGGGTATAATTTCACGCAGAAAATGGTAGAGGTTGTCGCGCAGCGCTGCATCACTTATTTCCCTGTAGGAATCCAGCAGCTTCTGAAATTCATCAAGCGTATACCCGGCTTCCGATCCGGGCAGTCCCGCCAGGATATTCTTTTTCAGGTATTCTTCTTTTCCGGCCTCCATTTTACCGGCAAGCTTCCCGGCCGATTGAAGAATCTCATCAGAATAATCGTTTTCTGCGCCCGGACGTTTCAGGATGTGAATATCAAAAGCGGCCAGTTCTGATTCGTCAAATCGAAGCGAGGTGTATCCGCTGGGGGTTTCGTAATCCAGGTCGGTCCGGGTCCAGTCGAGTACGGGCATGAAATTGTAACACAGAACAGGGATGCCGCACTTCCCGAGATTTGCGATAGACTGCTTGTAGTTTTCAATATATTCCCGGTACTTGCCGGTCCTTCGTTTGATATCCTCATGAACCGGAATACTTTCAACGACAGACCAGATCAGGCCGGATTTTTCAATACTTTTTTTTCGCTCAGCAAGCTCATTCAGCGGCCAGACGGCACCGATTGGAAGATGGTGGAGCGCCGTAACGATACCGGTTACGTTGGTTTCCTTTATATGGTTGAGTGTGATGGAATCGGAAGGTCCGAACCATCTCCAGGTTTTTACAAATTTCATTGCAGATAATCGCTTGGATTTAATGCACCGGAGGCACCTGAACTATGATTCTGACACTCAGTTGCAGAAGGAACAGGTCGTCATTTCAATTCAGATGCATTTCTAATACACCAAAATGTGCATTTTAGATGGCAAGGCCCAAGATATGAAAAATGGTGGTACGATTGAAGATGAAGGATGAGTAAATTCTACATGGCGGGCAAGGGCATCATATCGGTTATTATTGAAAGGGGTTAACCCCCATGGTAAACCAGGCGAATGCGTATCGATCAGCCCACTCATTGATAATGGATTCGGTGGTTCGACCGGCTCCATGACCCGCGCGTGTTTCGATGCGGATCAGAACCGGGTTGTCTCCGGTATGTTTCAATTGCAGTTCCGCTGCGAATTTGTAAGAGTGAGCGGGTACAACGCGGTCATCGTGATCAGCGGTAGTAATCATGGTGGAGGGATATACGACATTCTCCCGGACATTGTGTACCGGTGAATACCCAAGAAGGTACCGGAACATCTCTTCACTCTCCTCTGAGGTACCGTAGTCAAAAGCCCAGCCGGCCCCTGCGGTAAAGGTATGGTAGCGAAGCATATCCAGGACTCCCACTGCAGGAAAAGCAACGGCAGCCAGATCCGGACGCTGAGTCATTACAGCACCGACCAGCAGTCCGCCATTTGATCCGCCTGCAATGGCAAGTCGATCGTGGGAGGTGTATCCGTTATCCACCAGAAACTCTCCGGCTGCAATAAAATCGTCGAAGACATTCTGCCGGTTTTTACGCGTGCCGTCCAGATGCCAGCGTTCACCGTATTCACCGCCGCCTCGCAGATTGGGCTGGGCATATATGCCGCCGTTTTCCAGCCAGACCAGCCGCGCGATGCTGAATGATGGACGCAGACTTACGTTGAACCCTCCGTATCCAAAAAGATAAGTGGGGTTGCTTCCGTCCCGTTCAAGACCTTTTTTGTATGTAATAAACATGGGGATCCGGGTGCCATCCTTGCTTTCATAGAAAACCTGATCGGTTATGTATGCTTCCGGATCGAATGCAATGTCTGGTGTCCAGTAAAGTTCCGACTGACCGCCACGAATGTCATATTTGAATATGGTGGACGGGTATGTGAATGAAGTAAAGGTATAGTAAAGCGTCGTGTCGGCATGTTTACCTGAAAAACCGCTCGCCGTACCAATGGCCGGCAGTTTTACATCCCGCACATGATTTCCATTGAGATCGTATTGGCTGATACGGGTTTGCACGTCGATGAGGTAGCCGGCAAACAGATAACCACCGGCTGTGCTTACATTCAATACGTGATCGGTTTCAGGAATAACATCAATCCAGTTATCCGGTGCGGGGTTATTTATATTCGCCTCGACCAGCCGGTAGTTGGGAGCATTCAGGTTGGTATGGATCAGAATCCGGTCACCGTCGGTGTCAACAATCCGGTTTTCGTTATCGAAATGGTCAACAATGGCGAGCAAGCGGCTGTTTTCGCGGTGCAAGTCACGTATGTATAATTCATTTCCGAAAGTGCTTACAGCAGCGGTAATGATCAGATATCGTTGATCTTCCGATATGCCGCCATAAATGTACCTTCTGGGTGTTGTCTCACCGCCAAATACCAGTGCATCATCGGTTTGTGATGTGCCGATACGATGGTAATAGAGGTTGTGCAGTTCGGTCATGGCCGAGAGCTGGCTACCGTCAGGCTTGTCGTAGCTGCTGTAGTAGAAGCCCTCGTTTCCATACCATGAGATGCCTGAAAACTTGATATCGATAAGTGTATCACCGATCTGTTCCATGGTTCGGGTGTCCATAACGATTGCTTTTCGCCAGTCCGACCCGCCCTCGGAGATCATGTAAGCTGCCCTGTTACCGTCCTGGGTGAAACTGAGACCGGCAAGCGAGGTAGTACCGTCTTCGGAGAATGTGTTGGGGTCAAGAAAGACTTCGGGCTCATCACCCGGTTTTGAAACGCGGTAGATGACCGAATGATTCTGCAGGCCGTCGTTTCGTGAAAAGTAGTAGTAGTCGCCATGGCGGGTGGGGGCGGAGAGTCGTTCGTAATTCCAGTCCTGGGTGAGTCGCTCGCGGATCTGCTCACGAAACGGAATTTGATTCAGATAGTGGAAGGTAACCTCGTTTTGNGCCTGTACCCAGTCCGCGGTTTCATCGGAGAGGTCATCTTCGAGCCAGCGGTAGGGATCAGGCACTCTGGTTCCGAAGTACTCATCCACGTGCTCGCTTATTCGCGTTTCGGGATAATCCAGCAGGGTCGCAGATGAAGGGGAAATGGTGGATACGCGTTCTGATGAGAGATCTGCAGTGGCAGCGGAATTTTGAGCAGAATCTGTTGCTCCGGTCTTATTATGAACAGATTCGGACTGCTTGCATCCCATTACAAATACAAAGGATAGTATCAGAGGGGCAATAAAGGCGGTGAGGGTTCTCATGGTAGATAGCTGAGTCGGTTTGGTTCATGAAAAATGGAATGCATATAAAGGAAATACAATTTCAATTCTCCAAGAACGTGGAAATAAATCCTTATAATTTACTGAAAATGCTTTCTTCTGCAAAAATTTCGAACTGCCATGTCCGCAGCAGGATGCTCAAGTTCATGTGCCTTCCTTAAATCTCTGCACCCCCTGTACCAGTTTCCCTGATTGATTTTTGTCAGTCCGCGCATCAGATACGCCCTTGCATAGGTATCATCCAGGGCAATGGCCCGATTGTAGCAATGCAGAGCTTGCAATGACTCTCTCATGTGATCGTGGGATAGACCGGCATACAGCCAGGCGCCTGTGTGTTCCGGTTCGGCGGCGATCACTGCTCTGAAATTTGCAACTGCTGTTGCGTAGTCATCCTTAAAATAGGCAAGAAGACCCTTTGACAATGCCCTTGCAGCTGGTGAAGTGATATACAGCATGACTGAGTCGCTGTGGGCAGGGATCAGCCTACCGTCTTTTTCCAGAAATGGGCGGATGTAACGGAAGAAGTATCCCGATCCGATGGTCGGATTTACCAACATTACTTTTGCAAACTCCTCAAGTGCTACGGTGTGGAGACCCCATTCACTGTATATAAGGCCACGGTAATGGTAGGTCTGATGGATATCCGGATGGCGCTCGGCCAAATCATTGAAAAGAGCAAGTGCCTGCCGATCATTTTTCCGGTAATAATGGATTCTTCCAAGGTAAAAAGTGGTCAATGGACACGTGGGCTCATCTGCACGAATCTGATGTATCTTGACTTCAGCATCGGTCCATCGACCGGCTTTAAGCAACTTGTCCACCGTTTTGAACGTATCGGCGTGTGTTTCGCAGATATTTGGTAACGCAAGCTGCCGGTCAGGTATGCCTTGCTGTGTTGACGCGGAACCCGGATTCAGTTCGGGGGCCTCTACCCGGGAGATATAGGGGGTTTCCGGCAGCTGACCTGTTTCCAACATCGTGGAAGCAAGATTCGTCACCGGTCCTGTTTTAAGGACAATCGCAAGTGCCATAAAAAACGGCATGGAAGCATGGATTAACGGAAATCGCATGATGACCGAAATCTCACGTTACGGATACCCCGAATAATGAAAACGGGAATACCATCAGTTTATATATAACGGGGAGAAATAGTCAAGATGGAAAAGGGCGATGAGGGAATTGCGTTTATCCGGTAGTTCCCAGTCCGCCCGCTATGGCATTCAGCACCAGCAGCATATCCGGAAGCAACTCATCTGCTTTTTCGTGATCGTTGCTCTGCCTGAGTTCGCGCCATGTTCCGAGCTGCCTGATCTGCATTTTGTGGAGCAGCCGCAGGTGTTCATTGCGGAAGCCAATCATGGTGTACATGCGGGGGCGCCGGGCCCGCAACTCGTGACCGTAGAGCAGTTCGAGCATGTTCCGGGTGCGATGATACTCTGCGGTAATGGTGTCGAGATAATGTGAGGCCTGTGAGGCATCATCCATAAGCTCCGAGTACCATTGCATGATTTCCGTATCCGTGAGGGCGATAGCCGAGGATGCATTGGTGATGATATACCGGAAAGGCATGAATTCAATAGCGTGTGTCTTGAGGATGTCGAATTCGTCCGGATGGGTCTGCTGCAGTTTTTCAAGAGCGTGACCGACTCCATACCAGCCGGTGAGAAAGAAGCGCGACTGGCTCCAGCTGAAGACCCAGGGGATAGCGCGCAGGTCCTCAAACGTTCGCTTGCCGGTGCGTCGTGCGGGACGTGATCCGATGCTGCTTGCTTCGATGATATCGATTGGCGTGACCTGGGAAAAGAACGAAACAAAACCGTCGGATCGCACCAGGTCCTGGTAGCTGTTGAGGCTGTAATCATACAGTCGGGTGATGATGGGTTCGAGCTTGTCGTACAGATCGCTGGTGGCGATGGCTGATCCGGTGTTTTTTGATGATGAGATGTCGAATGCGCCCAGGGTGAGTCCGGCGGTGCCTGCCTGGAGCAGTTCCAGGTTGTAGAGGGCCGTAATTTTATTGGCATATTTCTGGGAGATGACCTCGCCCTGTTCGGTCAGACGCATGTCACCTTGAATGGTATCGGCCGGGAGGCCGGCGATGAACCGGTGGGTCGGTCCGGCCCCGCGGCTTATCGTTCCGCCGCGTCCATGGAAGAAACGGATGCGGATTCCGTGCTTTTTGCCGGTGTTGCTGAGTTTTCGTTGTGCAATATTGAGGCTCCACAAGCTGGCGAGGATGCCTCCATCCTTGTTGCTGTCGCTGTAGCCTATCATCACCTGCTGGCTCAGTCCGGTTGCCTGGTTTCCGGAACTTTTCAATGTTTCCGGCTTTGAAGCCGCATCATCGGCCTGAACCGACTCCAGGGGGATGAGGGCATCACGGGTGAGGGTGCGGCCGTCTGAAAGGATTTTTTGCAGTTGCAGACTTCTCCGGGTGACCGGGTGGGACAGAAAATCATCAAGAATCTGCGGGCCGCGTTCCAGATCCTCGATGGTTTCGAGCAGGGGCACAACCGGGAAAAAGCAGGCAAGTCCATCCTTTCCCGATATCATCAGTCCGGCTTCCCGGGCCAGCAGATAGACCACAAGCAGGTCGGAGAGGCTGCGGGTCATGCTCACGATCAGTGCGCCAATTCCCTTGGTGCCATACAGCCGGGCATATTGGTAGAGCACACGGTAGCAGGCCAGGACGGCGTCTGCTTCGTTGCCGAGTCCATGACGATGCCGTACGAATGGACGTGCCGTCTGCAATTCGTTGTTCAGAAAGTCAAGGCGGCGCTGTTCGGGCCAGTCAGCAAAATGTTCTGCATCATCCACTCCGGCGGCCTGCATAAGCTGCGAAAGTGCCGCATCGTGAAACCGGCTGTTTTGCCGGATATCCAGCGATGCCATGTGAAAACCAAAGGTGGCGACTTTCCGGGCCAGCGGTTCAATATCTGACTTGGCAATGCGCCGGCCATTGATTTCAACCAGGGAGTCGGCCAGAACAGTAAGATCTTCCTGAACCTCTTGGGCCCGCTTGTAGTACCGTTCGGCGGCAGGGTCTTCAATGAGGTGGCCGGATTCATCCACCGGCATTCGGACCAGCATCAGGTTGACATACTGGCGCCATGGTTCATTGGGATTGCGTTCCCATCCCTCCTTGCCGGCATCTCCTGCAATGTTGCGAAGCTGCTCGAGTTTCTTGCTGAAGAAATCCGGCACGGTGACCTCGTGCGAGGAGATGCTTATTTTTTTTGCAAGTGTGATGAGATCGGTGCGAATCTGTCCGAGAGCCTCCTTTTTAAGCTCAAAGAGTGTTTTTCTGGTGACCTCATCGGTCACGAACGGGTGCCCGTCCCTGTCGCCCCCGACCCAGTTCCCGAAAGAAATTGCAGGCAGCTGATCCCGGTTTTCAATGAGTGCCGGATCAAAGCCGGTGTATTCCCATGCATCGCGAAGGCGCTGGTCGAGCAGTGGCAGCACTACCGGGAAAACGTTTTTCAGATAGTGCATGATGTTTCTCAGCTCATCGTGGATTGACGGTTTTTGCAGGAAGACCTGTCCCGTTTTCCAGAGTCGGCTGAGCGCAACCCGGATCTCTTCGGTGATCTGCTCCTTTTCATTTTCTGTCCAGACCTGGTTTTCCCGTTTCACCATGAGCAGATAGATGGCTCTGAGCTGGTCGATGACAGTGGAACGCTTGGATTCGGTTGGGTGTGCGGTCAGTACCGGCTCAATGCGGATATCCGGCAATGCGGCCGCGATCTCTTCGGCAGTTCGGTTCTGCTTTTTCAGGTCTGTCAGAATACGACCCCACAAACCTGATATACGCCCCTGACCGTGCTCGTTTTCGAGTTTTCTTCGAAGCTGGACAGCGGCATTCTCCTCCACGATAGTGATGAGCTGGAAATAAAGTGAAAAGGCCTTGCTCAGTTTATCGGGATCAGCTGCGGCATTGTGGTCACCCTCGAGTTGCCTGATCACATCTTGCTCCCCGAGGTCGCGGAGCATGTCGATGAAGCAGTTTCGCAAGTAGGTGATGTCGTCCTGGATCTTTTGGAGGTCGAGGCTGTCGTCGGTTGTGCTGAAGTACATGGATTTGTAATTCGGGCCGTGAGTTGCAAGGTCTCTGTGCGCAGGGGTGGTTTCAAGATGCGATAGCATCCCTGCTGACGGACTCAAATTACGAATTTTCACCTATTCGTTACTAATGGACTTCGAACAGGCAGTTAGCGTCCCGATTCAGACGCATCCATCCACGATTCAGGCGTATCCATCCACGATTCAGACGTATCCGTTTATCATCACGTGACGGTACAGCTGTTTGAGGCCATGCACCTTGAAGTCCCACCAGATCCGTGTTTCGCGGGTGGACGGGTACAGCATTCATGGGATTAATAATTTAACCCAATTCTGAACTTCGGTGGGGAGCATTTTTTAGACTTTTCAATAAATGACAGGGCTGTTACGCTATTTGCAATATTGCTTCCCTTCATACAACGAAAAATCGAAGATAATTAATATATATCTATATTTCAATAACTATATATAATAATGCCATTTTTCCATCATAGTTGTTGGGGTATTATAAGACATCGTTGCAACAGGCTGGACCATTCCCGTCTTGTGCTACCACACGTTTTATAACGAAACCCCCTCCTATACACCCGGACCGCTAGACACGCTGTCTGCTCAAACCGCACCCTGGTCAATCATGGCATTGGCCACCTTGACAAAACCAGCCAGGTTTGCACCTTTCACATAATCTATCTCGCCGTGTTTGTCTTCACCGTAATGGACGCATTGAGCGTGGATATTCTTCATAATGAAGAGCAGTTTTTCTTCCACTTTACCTCTTTCCCAACTCAGCTGCAGGGCATTTTGTGCCATTTCGAGTCCGGATGCAGCAACTCCGCCGGCATTCACCGCCTTACCGGGTCCGAAAAGAACCTTTTTTTCCTGGAACAGGTGAACCGCATCAGTGGTGCACGGCATATTGGCACCTTCACCGACAAAACGCACCCCTTTTTCAATCAGATTTTGTGCATGCTGTTCATCAAGTTCGTTTTGTGTTGCACAAGGGATGACCATATCCACCTCGCAGGGTAGGTTCCAGGCAGGTTCGTTCTCGAAATATTCAAGTTCACTGAATTTGTCCGCCATCTCACTGACCCGGCCCCGTTCCTTGTTCTTGAGTTCCATCATAAATTTCAGATGGTCGGTTGTGAAACCGTCTTTGGCATAGACGTAACCTGAAGAATCGGATACCGTCAGGATTTTACCTTTCAGCTCGATGATTTTTTCTATTGCAAATTGAGCAACATTACCGGAACCGGAGATGGCCACCCGCTTTCCCTCGAAATCTTCTTTGGCTTTTTTTAGCATTTCAACCATGAAATAAACGGTACCATAGCCGGTTGCTTCCGGTCGGATGAGTGAGCCTCCCCAATTGAGATCCTTACCGGTGAGCACACCGGTAAACTCATTTTCCATACGTTTGTACTGACCAAAAAGATAGCCAATTTCCCGTTTGCCAACGCCGATATCTCCTGCAGGAATGTCGGTGTATTTGCTGATATGCCGGTGCAGCTCGGTCATGAAACTTTGGCAGAATTTCATTACTTCGCGATCGGATTTTCCTTTGGGGTCGAAATCGGCTCCGCCTTTGGCACCACCGAGAGGCAGGGTGGTCAGGGCATTTTTGAAAATTTGCTCAAATCCAAGGAATTTCAGGATGCTGAGGTTGACAGAAGGGTGAAAGCGCAACCCTCCCTTATAGGGGCCGATGGCTGAGCTGAACTGGACCCGATAGCCGCGGTTGACCTGGATACGACCGGTACGATCAACCCAGGGCACCCGGAACATGATCACGCGTTCGGGTTCGACCATGCGATACAAAATGTTAGCTTCCTTGTATACGGGGTGTTTCTCGATATACGGAATCGTGATCTCGGCGACTTCCCTCACCGATTGCAGAAACTCTGATTCGTTGGGATTTTTTGCCTCCACTTCCTCCATGAAGGCATTGATTTCAGATTCACAAGGTATGCTCATAAATGAGATTTAAATAGATGGTTACAATCCGGTTGCAAATATCCGGATGGACTGTATTTTGGATTCCGGCCGTAATCATCCATCAGCCGGTAAACGCAGAAATAACAATATTTACTTCACAACAAAAAAATATATTTTTATACACCAACGCTTTAAATACGAAGCACTTAAATATAGTCAACCGTTGTTTTGCATACAAAATTTTTGTTGCGAACCGGGAAAGTAACGCCGTTGTCAAGCCCTGTCAGGTATCTGAATTCGGTATGTAATCATACCTAATACAGGTGATGGTTTTATTTATTTGAGTCGTTGTGTGAATGTTCTATTTTGGTTCCGTAGACTATGGCTGCCACCTTATTTTAATTTTATCAACCTGTAATAATCAATCCAAACTTCATACCATGCTGATTTCAATCAAGGACATCCATCTCGAAACCAGGGAGTTTTGCGACATTCACGATCTGACCCGGTATGTTGGTGAGATCGTCCGTGCGACCGACAAGTGGTTGTCCAGGTTGCAGGAATTGTAGGAAAAAGTGACGATTTCGGTGGAACCATGTATATTCAAGGGTGAATATTATCCAGATAACTGATTCATATCGTACCATCATGACCGAAAAACCCTGGCTGATAGCCGAAGCGAACTGGAAAACCATTCAGGAATACATCTACGAAGTGGCCGTTCTCCCCTGGGGTGCTACCGAGCCTCACAATTATCACCTGCCTTATGCCACCGATAATATCGAGTGCGGATATGTTGCCGCGGAGGCTGGGCGACTGGCCTGGGAGAAAGGGGCCCGGGTTGCCATCCTTCCGACCGTACCCTTTGGAGTGCAGACCGGCATGCTGGATCTGCCCTTCTCCATCAATATGAATCCATCCACCCAGGAAGCGGTGCTGGGTGATATTGCCCGTTCGCTGGAGGGACAGGGAGTGCGTAAACTTGTTGTACTTAACGGACACGGCGGAAACAACTTTCGCCAGATGATCCGCGAACTGCAGGCGGAGCTTGAACTGCTGCTTCTGACGGCTGACTGGTACCGTGCAGCTGACTGGAATGCGTATTTTGAAGAACCGGGTGATCATGCCGGCGAATTTGAGACCAGCGCTGTGATGCATATCCGTCCGGACCTTGTCAGGCCGCTGTCGGAAGCCGGGGACGGTCATGAGAGGAAGTTCCGCCTCAAGGCCATGAAAGAGGGCTGGGTTTGGGCGCCGCGCGAATGGAGCGAGATTACGGAGGATACCGGAGTCGGAAATCCTAAGCTGGCAACGGCGGAGAAGGGGGCCCGGTTCCTGGAGGTCTGCACGCGAAACATCGCTGATTTTCTGGTGGACCTGGCGGATACGGATCCAGACGAAATCTACGAATCAGAATAAAAAAACCACCCTGAAATACGTTTTTTCCAGGGTGGCATTCTGGGGGGGTCAACAAAGTGCAAAACTTAAAATGATCGCGGGATTACGTCATTGGTATTCATAGCTTTCTCATGGTTCACTGGATGATAAAAAAATCTTTGCGTCAGCTTGTAGTCTATGTACAAGCCGGATCGAATGGTTGACTAAAAAAAGTTTCGTCCTGTCATATTTGTTATTTTAAGGCAACTTTCAACTTTTCAGCTAAGACCTGTTTTATGCGATATCACAAACAGACGGCCACACTGCTGATGCTTGCAGTAGTGATCGTCCATTTTTCCGCACCTTTCGGACAGGCCCGGCCCGGCGAATCGAGCCCGGGCGCTGAACCGGAAAACGAATCCATCCGAATAGCGGAACCTGCCACCATTACCGACCCTGAAGCATTTTTTCAATCTTCCATCGAGCCGGATGACGGGCAGCAGATCTTGCCGGAGCGTCCCCTGCCTTACGAAATCGTTCCCCCTCGTGGATATCAGCTTTCTGTCTTGCGAGGCAACCGCAGTCCCGACGGGCAGCCGGGTGAAAACTACTGGCAGCAGTTCGCTGAGTACGATATTACAGCCACGCTTGATCCCGAAGCCCGAAAGCTTTCGGCTATGGCAAAGATAACCTGGTACAACAATTCACCCGACACCCTCAGACGTGTACATCTTGAGCTGGTTCAGAATCATCACGCCGAGGGGGTGGTGCGAAACAGGCCGGCTGAAGTTACCGGAGGAATCAATCTCCAACGGGTAACTGTAAATGGTACAGAATTCAAGGAGGAGCAGGTAACCCGAAACCGGTATACGGTGAATGGAACTCGAATGTTTTTCTGGTTGCCCGAGCCCCTTGGCAGCGGAGAGCAGGTTCAGATCGATATTGTTTACGATTTTGTGATACCGCAGCGAGGGGCGGGTGGTCGTATGGGGCACAGTGAGGACAATCTGTTCTATCTCGGCTATTGGTATCCTCACATGGTTGTGTATGATGATGTTGTTGGCTGGCACCCGGATCCCTATCTGGGTCAGGCCGAATTCTACCACGGTTTTGCGGATTACAATCTTACGATTCACGCACCCGAAAACTGGCTTGTTATGGCTACGGGTGAGCTTGTGAATGCCGAAGAGGTACTTCATCCGGAGGTACTTTCCAGATGGCGAAAGGCCGGAGATAGTGACGAGCCGATACGGG
>SL_3KL_010_SEDDRAFT_10004440_pt1 | contig 12680 bp, 14 predicted proteins | sample SodLakKL_010_SED_2_FD_10381 | JGI IMG/M metagenome (IMG submission 10381)
TCAATCCATTGGAAGAGAAGTAATTGGTAAATCTTTTGCCATCGTATTTACTTACCCCATTTCCGGATGTACCAAACCAGAGATTTCCGGCTTGGTCCCTGAACCCATAGATAATACTACTCATAGCCAAACCATGTTCGGTATTGAAGTTTTGCATGGTAATGTAAAAGTCAGCGGGAGTTTGAACAGGTGCTGGCTTTGCTTTTAAATCTATAATCTCAGGTGGCGGTTTATCCTTTAGATTGTGAATAACCGGCTCGCCGGCTTTTATCACGATAGGGGGCTCAGTCGTTTCAGCAGCAGGAAAAATATGCTGGTTTAAAGGTTCAGGGTTTGAATTGCAGCCGGCCAGAGCAAGGAGCAAAATTCCTGTCCATTTTAAGAAGAAAATTCTTTGCTGATCCTTCATTTTTAATCACCCATTTTAAACGCCCTTTTAAAAAGCATATAATAAACAACACAAAGCCCTTTTAGTTTAACTTTAAAATACATTGCTTTTGTCGGAGATAATTTTCTTTCGGCTTTGCCTGTATTTGAAGTATGGGCAAGAAAAAAAGCTTTCGCATGTTATTTATACATGTGATGATCACATTGTATGGGTGCCAAAATATCGATTCCGTATATTGACTGGTCAAGTTAAAACCTTGATTGAAGAAGATATAAGGTTTTTGTGTGAATGGAAGAAATGGGAGATTCATGAAATGAGTGTGCAGATTGATCATGTTCACCTTGTATTTTCGGTTCCACCGCGTATATCTATATCCGAACTGATGGAGTTTTTGAAAGGCAAGTTGGCGATCAAGTTGTTCAAGAGTTATCCCAGGATGAAGCAAAAGCCTTATTGGGGTAATCATTTTTGGTCTCTTGGATACTTTGCCAGCACCTTTGGAATAGGTGAAGCCATAATAAAGCAATACGTCAAACATCAGGAGAAAGAAAAAGAAGAGAAGCTGGCAGAATAACAGCAGCATAAGTTTGATTTTTAAAGTTTCCTATGCGGGCGATTCAAAGCCACCTTCTAAGAAGGTGGCTATTTACTTCACATTTGCTGGCAGTTATCCCTGAAACACCTGCGGGAATCACCATAATTATCTGCCCTGGTTGGAAGATGTTCGCGAAGTGAAGGCCGGATGGGTTTGCCACGATCTCTGTGCCGGTGTTTGGTGGGCGAAGGGAAGTTGCGAATTCCCCTACGGTTTAAGCCAAAAAGCGATTGCAAGGATTTCCTAAGTTGCTGAAAATGCAGCTTTATACGGGCGCTTTAGCAATGGCGGCAATATTTCTCAAAAAGTTCAGCGGTTAACCCCTGCAAAAATTTCATCGATTCGGTTTTGTAGTTCCAGGATTTCTTCGGTTACAGGGAGTTTTTTGTCGAGAACATGAACGACTATGGTTCTTTCACTGATGAGGCAACTGGCAGTACCCGGAAGCAGGCTTATGACCCAGGCAAGAATCAGGGTTTTTCGCGGATCCGGGCCGTGTTCAATGGTAATAAAACCCGGATCTACCGGAACAGTTCGGAAAAAGACCCGTCGGGCCACATCCCATCCACCTCTCAGGGCCGTAATGAGAAAATAGGGAAAAAACCGGATGACCCCCAGGGGGCGTAAAACCCATTGCCCGGGGGGCACAGTATAAATACTGATAACTGTGGTAGCGGTTATGCAGAGCATCACGAACCAAATGTCGCTGAAGTCTACTCCCCCTGACAATACCATCCAACCTACCGCCAATAAAGCAAATCGCAGAAGAAAGCTTTGGATAAGAATACTACTTTTCAGGTTTTTAATGCCAGTCTTCATAGTCATGATCGTTATCGGAGTAAAATGAACAATGTCAGGAAAAAGATAAAGAAGCCGATTCCGACAAACTCCCAGCGCCTGAGTAAAGTTTCCGCCGAAGCACTGATTTTTGATGTTCGTTTGTCATCTGAGAGTCTATAAAATATTTTCTCGGGGCTAAGTAGCGATTTCATAGCGGAATCCAGCAAAGAAATTCCCTTCCGAAGAAGTTTTGCAACCGGGTCTCCAGCCCGGAGGATTATGTGCAGAAGATCGCCCGGTGGCAGGAGCGGTTTTTTCGTTGGCCACCAGTTGAAAGTGGCAAACCTCAGGCTTAAAACCATAAGGACTACCCCTAAGGTGATTGGCCACAGCGCATCCCAGTTCGTCAGCCGATTCCAGAAAAAGGCCATTATGCCTTTTCCTTTTGTAATGTAGTTCATCAATTCTGGGGGCAAAAGGGCAGGGGACATTGTCCACCACCCCCCGGCAAGCAAGAGAAGGATCCAGGGCAGGAAAAAGGGCGGTGCCACATTTTTTGAAGGTGCCTTTATCCGGTGCAAAAGGTGTAAGAAACGGCTCAGTAATAAAGTCGTGGTGACAGCAGAAAGCGTTAGCAAAAGCAAAAAGGTTTGGCCCCCTGGCAGGGTTGTCTCGCCAAGGAAGGTTTTTACTAAGTATTTGGTCCAAAGCCCACCGGTAAGGGGAGCCCCGGCTATGGCCAACACGCCGATCCCTAAACCCGCCCACATGAGTAATCGCCAGGAACCACCTACTTTGGCAGGAAGGGCCGTGCCCAAAAATAAAAGGGCCTTGGCTGTTCCGTGATTAAACGCATAAAGAGCAATTGCCGGAAGGAGCATCACGGCCGGGATACCACCATACAGTCCTATGCCCAGAAGTACGGTCATAACCCCCATTTGGCTGATACTCGAATAAGCGAGATTGGTTTTGGGATCAACCTGAACCATGCCGATGATTGCCGCCCCCAAAGTCGCTGTAAAGCCAAGGGATACCATAAGCAAACTCAGGGAAGGCCATTCCACCAAACCCACCGGAGCAAGGTGCATCCAGCCTACCAGGCCGGCTTTGATCATCGCACCACTAAGTACTGCACTGGCCGGAGCGGGAGCTGCCGGATGCGCCAAAGGAAGCCAGAAATACAAAGGGACTGCCCCGACCTTTACTCCGAAGCCAATCAGGCCAAGCAAGAAGATGAACGGGCCATTGGGGGCTTGAGCCAGGGCGGGAGGGATGTCGGCGAGGAGCATACTGCCGGCACTTTGCACGGCGAGATACAATGCAGTGATAAGAAATAGTTCTCCAAAGATCGCCATTACCAGGTATATCCTGGCCGCCCGGCGGGCAGACGGGGTGCGGCTGTAGATGACCAGGCCATAAGAAGCAAAAGTCATTAAGGCAAAGAAGGTGTAAAAGGAGGCTACCTCTGCGGAGATCAGAAGTCCGAAATTCCCCGCCATAGTGGCGCCAAAATAAAATGAGAACTCACCTCGCCGGGCATCGTCCTTTAGGTATGATCCGGAGAAAAGACCTGCGGCGGCCCATAGAATGCCGGTCAGCAGGAGGAGAATTCGCCGTGGTGTATCCAGAGAAAAGTGCCCTTCCAATAAAAACCACTGCGCTGTGACCCCGGATACCTCCGCCAGCCCAAGCCAAAGGGCAGGTAAGGTGGCGATAACAAAAATAAGTCCGGAGCCTCGCCTTCCAGTGGGTAGGAAAGCGTTGAGTATCGCGGCCAACAGCGGCAAAACTATGGTGAGAAACCAGATCATAGCAGGTAAAATTTTTCGGCGATTTCACGGGCAATGGAAAGAGGACTTCCAGCCAGGGCAGCAAACACTCCGGCAGCAAGGGAGAACAGGCCGGTGACCACCACCGGGATTAACAATAAAGCCCGGGTTTCCAGGCGGCCAGACCGAATCCGCGAAACTCTCTCGTGGTCCGGTTCACAAAACCACGCCCGGTAAACGATGGGCAGAAAATAAGCCGCGTTCAAAGCGCTGCTTCCAAGGAGAACCAGTACTACCCAGTAGCTTCCCGCCTCAACCGCACCGAGGCCGAGATACCATTTACTGACGAATCCGGCAATCGGAGGCAGGCCGATCATGCCAAAAACGGCTGTGGTGAACGCCCCCATGGTGAGGGGCATGCGTCGCCCGATCCCGTTTAACTCACTGATCTTATAATGACCATAGGTTTCGGCAACGCTCCCGGCCGCGAAGAACATGGTAATTTTCATAATGCCCTGATGCACCAGGTGAACAATGGCTCCCGCCGAGGCGAGCACTCCCGGAATGGCTACCCCGAGGGCAATATAGGAAACCTGGCTGACCGTTGAGTAGGCCAGTCGTTTTTTAAAGTCATCCTGAAACAAGGCCCGAATTGAACCGTAAAGGATCGTGAAAGCCGCTAATACCGCCAAAGGGGTTAGCAGGTTCATTTGTTCGGCTACCCCGATACCATAAACATCATAGACCAACCGGATAATCCCAAAGGCCCCGGCTTTGACTACGGCTACAGCATGCAAAAGTGCGCTGACCGGGGCCGGGGCAACCATCGAGATCGGCAACCAGCTGTGCAGGGGAAAGATCGCTGCTTTGACCCCCAAGCCAGCCAAAAAAACGAAAAAAAGAATGGTCAATTGGGGTGCGTTTTCAGAAATCAGGCTTGCGATAATTTCGGTCTGGCCAAAGTAAACTGGGCCGGCCAACACATACAAACCGACGACACCCAAAAACAAAACCGTGCCCCCGCCAATGGTATACCATAGGTAAGTTCTGCCCGCGTTCACGGCCTTATCGGTGCCCAGGTGAACGACCAGCGGATAGGTCGCCAGGGTGAGAAATTCATAAAATATGAAGAAGGTGACCACATTTCCCGACAGCGCAATGCCGGTACTGGCAGTTATACAGAGACTGAAAAAAGCAAAAAACCGCCTTCGGTGTTGTCCGCCTTCCAAATAGCCGATGGCATAAAGCGTGGTGACCAGCCAAAGCACCGAGGAGAGGGTGGCAAAGAAAAGACCCAGTTGATCCACCCGCAGAGCAAAGGTCAGCTGGGGGGCCAGGCGGAAGATAAAGGTATACTCTTCACCGCGCAGGTAACCGGCAAAAACCCACGCGATCAAGCTCACTTTGGCAACGGCTCCAAAGAGGTTCAGAAAAGACCGCAAAGCAGACTGATCTTCCCGAAGCAGTAGAATCAATACACCGGGTATAAGCGAACTGCCAAGGATCAGCAAAGGAAGAAGGCTAGTCGTTTCCATAGGTACCTCCTTCCATTATTGATTGGATACCAGAGCCAAAGGCTTCGCTGCTTTCCAGGAACTGGATCAGATATTCTGCCGGCAAAACGATCAAAAAGGAACCCAGTGCCAGCAGCAGGGCACACACCTCCAGGCCTTTGGGAACCGGGCGGAACGGCTCCTTTTCACGGGCAGTGGCAAAAGCCAGACGCAGAAGCATAAAGACATAGCCCGCGGTCAGAAAACTACCCGCCAGTACCACTGGGGCCCACCACCATTGACCGCTAAGGAAGATCCCCTTAAGAAGCATCCATTTCGCAAAAAAACCCCCACTTGGGGGAAGCCCGATTAAACTGACGCCGGCGATGCCTATCGCCATGACGGTCATGGGCATCCTTGATGCCAGGTCTCGCAGGGAGCCTTTATGGTCGTGTCCCAGGGCCATTATGATGATACCCGCCGATAGAAAAAAGGAGGCTTTGGCAAAGGCATGGGCCATGACCTGATAGACTCCGGCGGTCCAGGCCGGAGAAAGCCAGTCAGCCGAACCAGCCGCCACTCCCGGAGCCAGAATCAACAGCGGAAAAATCATAAGCAAATACCCCAGTTGGGCTACACTGGAATGGGCCACAATCAGCTTTAAGCTGGTTTGCATGAAAGCTTGCCAGGAACCCCAGATAACCGCTATGGCTCCGGCCAGTCCGATGAGTTGTCCGGCGGAAAAAGTAATGGATACTCCAAAAACTTCCATCCACAAGCGAAGCAAAATGTAAAAAGCGCCCTTAACCACCAAGGCCGAAAGAAGCGCACTCACCGGAGCAAGGGCAGAGGAGTGTGCCGGCGGCAACCAGAAGTGAAAAGGAAAGCCGGCCATTTTGATCATGAGCCCAAGGGTGATGACCAGCAAGGCAAAGGTCGTTGTCGCGCCGGGTTCCAGAACCTGTCGCAGCAATCCAAGATCCAGTGTCCCCGTACTACCGTAGATAAGAGCTACCCCAAAAAGATAGGCCATTGAACCGGTAATCGCGGCCAGCAGATAACGTAATCCGGCGATCTGAGCGGCTGTTTTCCCGGATAGCACCGCCAGGGCCACCGCGCTCATGCCGATAACCTCAATGGTAACGAAAAGATTAAACAGGTCGTTGGAGAGAAACAGCCCGTTCAGTCCCGCCCACAAAAAAAGCCACAAAGGCCAGAATAGCGGGAATCCACCGTTAGTAGCCTCCCGGGCACGGAAAAACCACCAGGCATAAAGGCTGATGAAAACGCCCACTACGGCCGTCATCCCGATAAATACTGCTGCCAGGGAATCCATTCTTAGCAGGATTCCCAAAGGGGGGTCCCAACCTCCCAGGATATGGATAACTGTTCCCTGCTGCATCACTTCAACCAGGGCGATTAACCCCAATCCTCCGGTGAGCAGGCATCCCATCAGGCCCACCACAGCCTTTCCCCGGGGCCTGAAAAACAGGCTCAGTGTCGCCACCAGAATCGGCAAACCTACCAAAAGGGCAGGGAATGGTGATGTTGGCAGATCGGTCATTTGTCGTTAGTAAAAGATTCTTCTCCGGTAAGTTGGTAAATGCGTCGGGCCAAAGCAAGGGCGAAAGCTGCGGAAGCGACCGCCACCACGATTCCCGTTATCACCAGGGCGTGGGGCACCGGGTCAGCAAAGGTGAGGGCATCACGCTGGGCAAAACTGACGAAACACAAAAAGACCCCTCCTCCCATAATTATGGTGGCAATAATTTTTTTAATAAAATGCCTTGCCATAAATACTCCGCCCATGCCGATGACAAAGAGAACTGCGGAGGTTAAAATGTAAATCTGATAGGTTTCCATACTTCCTGTTCAAGTGGTCGATTCGTTTTGTTTCGGTTCTTCTTGCATTTGATTTATATTGGCATAGATGGTCGTCAGGGCTGCGGCAATACTTATTGCCGCCAGGGTTTCTACGATCAGAATCAGGATTCCGGCATAAGCGGGTGGATATTCAAACAGGGCATCTCCTCGGGCCATAAAGAGAAAACCCAACACGAGGAAAAACCCAAGCCCCAAAGTCAGGATAAGTTGACCCAGCCAGCGGGGTAACACCGCGAAGACCGGCCAGCCGCCCAGGTGAAGCATGATCCCGATTGCCCCCCACAAAACCGCAGCCTGAAAAGCTCCCCCGGGACCGGTTTTTCCAAAGTATAAAAGGAAAGCTCCAAACAGGAACAAAACCGGCGTAGAAAACAAAATCACCTGCCGCAGCAAGGGGTCTTTGGCAGCCACGCCGGGCTTACGGTAAAGGTTTATTCCTCCGGCCGCATAAATGGCCAAAAGGCCCAGTAAAATGACCCCGATCTCCAGCCAGGTGTCATAAGCGCGGAAATTCAGTAAGACTGCCGTGACAGGGTGCTCAACGCCCGATTCCGGAAGCAGGGCCACGGCAGCTGCGGTCAACCCTCCGCCATCAGGAGTCTTCCAAACAGCTTCCAATGCAATAAGTAGAAAAAGCCCCAATCCTAATCCAAGAGCCAGTCTGGGCAGCAAGAGGGATTTGGTGGCATTCTTGGAAGGAGGATTTTGAACAGCTTTAAGGTCTTCCTGGTTCTCAGAAACCGCAGGAGAAAAGTCCCGTAAAGCATCAAGAAACAAAACTCCCATAAAACCGGCTGCAATAGCCGCCTCGGTTATGGCCACATCCACAGCCCCCAACCGGACCCATGCCAGCGCCAAAGCCAGCCCAAAGGCAAAGAAAAGAAAGACGCTCTGGGAAAGCCTCTGTGCAAGCAGGCACTGTAAGGCCAGGTAAACCGTAAGGATGGCCAGTAAAAGGTCAATCAAAACACTCATCCTGGCTCCTTTCCATTTTTGGGTTGGTCTTGTTCTTTCTGGAAACGGGCGATCAGATAACAGGTAGTGGAACTGGCCAGGAGGGTGAAAAGCCAGATAGAGATAATCTTTAGCGCTGCCCAGGGGGATGCGATATGCAGGGCCATCCCGGCAGCAATAAAGCCCAGCCCTAGATTATCCGCTTTGGTCAGGGCATGAAGTCGGGAAAACAAATCCGGGAAACGAAGCACCCCCAAGGTTCCCGCCAGAAAAAAGAAACAACCCACCAACAAAAGAATAACAGTAATTACCTCTTTTATCATCATGGGGTTTCTCCCTTCTTGTTTTTCCGGGCTTGCACCAGACCAATTACTAATAAAATCGCCAGTACATTGAAGGTAATGGCGACATTCAGCAAGGTAAGCTCCTCTAAATAACCCGCCAGGACCAATAATATGGCCATTCCTGTAGTGCCGAACAGTTGGGTGGTAAGCAAGCGGTCTGCGACCGTTGGTCCCCGCCACACCCGGATCAGCCCCAGGGCTATGTTGAGCAGGAGGAAAACAATTACAATGATAAAAAAAACGTCCATAGAAAATAGGTTACCGTTTAAAATTTGTTCGGACTGGTCTGCCTATGCATATTTTTCAGAATTCGTCACCAGGTTTGCAATCCATGATTTCTTATTCCCGGAAATGGAACGGACAGGAACGGTTTTACCAGCCCAGACCCGCCTACATCAATCTCACCAACCAACAATCATTCAAAATATTTGTTCAAAAGTACAGTTTAATCGACAGCACCCGAAATTTTGGGGACTATCTTTAAAATGCAAAAGCGACAATTCCTGCAATTATTGAACCCTCATTGTCCCTGACCCCGATGGTTTTTGCAGCAAGATCCTGTTCAGTGGAAAAAACGCAGCGACTTTTCTGTTTTTTAAAGAGTTCCCGATAACGGGAAATGAATAAGTCAACAAATTTTGGAATCCAGGGATCTCTGCCAGGCGTTCCCGCATCAGGGAGCCTAAAGGGCTTAGAGAGCAATTTTTAATTCCCGCGGTGCTAAAATAAAACAAATTCTTATTACCATACAATACCGGGCTATAAAAAATTTAAAACATTGTTTAACAACACAGTAAGAACAAATCCACAAATACCTGCCTGTCAATATATTGAAAAATGAGTTTTTTGAAATAATTTTCGGATTCAAACAATGTAAGCAAACACTGGGGCTTGCTTTGGTGATCTGAACGATTAAACAACGGAGAAATGGAAAGATTTGAGGATGTGCAGATGTGAGCATGTGCGAAGAGCGGGGGCGGAGGGTATGCAGGATTCCCCTTTATATGTTTGAAGATCGGGAAGCTTACAACTTCTTTAAATTTGAGTGTCTGCAGTGTATTCAGTAATTCAGAGCCAATCTCTTCTCTTCTTTCGGGTTTTGTTTAAATTTTTCGCACTATATGTTTTCATATTTCTCTGTTTTTTTTAAATCGCTTCTAAAATCCTTTCCGCTTCTTTGATGGCTTTCAAATAATCTGTGTTTAATTTTTTGATAAATCCATTCAAGCATACGGCTTTAGTGCATTCTGAAAAGTTTAAATCGTCAATGGCAAAAAAGATTACATACCAAAACGCCTTTCCTTTTGGAGCTGGCGCTTCCGTATGGTTTTGATGAGGGACTATTCCTGCCGGAGGGGCAGACGAACAAACAAAACAGATGCTTAACAGCAAAGCAGGCACCCTATAGATTTTCAAGATCGGGGGCCAGGTCACGAAATTCATCCGGTATCAGCGGATTATCCAACACAAAGATCCGGCGGCTGTCTAGGTTAAGCTGCGCTGTAATATCGCCGTAATGCTCATTAAAAATGGCATCCAGCTTGCCGGAAGAGATAATGCTTTGCATCCCTTGCTCAATGCGTTGGGCCATTTCCGGCAGCTCAGGGTTAACATAAAACACGAGCGGAAAAGGGTAGAAGAGCAATATATTTTGATCGATGATCAGGCCTTCACGTTTTGAGGCCCGGTTCTCATACACGCCCAAAACCTCATTTGCACCGTAAGCACTGTAGTCAAAAAGTCTGTTTTGAAGCCGGTCAAAGATATCATCGAAAGTGCCCTCTTCAGCCATATTGTAGCCGTTGCGCCTGAAAATGATTGCGTCACTCCATGTTTCCGGAATGCCATGGGCCAGCTTTTGCAGTTCCCCGGCTTGCCTGATCCCGCCAAATAAACCGGCATCCTCCTCCCTGATAATCGGTATCCGGTATCCCAGTAGATTTTTCGTTAACAGCTGAGGGATTACAATCATATCTCCTTCCTTGAATTTTTGATTCCCGGCGATGGTCACAAACAGGTCGTGGCCTTTCCCGGTAAATACAAGCGATTCTTCATCACCGGGATATTCCTCCAGGCTCTCCCTGATCTCCCATGCGCCCCATTCCTCCTCCGTTGCTTCCAGAATGGCCTGCAATACTTTGCGCTCATAAACCTGCCGTGCTGCGGACCTGTTCCCATTCCAAAAATCAACGGTTGTGCTTTTTTGTGTGTCTTGTTCCATGGATTTGTTTTTTTGTGTATTTCCGGAGCAGGCTGTGAATGTGTCTTAACACCCTATTTTTTGGACACTTTTTTCAAAAAGGTTTAGGACATTTTCATTGTTAATCCTGCAATGGAGAAACCCCTTAAACTGGTCCAGGCTGACCTGATCAAGGGGAAGTTCCAAAGATTTTTCTACTTTTGTCAAAAGGTCACTGTATGTCCTTACGGTTTGCGGACTGTAGTTGCGCAGCTGCATTTCCTCAATGAGCCGGCCAACCAAAAAAGAAATGTTACTTTTCATGATGGTAGGTTTTAAAGTTTGCACCTTAAAAATACCATCAAATTACCGCCTCCGCAAGGGGGCGGTTTAGTTCAACGTTATTGCTATACCTACAGTTGCGGATTACGGGCTACTAAACTATCCCCCGATACAGAAGATAACGCGAAGCAGAAACCCCGAAACCGGCACTGAACCCGCAATTGTCAGGTATAGCATGTTGTGGTTCGTTTTCATTTACATCGTTCAGTCATCCAGTTTCTTATCTGTTCTAATTTCCATTCCCCTTTTGAAACTGCTATTACCATTTCATATTTATCTTCCTGCGTGGCTTCAATATCAAGTCCTGATTTTAAGAGCAATAGTCTGGCAAGTACATATCCTGTTCTTTTATTTCCGTCAATAAACGGATGATTTGTCACTATACTCTCAAGTATCGCTGCGGCTTTGTCAACTGGCTCAGGATAGAGCTCCTGTTGGTCGAATGTTGCAAAAGGTCTATTAATCGCTGAATTCAAGGAACTTTTATCTCTCACACCGTGACTACCGCCAAATTGGTCAATCAGGAGTTCATGTATTTTAAGTACATCTTCCTGTTTTATCATTGTGCAAGTTTCTCAAGCAATTCTCTGTCTTCATGAATTATCTTGCGCAAATGACTTGTCAGTTCTGCCTGGTCTTTGGTCTGTTTTTGTGCTGCTTTCAAATAATCAAGAAGGTCTTGCAATACATTCTCCGGAACTGTATCCAGAAGTTTTTGTATTTCGGTTTTAATCTGTTTTGTTGTCATCGCAGTAAATTTTCTCTAAAGATACGTCAAAATCAGAAAAATATGTCGGGGCGAAGGTGTTAAATGCACCACAACTTGTTTATAGGTATGATTTTTATCATCGGTATTTTAATAGGCATAAAGGTAACATATTTTATTTTAAATCATCAAAAGGGGAAACAATTTTTTGCAGGCTGCTGATGCTTACATGGGTGTATATCTCCGTGGTTTTGCTGCTTTTATGCCCCAGCAGCAATTGTATGTGCCGTATGTCCGTTCCCTTTTCCAGCAGGTGGGTGGCATAGCTGTGACGCAACCAGTGAAGACTTGCCGGCTTTTTTATCTTTGCCTTTTTCAGACCCTGCTTAAAAACGCTCGAAAGACTCTGCTCGCTGTAGGGCTCTCCCGACAGCTGCCCCTCAAAAAGCCAGGTAAGCGGCTTATAACTCTTGTAATATTCCCGCAGCATCTCCAGCAACTTTGCGGACAAAGGCACCAGGCGATCTTTGCGCCCTTTGCCCTGCCGGATGATCAGCATTCCCCTTTTGCTGTCAATATCACTGGGCTTCAGGTTCAGCAGCTCACCTCGCCTCAGCCCGCAGGCGTATACCAGGCTCAGCATACAGCGGTGTTTGGTATTGCCGTGGGCAGACAAAATCTGACCCACCTCTTCCTGGCTCAATACATTGGGCAACTTCTTTTCCTTTTTGGGCCGCTCAATCTTTTCTACATCGAACTGCTTGTCATGGATCCGGCTGAAAAAAAGCTTCAGCCCGCTGGCTACCTGGTTCTGGTAAGAATTGGATAATCGCTTGTCCAGCAAATGATTGTTAAAAGCAACCAGGTCGCCATTGCTGATCTCCGACAGGGGCTTATTCGCAAAGGCAAGAAAGGCTTTTACTGCCTTCAGGTAATTGCTGATGGTGGAGTTGCTGTATCTTTTATGCCGGAGGTACGAGCGAAACTGCAGCAGGTTTTCGGTTATTTCTTTTCCCGTCATTACCGTTTTTTTATCAGGAAGTTTTGTCGCCGGTTTGGGTTTTGAGGGTTCCTGTTTTGACCCTTGCGCTTCCTTTTTCCCGAAAATGGCTTTGGCTCCGGCCTCTGCCTCAGCACTCCATCCTATATGCCAGGCTTTGTGGGTCCTGCTCCAGCGCGCATCTCCCAGTGCCTGCACTTTTCTTTTGGTTTCCTCACAATACTCAAATGCCAGGAAAAGCCTTGC
>SL_3KL_010_SEDDRAFT_10004441_pt1 | contig 12679 bp, 8 predicted proteins | sample SodLakKL_010_SED_2_FD_10381 | JGI IMG/M metagenome (IMG submission 10381)
CCGGCGTGGCCCCCTTTTGCGGCCCGAATACCTGCGCGGCGCCGTGCTCGCCGCACAACGGATTGTCCACGTCGCATAACACCTCCACCTCCGAGAAACTCACTCCCTCAGGGGGTTCGATATCCCGGATGGCTTCCAGGTGTTCACCGCCCAATCCGATCGGCGCGCCTTGTTTGTCCAGAAATCGCCAGCCCAACGCCATGGCGGCGCCCACGCCGCCATCTACGGTCGCACTGCCTCCCACCGCCAGGAGAATGCGCTCCGGAATCCGGGCCAATGAACGGGCGATCAGTTCTCCGGTCCCGTATGTCGTGGTCTTCAAGGGATTGTATTCAGACAGCTTCAACAAGGGCAACCCGCTGGCACTCGCCATTTCCACCAGTGCCATGCGATCCTTTTCAAACCAGGCGTATCCGGCCTCCACGGTCCGATCCGGCAAGGGTCCCATTACCACCGCCCGCATCCATATTCCATTGCGCGCCGCGATCAGGGCCGAAGCCGTTCCTTCTCCGCCATCGGCCATGGGCTTGATCGACACATCAAGATCTGGACGGACCGATAACAGCGCATCCCGTATGACGGCACACGCCTGGCGCGCACTCATGACCCCCTTGAACGAATCCGTGGCAATGACGATCTTCAATGGTTTACCTTTCATACCCAGAACCCAGCGCTTACGCACATAGAACCCAGCGCTTACGCGCTTCGAACCCAGCGCTTACGCGCTGGGCTACAGACTGACGCCCCTTCGGGGCTTGGGATGATTATTTCTTTTTCCAGCCCTTACGCACTTCGAACCCAGCGCTTACGCGCAGGGCTACAGACTATCGCCCCTTCGGGGCTTGGACTATCTTATTAACTCTATTTCCCGGCGCTTACGCGCAGGGCTACAGACTATCGCCCCTTCGGGGCTATAATAGAACATCCCGAATTTTAGCCCCGAAGGGGCGTCAGTCTGTAGCCGGGTGCGTCAGCACCCGGACACAGACAAAAAATACAAAATAAGCCCCGAAGGGGCGACAGCCCATCCGCATCCAACACTCGCGCCGCTTCATCCCAAAACATATCTTTCATCATATTTCACATTATGACGTTTTAAAAAATCCACATACTCTTCCTGAAACGTCCTCTTCCTGTGATGTTCCTTTTGATTTTTGACATATTCAACGACCATTTCGGCCCTGGACTCGCTGATACTGAACGCGCCATAACCATCCTGCCATGCGAAATGATATTGCATATCACTTCTCTCATTCATCCACTTGGATGTGTTTGCCTTAACAATTCGCATTACTTCTGAAAGCGATCGCGATTGAGATAATTTAAGGACAAGATGCACATGTTCATGCATGCCGCCGGCTGCCAGCAACGCTCCGCCCAGTTCTCGAACAATCCCTCCAATATAGGCATACATATCGGATTCCATGGATTCGGGAATCATAGGTTCGCGGTTTTTTGTGCTAAATACTATGTGGTATAAAAGATTGGTGTAGGTGGTCATGGATGGGTTTATACCGGCACGCGCACAGCGAGACAATTCTTCTTTCGCCCCTTCGGGGCTTGGGATGATTATTTCTTTTTCCAGCGCTTACGCGCAGGGCTACAAACTTTCGCCCCTTCGGGGCTTGGACTGCCTTGTTAACTCTATTCCCAGCGCTCACGCGCTGGGCTACTGACTGTCGCCCCTTCGGGGTTTGGGATGATTATTTCTTTTTCCAGCCCTTACGCACTTCGAACCCAGCGCTTACGCGCAGGGCTACAGGCTTTCGCCCCTTCGGGGCTTGGATTATTTTTGCCTTTTCCCAGCGCTTACGCGCAGGGCTACAAACTTTCGCCCCTTCGGGGCTATAATAGAACATCCCGAAATTTAGCCCCGAAGGGGCGTCAGTCTGTAGCCGGGTGCGTCAGCACCCGGACACAGACAAAAAATACAAAATAAGCCCCGAAGGGGCTTCAGTCCATCATCACCCAATACTCTTCAACACCTTCCACCCTCGCGGCAGAATCTCCACCTTCCCCGGACTATGATGCATTCCGTCATTCCATATATCCTCGGACCGCTTCCCGACCTTATATCGCACCGGCACATCTGACGCATTGAACACCACAACGATCTCCTCGTCTCCATGCGTTCTCTTAAATGCCAACAGGCGTTCATGCCCGGATTTTAACCATCGGAATCCCCCGCGCCGCAACGCGATGCTCTTCCTTCGCAACTCAAACGCCCTTTGGAAAAACCGGTACAATGCCTTATCGGGTTTGCGCTTCCCCGCCGGACAGGATCCTTTTACGGTCCTGGTTTCCGGTTCGAACCGGATATCGTCCCACAACATGGGTTGCCGGTTGTCGGGATCGTTGGCCCCCCACATACCCACTTCGGTACCGTAATAGATCATGGGCGCGCCCGGATAGGTCACCTGGAACATCACGAGCTGGCGCAGGGCCTGCCGTGCCCGTTCGCCCGGTTTGGTCGTCCTGAAGGCCCCGTTGTGCTTTACCCGTGACGCATTGAAATAATCCTCCCAGGACTTCTTCGGCACATCGGGGTTCTCCAGCATGGACGCGATGCGCGCCACATCATGCGAATCCAATAGATTTTGCAACACAGGCCATACATCCGCCGTATACGCCCGGCGCATGACGTCGAGTCTCCTTTTGAACTGCTCGCTCGAAATCGGTCTTCGGCCCGGCGCAAAGAAATCCACGGACGGATACAGCCACATGTAATTCATGACCGCGTCGAATTCATCGCCACGCAACCAAGGGCTTGCCAAGGTAACGATTTCGCCGGTGAGATAGGCCTCGGGATTGATCGACTTGACCAGTCGCCGCCATTCCTTCCAGAAACCGTGCGGCACGCAGAACGCCACGTCCAACCGCCAACCGTCAATGCCGTCGGATGGATCGCCGTCGCCGTCCGGATCCATCCAGCGCCGGGTGATATGGAAGATATAATTCCGGACCGGACGCACAAGATTATCACGGGTACGCGCCAATTCAGGAAGAGCCGCATGGTTAAACCATCCCCGGTATTTGAAGGTCCCATTCTTGTTCCAGCGCTGAATGCGATACCAGTCCCGATAACGGGAGGCCCGTCCATTGTGAAGAATATCCCGGAATGCGAAAAAAGCGGTCCCTGTGTGATTGAAGACGCCGTCGATGATGATTCGCATGCCGCGCTCATGAATATCGCGGACCAAATCCAGGAAATACCGGTCGGCCGCCGTCCAGATCCACGTGGCCGGATCCTCCGTTTCCCGGGCTTCCCGTATCGCCCGCAGGTCGCCTTCGCGGTCCGGCCCGAACGTGGGATCGATATGATGAAAGGAGGACCCGTCATATTTGTGAAGGGACCGTGCCATGAAAATGGGGTTCAGGTAGAGGGCGTTGACGCCGAGATCCTGGAGATAATCCAGTTTATCGCGGATCCCGATCAAATCGCCGCCATACCGCCGCAGATAAACAGAACGATAAAACGACCCCCGTTTCCTTTCCGATGCCGCCTGCCTGTACCAATCCATGCCCCAGGGGGACACGCGCCATCCGGGAACGGAATCGGTCGCAATATCCTCGGGGCGCGGATCGTTGTTCGGATCGCCGTTACGAAAGCGCTCGGGGAATATCTGATACCATATGGCATCCCGGGCCCAGTCTGGAACACCATCCTTTGTTCGCGGTCTGTTCTGCATGATTTATCCGGCGGCACGGCACCGCAGGTCGGGCATTGTTGCCCGACCCATTCACGGCCGCCATTCTCCGTATGGCCAGGCCAATGGTTTACGCCATCAGGCGATCCCGGCCATAACGAGAACGGCCGGGTCAGGCAGGAATGCCTGACCTACTCGTGCCCCATCAATTCCCGCCTGCTTATCCTCCGGCCGGTTTCAAAATCATAAACCCAAACCGGTTCATCCTGAATGTGCAGGTACAGTCGGTTGGAATCATCGCTCCAGCGCAATCGTTCCTCCAAATCAACCCGATAGTCGGCCTCAAAAGGTTCCGAAACAAACAGGGTCTGCCAGAACAGGCCTTCCCTCGCCTGGATTCTGAAATGGTGCCGGATATATTCCATGCGCAGGAGCCGGGCGGACCGTTCGCCATCCGGTGCATCCAGGCGTTGAACCAGCCAGGTCGGACCCGACATCATCCGGTACCCGACCCAGGTCACCGCCAGAAAAGCCAGCAGGACGATGATCCACCGGGGAACAAGAATGCTGTCCCGGGCAACAAATTTCTGGAAACTACGAACCATCCGTCGGAATTTCGTTTCCTTCCTCTTCCTCGACCGGGGCGATCTCCTCGACATTTCTTCCCGGGAATAACCCCATGCGATGCACATCGCGGAAGGACAAAAAGATCATCAAGGAGATCAGCAGTATTACAAATATATAGGCCAGTACGGCGGTAACACGGGGATTGACTTTCCGCCGGGTCACCATTTCCCAAAGCGCAAACAGGATGTGTCCGCCGTCCAGGACCGGGATGGGCAGGAGATTGAGCACCGCCAGGTTGATGTTCAACAGGCATGTAAACCAAATGGCCAACATGAAGCTGTTCCGAACCATTTCCCACAGGGCGGACAGTATGAAGACAGGTCCGCCGACGGCTTCCGCCGCTCTTCCGGTCGTCGCCGGCGTTACCAGCGCCGCCAGGAAACGGAATATCATCGAGGCAATATCGCGAATCTGCTCCGAGGGACGGGGATGCACCTTGATGTCATAATCCACGGCCATCCAGCTGAATCCCACCCCGATCAAGGCACGGTCCTCCTCGGGATCGTATGCCGGTGTCACTTCCAGTTCGATCTGATCACCGTCCCGCAAGATCACCAGGGAAGCGGGTTCTTCCGGATGTCGTGAAACAAGGTCAATCAGGTGCGGAGGACTGTATACCGGCGTCCCTGCAAACGCCACGATCCGGTCCCCGTTTCGGACACCCGCCGCCTCGGCGCTGGATCCCGGCAATACCCGGGCCACGTGGCAGTACATGACCATGGATACGCCCGGCAGTTCGCGCATGCCGTAATCGGTATCCACCGTAGTAAGGTCGATGATTTTTCCGTTGGCCTCGAGCGTGACCGATTCGGCCACGAGCGCAACAATCATCATGATGTCGTTCCAGTTCCGGACCGGTTCCCCGTTGACGGTTTGAATGACATCTCCGGGCCGGAGGCCTTGCGCATAGGCCTCGCTTTCGGGTTGGACATATCCGACCACGCCGCTTTGCTCGTGCGGCGCGGCCGGTTTCCCGAACCAGAAGATCATATACGCGAGAAACACCGCCAGCAGTACGTTGCCCGTTGCCCCGGCCAGGGCCACCAGGATTCGCCGCCAGGGGGCAACATCGGGTAGTCGAGCGCCTTCCTCATCCCGGCTCTCGGAAATCTGACCGCTCGGATCCATCTGCGGAAGCGCCACGTAACCGCCAAACGGGAGCCATCCTATTTTGTATACGATTCCGTTTCGCTCCGTCTTCCAGATCGCCTGGCCAAAGCCTATCGAGAACACCTCGATCTTCAGCCCACACCATCGCGCAACCAGGTAATGCCCGAGTTCATGGACAAAAACGGTCAAAGCGAACAGCAAAACAACCACAACCAATGGATATATAATATCAATCATTCCGCCCTCATCTATTCAGCTCGTATCCAAGCCGCCGTCACTGTAGCCGCGCCTGGTAAGGCGTGGCCGTCTTTCCCGATCGGCTCCGCCACCCCGCAACCGCAGCGCGGCTACAGGAATGGCCTCCGCCGTTTCAAGCCATACACTTCACAAACACATACAGGACCGGGGCCGCAAACAACAGGCTGTCCAGAACATCGAGCGCACCGCCCATCCCGTGAATCCAGCGGCCCGAATCCTTGACGTCCGCCGCCCGTTTAATAAACGACTCTCCAAGATCACCCAGGATGCCCGACACGGCAAGGAGCACGGCCAACACAATCCCCTCCGTCCGGGAGAGGGTTACGGGTCCCAGCGCATGGTCCGTCCACCACAGGTACACCTGGCTCGCGATCACCGCCGTCAATACGCCGCCGATACACCCTTCCCAGGTTTTGGCCGGAGAAATGCGGGGAATGAGTTTATGACGGCCCACGGCACATCCGATGAAGTATGCGCCGCTATCTGCGAATTTAACAACCACCAACAGATACACAAACAAGGCACGGCCCTCGTGCACTTCCCACGCCATGAGCAGTTTGCCGATGAAATTCAGCAGAAAAGCCACATACATCACACCGAAAAACGTGGCCGCCATGGCTTCCATCGGACGCTCCGAATCCGGCTTCATGAATTGCCGCAGGAACAGGCCCATCAGGATCAGGGCCGTAACACCGGCTTCCACGCCCCCATTGAAAACCCGGTTCCCATACTGCAGGGAAATCCAGGTTGCGGTAATAAGAAGACATCCGCCCACCAGGCCCGTTACGGGATAATGGGGCACCCGGGCCCGGCCCAATAAGGCATGGTATTCCCACATGCCGACCACGCACACAAACAGCAGAATCGGCAACTTCAGAACCGATGGAAGATACAACGCCCCGATCGTTACGGCGACAATGATGAAGGCGCTCAAAAGACGATGCTTTAACATGTCATCCCTTACTCGATATTTCCAAACCGCCGGTGCCGGTGCGCATATTCTTTGAGCGCCTTTTTGAAGGCGTCCTCACGGAAATCCGGCCACAATATATCCGTTACATATAGCTCGGCGTACGATAACTGCCATAACAAGAAATTGCTGATGCGCATCTCCCCGCTGGTACGAATCATAAGGTCCGGATCCGGAATATCCGGCGCGTATAAATGAGCGGCCACCGTCTCTTCATCGATCCGCCTGGGATCCAACTCGCCCTTCTTAACCTTTCCGGCCAATTGACGAATGGCATCCACGATCTCCGCGCGCCCCCCGTAACTCAGGGCCAGCACAAGGGTTCCCCCGCGGTATGCCTCCGTTTCACGGCCCACCCGTTTCAATTCCTTCTGAATATCTTTCGGTAAATCCGCGATCCGCCCGATCACCCGCAAACGAATCTTGTTATCATGCAGTTCTTTTTCGTGCTTGCTGAGAAAGATGCGCAGGAGCCGCATCAATCCCCGTATTTCCTCTTTTGGGCGTATCCAGTTTTCAACGCTGAAGGCGTAGAGCGTCAGGTATTTAACCCCGGCATCCCGGCAGGCCCTTACCACGGCGCGAACGGATTCCGCTCCCATCTCATGCCCTTTGGCTCTTGGCAGGCCCCGTTTACGGGCCCATCGGCCATTCCCGTCCATGATGATGGCCACATGCCGTGGGGTTTTAGACCGCTCGGCCATGAGATTTCAATACCTCCTCGCGGATCAACGAACGTTCCCGCCCCGGACCCACGGATACGAGGTATACCGGGACCCCGGTCAACGCTTCCAGCCGCGCGATATAGGCTTGCGCCCGATCCGGAAGTTCCTCGAATCGCTTCACGCCCGTCGTGCTCGTTTTCCAGCCTTCGAAAGATTCATATACCGGTTTACATTGCTCAAGATCGCGTACCGCGCCGGGTACGGTATCCATGATGCGGCCCCCGCAATCATAGGCCACGCAAATTTGGATCGTATCCACGTCGTCCAACACATCCAGCTTGGTCAAGGCCCAGTGATCCACCCCGTTGACCATGGCCGAATACCGGGCAATTACGTTATCGAACCATCCGCACCGACGCGGACGACCCGTGGTCGCCCCGAATTCATTTCCGGCCTTCCGCAAGGCTTCGCCCTCTTCCCCTTCCAGCTCCGTCGGAAACGGCCCTTCTCCCACACGCGTGGTATACGCCTTGATCACGCCAATGACCCGGTCAATGCGGTTCGGCGCCAGGCCTCCCCCGGTGCAGGCTCCGCCCGCCGTGGCGCTGGAGGAAGTGACATACGGATAGGTTCCGTAATCAATGTCCAGCATCGTACCCTGTGCCCCCTCAAAAAGGATCGCCTCTCCCGCATCCGCCGCGCGGTTAACCAGCACGAGCGTATCGGCAATATACGGCGCCAATCGCTCCGCCGCCGCCACGTATTCCCGGACCAATTCGTCTTCATCCACAAGCGTCGCCCCCAGGGTTTTGAGCTGACGATTGTAGTCCCGCACCCGGCGGCGCAGTCGCTCCGGAAAATCCGCCTCCCGAATATCACCCGCCCGAAGACCGGTCCGCGCCGCCTTGTCGGCATACGACGGCCCAATACCCCGCTTGGTCGTGCCGATCCGGTCGCGCCCCACCGCCTTCCCTTCCCGGTTCTCATCCAGGAAACGGTGATAGGGAAAAATCAGGTGCGCGCGATCACTCAAAAAGAAACGTCCTTCGACGGAAATCCCCCGCTTTGTAACATCTTCTATTTCAGTAAGTAGCGCCTCCATATCCACCACAACGCCGTGACCGATCACACACTTCTTGCCCTCGTGGAGAATGCCGGAAGGCAGGAGGTGCAGGACGTATCGCTCCCCTCCTATCTCCACCGTGTGGCCGGCATTGTGACCGCCCTGGTATCGAATGATCCAGGCATGTTGCTCGGTCATCAGATCAATGACCTTCCCCTTGCCTTCATCTCCCCATTGCGCCCCGATTAACACCGTATTTGCCATAATATATCCGCCGATTGATCGCCTCCCGCCTGCGCGGTCAACGGGTTTTCATACTCAAACACCCACACATCCGTTTCGAATCCCGGGCCTGCCGGCCCGGGGAGCGCGGTAACCTCCACAGCCCACGCATCCATGGTCAGGGAGCGTAAGACAACGCCCATACCGGGTCAATGTCAAAGCAGAATCCCAACCCCGGTCCATGCCATAATCTCAATGCCCATCCTAATCTTAATCTTAATCTTAATCCTAATCCTAATCGATCCGATCCAGATTCGCCCATTTCGCGGCTTTCACAGCTTTTCCCCCTCCCCAGCATCCAAATGAGAACCACGAATGGAAGACATCCTTGTCCCAATCATTGTCTTTCGGTGGACGACTACGGCGACGACTACGGTCGACGATTATGTCTTCACTCGTAATCCGTTATCGTCGCCCGTTATCGTAATCCGAAAAGAGACAGCGATACGATACAGCATCGCGCCTGTTATCCTCCGACAAGGATTAAGACAACCTGATCTTTGTCTCAATCCTTGTCCCAATCTTTGTCTTTCGGCGAACGAGAACGGGCGACGAGAACGGTGAACGATTACCGATTTCTTCTCGTAATCCGTAATCGTCGCCCGTTATCGTAATCCGAAAAGAGACAGCAATACGATACAGCATCGCGCCTGTTTTCCTCCGACAGGATCAAGGCAAGGATTAAGACAAAGACGCAAGATTCCTGATCCTTGTCCCATTCTTTGTCTTTCGGCGGACGAGAACGGGCGACGAGAACGGCAGACGATTACCCCACTACTCGTGGTCCGTTATCGTAATCCGAAAAGAGACAGCAATACGATACAGCATCGCGCCCGTTTCCCTCCGACAAGGATAAAGACAACCTGATCTTTGTCACAACCCTTGTCCCAATCTTTGTCTTTCGGCGAACGACTACGGTCGACGATTATATCTTCACTCGTAATCCGTTATCGTCGCCCGTTATCGTAATCCGAAAAGAGACAGCGATACGATACAGCATCGCGCCTGTTTTCCTCCGATGAGGATTAAGACAAGGATTAGGACAAGGATAAAGACAACCTGATCTTTGTCTCAATCTTTGTCCCAATCTTTGTCTTTCGGCGAACGAGAACGGGCGACGAGAACGGTGGACGATTACCCCCCTACTCGTGGTCCGTTATCGTCGCCCGTTATCGTAATCCGAAAAGAGACAGGGATACGATTCAGTATCGCGCCTGTTTCTCTTCGACGAGGATTAAGACAAGGATTAGGACAAGGACATAGATAACCTGATCTTTGTCTCAATCTTTGTCCCAATCATTATCTTTCGGTGGACGACTACGGCGACGAGAACGGCAGACGATTTTACCCCACTACTCGTGGTCCGTTATCGTCGCCCGTTATCGTAATCCGAAAAGAGACAGCGATACGATACTGCAACGCGCCTGTTTTCCTTCGACAAAGATCAGAACGCCAACCGTACATGATCCATATATACGGTCACTTCCTCATCCGGCTCCGTTACAAACAATCCCCACCGGACGATGTTGCCGATATCCAGCGGTCTTCCGGATGGAGTGATCCATTCGCTCATATCCAGCGCCAGTTCATGGGATCCCGGTTTCAGCCGTGTATGTTTCTGAAACCGTTCCTCGTAGGGCGGATCCTCGCGGTCATCCACCCGAAACCAGATATCCACGGGTTGTTCCGCCTCCAGGTATACATCCAGCAAAAGGTGTTTTGCCGGGCGCCAGTCCCCGGGCACATCCACCATGAAGATGCGCGCATACCGCACACCGGGTTTTAATACAACCCGCAAGGCCCGGTTCCCCCGCGTGGCATGGCGTTCCACCCGTTCACGCCGTCCATGATTAACGCGCCACCGAGTCAACTCAAGGGGGGATTCGAAGTCGGCCAGGACGGGAAAGGCTCGCGCGGCCGCCCACCGGTCGGCCAGAACCGCGACAACAGGCACGATGGTGAGCCCGACGATCACGACCGCGCAGACCCGGAGGCGTCCGTTCACCGGGGAAGGACGGTGCCGGGCATATTGCCACAGAAGCCCAATCATGGCGCCCGCCCATCCCATCAACACGTCGCCGAAATCGGGATCCCGTCCCGTGAGCGCCTGTAATCCCTCGATGGCGGGCGCCGCGAACAACAAAACCGCCGACACATACAAGAAGCGCCGGCCCGAATACCGGTCTTCGGCCGGTATCGTCAGCAGGAAAACTGCCATCAGCGCAAAGGCGGGAACATGGGCGAAGTTCCATAGGACACGGACTAGACGGTCTTCTGTTTCGATCGGAAACGGATAGAGGAGCAACGCCGCCACACCAATCAGCACAACGACGGATGCGGTTCTCTTGAATGACACCGCTAATCCACTTCCCAGATTACCCGATACGACCGGAACCGGTTGTCGGGCGATTCAATGTCCTCGTAATATAGATCTCCGCCCCGCGTGGATGTGAACCGCCCCTTCTGGTGCGAGCCCGGACCGTCCGGCGCGTCAACCCAGTTTATCCCGTCCTCCGTATATTCCACCCGGTATGTTTCGTGCCAGGCGCCGTGCCACATGATGGTGTGTCTTTCGGACGTCAGGAACTGCTCGACAATGTCCTCAAACTCGCTGAACCTGATTTCAATCGGCGCGGTGTTGGTGGCGGCGTACACATCGTCTTCATGCATCCCGATTACACGCCATCGTCCGTCGAAGGTATTGAAGTACGGGTCCGTCGTCCAAATAATGTACTCCTGGTAGGCGTCCACGTTTTCCTCGATGGTATGCCACGACACGCCTCCGTCGCCGGAGAATTGCACCGCGACCAGCACGCCCTCCGGAAGATTGTTCACGGCCCAGACCAGGGGTTGCAACAGTTCGTCCAGGGTTCCGATTTCCTGGCCCGGCGCGTTGAGGGTCCTCGTAACCACGCGGATATTGGTCGAGCCCTTGCTGGCAAATTCCGTGTTTCCGAACGCGCCGAGATTGACGCGGCCGGCGGTGGGATCCGGTTGCCGGTCAAACGGGGAGTCGGGATTGCCGCGCCCGATCGCCCAGGATGTTTCGACATCCTCCACAAAGGTATTGAGGGACGGATCATACCTTCCGTATTCGCTCCTCAGATGGAAGTTCCCGGCGGACGCATTCTGCATTCGCGGATTGGTGATCGCGCTCCGGAAATCGTAATGCTGGCTCAACTGCCAGGTTCGCAAATTCCTGTTGGTGCCGAAGATATACCCATCCTCCTCGAAATAATAGATGTTGTAATCGATGAACATCTCATCCGATGGAATCTCGCTTCCGCTCAGCGCCACGTCATTGGACCCCGAAACCACGAATATATTATTCTGCAACTTGGTGTTGAGTATCGTGTTCTGCGCACGGAAACTGTAGTTCGAGTTCGCGACAAAGGTCACATTTTCAACCCGGGCAGTCCGGACGTTGCTGAGATCTATTCCTCCCAGATTCTTCCATACACGCAAATTCCGCAACTCCACGTTGCGCGAATTCCCCGCCAGTATGCCTACCGTATTGCTGTAACTGAAGACCCGCTCCACCTTGACATCCCGCGTGCTATTGAGCCAGACGCCCCGTTGCGCGGTATGGATGGACAAATCCCGAAGCGTGACATGCGCGGCCAGAACATTAAAGCCCCGGCCTATGACCGTGTTCCCGCGGCGCAGCACGGTCCCGCCCAGCGCCAGGTTGGTACTGCCCTGGATCACCATGGGCCCGTGCTCCGCATCCCCACCGCGCGACCAGATGATTTCGGTATCGCCCACGGTATATGTTCCCGTATCCACGTAGATCACATCGCCGCCCACGGTGTCGTAGGTGTCGAGCAGGTCCTGGATGGAGCTCTTCGGTGTGGCCGGCGTCAACCCGTCATTAGCGGGACTCCCGGGGGCGGTGGTATAGATATCGTGGAACACCCCGTTGTTTACAAAGAAATCCTGCGGGTCGTTCCGAACCGAAAACTCATTGTCGGTTTCGCCGTAATACACGCCCGGATTACTGTCCAGCACGACCCGCCACTTGGCAAACAGGCTGGATTCGAACTGGGGGGGGTCCCAT
>SL_3KL_010_SEDDRAFT_10004442_pt1 | contig 12678 bp, 10 predicted proteins | sample SodLakKL_010_SED_2_FD_10381 | JGI IMG/M metagenome (IMG submission 10381)
CCAAGTGGATCCGCCGGACCGGCATCCCCGGCTTCGGCGGCTGGTTCACCAACAGCAAAATCGCCGGCGGCGGACCGCTTATCGACCTGCTGCATATGGTCGACCTCGCCCTGTATTTTATGGGGTACCCACAACCGGACTACGTCCTCGCCCAAACCTTCTCCGACTTCATCAAGAACAAGGAATTCAAGGGCCCCTGGGGAATTCCCGATGTTGCAAAGGGTGTCACCGACGTCGAGAACGCCTGCCACGGATTCGTCCGCTTCAAAACGGGGCAGGTCCTCAGCCTTCAGATATCGTGGGCCGAGATGGTCAAGCGCGAGGAGGTCTCCGTCGTCTTTCAGGGTTTGAAGGCGGGCGGCATGGTGCAGCGGCTGTTCGCCGAGGACGGCATCGACGAGACGGCCACCGACATCTGCGAGCTCTACGTCCAGGAGTTCGGCCGTTCCGTCAACCGCACCGTAACGGTCCCCCCGAATGCCGATATGGGCCGCATCCGCTCCGCCCAGAACTTCATCCTCGCGGTCGAGGGGAAGGAGAAACCGCTCAATACGCCCGACCAGGCGCTCGCCCTCATGAAGATCGTCGACGCCACATACCGATCCGCGAAGATGGGACGCCCGGTGAAGATAACCTGACCCGAATGGCGCTCGGTTAAGACACCCTTTCATGATCGGAATCAGAATCGCAATCAGGACTTCAAATCGAATCAATAATCTGATGCACAAATACTTCGATACGGATTGCGATCGCGGTGAGAGGGCTTAACCGAGCGCCATCAACCATCAACCCACTACAGCAAATACCTATGAACCGAAAACTGCGCATGGGCATGGTCGGCGGCGGACGCGGCGCCTTTATCGGCGCGGTCCATCGCATGGCCGCACGTCTCGACGGACACATCGAGCTGGTCGCGGGGTGTTTCTCGTCGGATCCAAAGAAATCGCGCCTCTCCGGCAAGGACCTGCACCTCGATCCCGACCGCGTCTACGGCTCCTACCAGGAGATGGCGAAAAAAGAAGCCGCGCTGCCGGTGGGTGAGCGAATCGACTTCGTCTCGATTGTCACCCGCAACAACACGCACCTCGCAGTCGCCAAGACCTTTCTCGAGGCGGGATTCAACGTGATCTGCGACAAACCGCTCTGCTTCAACCTCAAAGAAGCGCGCCGCCTCCGCGAGATCGTACGCAAGAGTGGCAAGGTATTCGCGCTCACCCACAACTACACCGGCTACCCGATGGTGAAAGAGGCGCGCGAAATGGTCCGCGCGGGGAAACTCGGAAAAATCCTCAAGATGGTCACCGAGTACCCCCAGGGCTATGCAACCACCGCCCTCCAGGGGAAAGCCGACGGCAAGATCTCGAACTGGCGCATGGACCCGTCGGTCGCCGGAGCCTCCAACTGCATGGGAGATATCGGCACCCACGCCGAAAACCTCGGCCGTTACATCACCGGCCTCGAGATCGAGGAAATGTGCGCGGAGTTGAGCACGTTCGTCCCCGGGCGACCGCTCGACGACGACGGGAATCTTCTCGTTCGATACAAGGGCGGCGCGAAAGGCATTCTGTACGCATCCCAGATTTCGAACGGCGACGAGAACAACCTGAACATCCGCATCTACGGCACGAAGGGTTCGCTCGAGTGGCGGCAGGAGGATCCGAATGAACTCGTCTTCAAAGCGGTGGACCAGCCGCGCGTCACCTACCGGCGCGGCAATGCCTACCTCTCCAAGGTCGTCGAGAAGAACAGCCGCCTCCCCTTCGGTCATCCCGAGGCGTTCATCGAGGCGTTCGCCAACGTCTATCTCGCCGCCTCCGAGGCCATCGCCGACGAGGTGTCCGGGCGCAAGCTCAAGAAATCATACGATTTCCCGGATATCGACGACGGCGTCCACGGCCTGGCGTTCATCGAGACGTGCGTAAAATCGGGCAAATCGAAGCAGAAGTGGACGAAGTTCCCGGAAGTGTAGCTACCGCGGCGCGACGATGACCAGATCGTCCTCCTCGATGTAGTGCCATTGCAGGGGGGGATCGCGCGGCAGATCGTAGGGAAATTCCAGGTATTTTAGCACCAGTTCGTCGGAAACCGGTTCGAGATCGGTGTGCCAGCGCAAAAAGCTCTTGGCTGCCCAGTGATACAAGAAGACGGAATAGCGGTTGCCGGCATGAACGATGCGAAATCCGTACGGATTGTCGTCCACCCACGGCTCGCGCATCCGGTACAGATCGACGACCAGGACGCGGTCGGTCCCATGATCCCGCGCAAGGGCTTCAATCGCTGCCGCGGATTCGACATCGCGACCGTACAGCGCCACGTACTCGCGTCCGTTCTCCCAAGCCAGGATCGCATAACTCCCCCCGAGCAGGACAACCAGCGCGACGAGAACGCCTCGTGCTCCGGGGAGCGTCGAACCCATCCGCCACGTCAAGGCGATGACGGCGGACATCAGCAGCGGAGCGGTGTACATAATTCTCAAGCTCGGGTAGCTGTCGGCAATGATGAGATTCGGCAGATACGGAACAACGAATCCGGCCGCCAGACAAAGCGGCACCGCGGTAGTCCCCCACGCGTCCAGCTTTCGGCGAACGATCGACACTGCCCACACGATCGCGCCACCCGCGATGAGCAGTCCGTGCAACCAGCGGGTCAAAGGGGAGTAAATTCCATCAAAAAAGAGGAAGGAACGAGTCAGCTCCCCGAAAAACTTCCATTTGGCGACCCAGTCGTCCGCAAACCCGCCCCGGTCACTTCCGAAATGCTGCGCCAGCAGCGCGGAAATCACCGCTGCCACGAGAAAGAACGGCAGGACGGTTCCCACCTCCAGAGCCATCCGCTTCGGATCGAACCCAAGCGACACCCCGCGCAAACTCACGACGATCAGGTACCCCATGATGCCTGCGGTCACCGCCGCCTGGTTCGTCAATGCTGCGGCCAGACAAAGGATCGCCCCCGCTGAGATGAGGCTCCATCGGCGGATCTCCCAACCCTGAACGATCCAATGCATTCCTCCGAGCGAGAGGAGTGCCGCCGCAGGATACATGCTCGCCGCCCGCCAGAGCGTCGCCTCCCCGTTCAGTCCCCAGAGGAGGAACGGCACCGCCGTCAGCGCCGCACCGACTGGAGAGAGAAACGGACGTACCATCCGGTAGAACACGACCGCCGCTCCCACGTGCATCGCTCCCTGAAACAACCGAGAAACCCGGTTCATCACGGTCGCCTCCGGAGGCATCTCGAAATGCAGGAATTGCAGCAGTATTCCAAAACCGGGACGCCCATGGTGCAATGATCCCTTCAGGAGTTCCAGACGGCTGTAATCGAAGAACAGGAAATCATCCGCGTACCACCATGCCCCTGAAAACGCTGAGAAATTTGCCGCCAGCCACACGCTGAAGAAAAGTGAGTAAACCACCCACAGCCGGTCACGGACATCCGCACCCATTCTCACTCCTGTTCTCTCCTCTCGCTCCAATTCCGCACCTTATCAATCCGCAGAGGGCGGAGAGAAGCGAAAAATGCGGACTTCGGCGCCCCTTCCTATGGATTCGTTCGCAGAATACCCGTCGCCCCATCACCGGTGACGCCATCGCACCGCTCTCCGGCGAATGACCGCGAACCTGCCTTGCGGTGCGTTTGTCGAAACCGGCGCCGGGGTGCCTCACCCGGTCGAGCGACGCAAGGGATACGGATCTGAAAAAGCTTGCCGCCCGCATGGGATTGGAATGCAAATCTCCGAACCGGACCGAATCCTTTTCAGGCCCGCGCTCGCGTGGCGCGGCTTTATGTATCGGTTGAGAATTCGGTCCCGTCGACCACCAATGTCAGAATCCGACAGCCAACCAGAACCCGCGGCAGACGCCTATCTGGATTCGATACGTACCCACGCCTGGCGGCACGAAATCCCGGACGAGGCCGTGCCATGGCGGGACACCGCCGAGATGATCCTCGGCAACGAGCGGAAAATGCTCCGCTGGCTGGCAACCCATTGGTTTTCCGGATTAGGAAGTGTCGTCGATGCCGGGTGTTTTGCGGGACGCTCCACCGTGTGCCTTGCAACGGGGTTGCGCGATAATGCGCGGGCGAAGGACTGCGCCAAACCGATCATTCACGCGTACGATCTGTTTCGCGTGCCGCGCGATGCATTCAGCCGGGACATCCTCGGATCCGAGTTCCCTGTCGGCAGTTCGTTTCGCCCGGTGTTCGAGCGGGCGACCGAGGCGTATAGCGACTTGATCGCGATCCACGAAGGCGACTTAAAAGCCAAGCGCTGGAACGGTTCACCGATTGAAATCCTCTTCGTCGACGTCGCCAAGTGCTGGTTGACCAACCAGCACATCATCTCCGAGTTCTTTCCACACCTGATTTCCGGTCAAAGCATCATCATCCAGCAGGACTACAATACGCCCTACGTTCCATGGGTTCACGTGGCGATGGAATTTTTGGCGGAATACATGGCGTTTCTCTGCGACGAGGATGGCTCGAAGCTCTTCCTGCTGACAAAGCCGATCCCTGCAGAACTCCTGAAACGCAACCTGCGCACGGAGATCAAAACCGATCACAAGATCGCCCTGCTCGACCGGGCGATCGCAAAGTGGGATCCACAGAGCGCGGCCTGTGTGGCGGCGTCCAAAGCGATGCTCGTGTTCATGGAACAGGGAATGCAGGAGGGACTGGCCTGCCTGGAACCGCTCCAGGACGGATTTGCCGGTGTTCCGGCGGCCGCCGGCTACTTTCGCGATGTCCGGTCGATGATCGAGTTCTGGAAGGTCGGAGCCGACCTCGAAAATGACATGACGGAAAAGTTCGAGCGGGAGACCGGGTAAAATGGTTTTCGACAGCGTGCCAGCATCCATGGGCAAGTGCGGTCGCGGGATTGGGATTGCGTCCGGGCGGGATCGGCGGTTCAACTGCGTGATTCGTGATGAAAGCCTCCGACTACATAGCGGCATTTCTCGCCGAACAGGGGGTCACCCATGTCTTTGAAGTCGTGGGTGGGATGATCACGCACCTGGTTGACTCACTTCACCGGCAGGACCGGATCCGGATTGTAAGCGTCCACCACGAACAAGCAGCCGCTTTCGCGGCCGATGCTCATGCCCGCGTCCGGGGCGTGCCCGGCGTCGCACTGGCAACGAGCGGCCCCGGCGCCACCAACCTGCTCACGGGGATCGGCAGCTGCTATTTCGACTCCGCGCCCGCGGTGTTCATCACCGGCCAGGTGAACCGCCACGAGCAGAAGGGAGACCGCCCGGTCCGCCAACTGGGATTCCAGGAGACCGACATCGTCGCGATGGCGCGTCCGATCACGAAGGATGCGTGGATGGTGCGCAATGTTGCCGACCTCCCGGCGGCCCTTGCCCGAGCTTTCGCCCTGGCCTGCGAGGGCCGTCCCGGACCAGTCCTCCTCGATGTTCCGATGGACGTCCAGAACGAATCGGTCCCCGACGATACCCCGATTCCCGGAACGCCGGATCCGAACAACTCGGATCGCCCGAACATCGCTGCCTCCGCGCTCGCTCCCTTTCTCGCCGATCTGCGCCAGGCGCAACGCCCCCTACTCCTTGTAGGTGGCGGACTGATGTCCGCGCGGGCGCATGATCGATTCCCGCAAGCGGTCGAAAAACTCGGGATCCCGGTCGTCAACAGCCTCATGGCCGTGGATGCGCTCCCCTGGAACCATCCCCTGCGAGTCGGGTTCATCGGATCGTATGGAAACCGTTGGGCGAATTGCGCGATTGGCGAATCGGATTTTCTTCTCGTCCTCGGCAGCCGTCTGGACGTCCGCCAGACCGGAGCCGATACCAGGGCGTTCAAGGGGGATCGCACTATCTACCAGGTCGATATCGACCCCGGAGAGACCAACAACCGCGTTACCGGGTGTCACACAATCATCGCCCACCTCCGCGATTTCCTCGATGCGGTGGCCGCGGAACCTCTGGAATCACCGCCCGGCAAACACGAGGCGTGGGAGGCCCACCTGCGCGAGCTGCGGGAGCGATGGCCGGACGCAAGCGAATACCGCGGCGATCCCGCAGCGATCAACCCGCACGAACTCTTCCACGATCTCTCCGAAATCGCCGCCGATGCCGCCGCCTACGTCAGCGACGTCGGCCAGCACCAGATGTGGTGCGCCCAGTCGCTCCGGCTCCACGCCGGACAGCGGTTCTTCAACACCGGGGGAATGGGCGCCATGGGATTCGGTCTGCCCGCCGCCATCGGGACGGCGTTCGCATACCCGGGCAAACCGGTCGTGCTCGTCGCGGGAGACGGCGGGTTCCAGCTCAACCTGCAGGAACTCCAGACCGTCGCGCGCAACCGACTGTCCCTTAAGATAATTCTTCTAAACAACCAGTGCCACGGCATGGTACGCCAGTTTCAGCAGAGCTACTTCGAAGAGCGCTACCCCTCCACGGCATGGGGATACTCGGCGCCCGATTTTGCACGCGTCTCCGAAGCTTATGGCATCCGTGCCGGCACGGTGAAAAATCCCGGGGACATGACTGCCGCTTTTGCCGAGGCGTTCGCGCAGCCGGACGCCCCTTACCTTCTTCAGGTCATGATCGACCCGAACGCGAACGTGTACCCAAAGATCGCGTTCGGCCACCCGCTCACCGAGATGGAGCCCTTTGCCAAGCCGATACAGATGGAGAGCACCTAGCAGCATTCCGGCGCCGGCAACCGCCGGAATACTTACAGCAGCGGCGCGATCACGAGACTGACGATTGCCATGACGTTGATGAGGATGTTCATCGATGGCCCGGATGTATCCTTGAGCGGATCTCCAACGGTGTCGCCGACGACGCAAGCACGGTGGGCGTCTGAATTCTTACCCCCGAAGTGTCCCTGTTCGACGTATTTCTTGGCGTTGTCCCAGGCGCCGCCGGCGTTGGCCATGAACAGCGCGAGCAGGATGCACCCGAGCAGCGCTCCAATCAACATCCCTGCGAGCGTCTCCGGTCCGAGGAGGAATCCGACAACCGCCGGAGCAAACACCGCCAGACCGGCCGGAAGGACCATTCGCTTGAGCGCCGCCGCCGTCGCGATGTCCACACACCGCGCTGAGTCCGGCTTCGCCTTCCCCTCGAGGAGGCCAGGAATATCCCGGAACTGGCGCCGGATCTCCTCGATCATGTCGTGGGCCGCGTCGCCGACCGCGGTCATCGTGATCGAACCGTTCAGGAAGGGACAGATGCCCCCGAGGAAGACCCCGATAAGCACCATCGGATCGGCCAAGTACAACTCAAAATCCGGGTTGTTCTTCTTGACGGTGTTGATGTAGGCGGCGGTGATCGCCAGCGCTGCGAGCCCGGCTGCACCGATTGCAAACCCCTTGCCGATTGCCGCCGTAGTATTGCCGACCTCGTCGAGCTGATCGGTTATGTCACGGGTCTTCTTCCCGAGACCGGCCATCTCCGCGATCCCCCCGGCGTTGTCGGCGACCGGGCCGTAGGCATCGATCGCCATCGTGATCCCAATGGTCGCGAGCATCCCGACCGCGGCGATTCCCGCCCCGTACAGACCGGCCAGATGACTGGAAACCAACAGAATCGCGGCGATCGTAATCACCGGAATCACCACAGAGAGCAATCCCACCGAAAGACCGGTGATCATCACAGTGGCGACCCCCGTCTCCGACGAACGCGCGATGTTCCGAACCGGTTTGCCCCCGGTAAAATACTCCGTCGACGCCCCGATGATCACGCCACCAACGGTGCCGGCCAGAACGCAGGCCCACACCTGCCAGATCGCCCCGATGTACGATGCCACGAACCACGCTGCGATCACAAAGAGCGTCGCCGCTCCAATGGTGCCAAACCGCAGCGCCCGGGCCGGTTGCTGGGCGGAGAAGAAATGTACCAGCAGAATACCAACCAGCGCGCAGATCAGGCCGGCACTTGTCATCGCCAATGGGAGATACATCAATCCGCTCCGTCCCGCCTCGCCAACTGTCAAGTCCTGCACACTCGACAGCGCCAGCGTGGCTCCGATCGCGATGGTGGCGATTTGCGCGTTGCAGTAGCTCTCGAACAGGTCGGAGCCCATCCCGGCGACGTCGCCTACGTTGTCGCCAACGTTGTCCGCGATCACGCCCGGATTGCGTGGATCGTCCTCCGGAATGCCCGCCTCGACCTTCCCGACGAGGTCGGCGCCAACGTCCGCCGCCTTCGTGAAAATCCCACCGCCGACACGGAAGAATATGGCGATCAACGACGCCCCCATCGCGAACCCGTGGATCACCTCGGCATCCTCTTCCGTGCGTCCGAAGAACAAGAAAAGCCCGCCGATGCCGAGCAGGCCCATCGACGCAATCGTCAATCCCATCACCGATCCTCCGAAGAAGGCGGTGGAGAGCGCAGCAGCAGAGCCCTGGGTGTGAGCGGCGACGGTGGTGCGCACGTTCGCCTTCGTCGCAGCGTACATTCCTATAGCGCCCGCGGTAAAGGAGCAACCGGCACCGAGAAAGAACGCAAGCCCCTCATACGGATCCTTGAGCCAGAATACCAGAGCCCCGAGTACGATTGCAAAGGGCAGCAATACTTGGAACTCGCGCGTCATGAAGACGCGTGCGCCCTCCTGAATACGCCTCGCAATCTCGGCGACCTCGCCGGTCCCCGAGTCCTGCCGGTTGATCCGGAGGAAAATGACGAGAGCGGCAAAAAGGCCGACTACTCCAAGAACCGGTGTGATCCATTCAATTCCAAGGGTCATAGAAGCGTATTGTTTTCAGGTGATGAGTATTAATACGACGACCGCACCCGCCGCGCCGAATGCCACCATAGATAGTGCTCGCTGGCCAACTCGTCCTCCGACGGCAAAGGATAGTAAAGGAGATGATCCTGGTCCCCCGCGAAAACACCATTCTGAATCATGTAATAGAGAATGTCCGGACGCATCTCCCGCTCCACGATCTTGGTCTTCTTCTCCGGCTTCTCCTTTAGAGCCGCGAGACACTCCCGCAGATGCACCAGCCTCCGGTAGGGGATGTGCTTAGCCGGATCATTTCGCGGATCCCTCGCCAATCCGTCGATCCGCAGTTCCGTGAACACCACCTTGGGTAGCGAAATCGGCTGGTTCGGATCGGTCACGTACCGGCAGAACTCCCTCGGTCCGAGGTTCGACGCCACCCGCGGGAATACCGGCCCGAGCTCCTGGTACAAGTGCAACGGCCGCTCCGCTTCCGCCGGTTCGTAAGGCACCGCTTCCAACTCCAGCGTGAATCCGGCCTGTGTTGTCAGGTACAGCTTCCCCAACGCCTCCAGGGGGAGATTGGCCAAAACATGGTACACCGCCACATAGGTCGAGTTCTTTGGACGGCCATCCGGGTGCTCAACACAGCGCTTTCGCGTCTCCTCCAAAGCGAAGGCCGGCAGGTCCACACTCTGATCCAGCTCGAAGAATATCGCCGGGCCCTCGGTCTGGCGCTTCGATCCGGTGGCTTGGTACATCCCGAATTTCTCCGGAGGCAGCATCGAGTAAATCAACGCCTCGGGAATCAGTGAATAATAAAGGTGAATCTTCATGGTCGGATCATCAAGTTTCCCTGTTCCGCCGGATCATGTGTGGAGGAGAGGTGAGCGTATCCCCTCGATCTCCCAGCTTCACATTGATCCGCGACGCAACAGGAGGTCGGCTCAACAACTCAAGGTTTGTGTCTCTGCGATCAAGTATAAGTAACGGGTATCAGTCATATTCGTCATCCTGTCAAGCGCCGGATTAATGGTTGTCGAACTCCGGAAACACCGTCAAATTCACCGATCGAATTGCTCCACATGGACCGCGTAGGCATCATAACCCGCACCCGCGACCGACCGGTGCTGCTTCGCCGGGCACTGGCGGGCGTACGAGACCAGCTCTACCCGCACTGGCAACTGGTTGTGGTCAACGATGGGGGAGATCCCCGGGCGGTTGAATCCGAACGGTGCGCCGCCGGCCTCGAATCGGACCCGCGGGTACAAGTCGTGCATCACACGGAATCACACGGCATGGAGGCGGCTTCAAACGCGGGCATCCGCCGAACGGAGAGCGATTACATCGTGATCCATGACGACGACGATTCATGGCAACCGGAATTTTTGCAGACCATGATCGACGCTCTGGCGAACCGGCCCCATCCCCGGTGCCGCGGCATGATCTGCCACACGACGCGGGTGGTGGAACGCGTGGAGCTCGGCACGGTCCTGGAGTGCGAACGCGCCCCATTCAACGCACACGTAGGATCCGTCGTGTTCATGGAGATGCTTGACGAGAACCTCTTCCCCCCGATCTCATTTCTTTACGAACGAGCGGTCTGGGAGGAACTGGGGGGATACGATGAGTCGCTTCCTGTGCTCGGGGACTGGGAGTTCAACCTCCGATTTCTCATGCAATACGACATCGGGGTCGTGCCCGAGTTGCTTGCCAACTACCACCACCGTCCGCCGGAAGCCCGTGACGCCTACGCGAATACCGTCACCGCTGGACACGATCTGCACCGCCGGATCGAAGACCGGCTTCGCGACCGGTGGATCCGCCGCGATCTGGCCGCGGGCAAACCCGGACTCGGCGCCCTTGGGTGGATGGCTGCCCGCCGCGGTACCGGCGCCCGGGTTCGTGAGTAAACGCCATTACAGAGCCGAAACCCGCGGATTTCCAGGAACCCGGCTCAGGCCGTCATGTCCCGAACAAAAAGGAAAGCTTCAGGCGTTTGGAAGCTATACTCCACTGACAACCCAAACCGAGGAAAGTACCATGAACCAACGCACCAAGCCGCAACTCCGATTGGCAAAATCCGTCGCGTCGGTCCTGACGGCCGGCATGGTCGGACTCGGATTCGGCCTCGTCGGCTGCGCGCCTGATGACGAGTTCGACCCGCAGGAGTTCGAACAACCGCCCGCGGAACAACCGGCTCCGGCACCGGATCAACGGGAGCCCGCACCCACCCCCGCACCCGATCCCGACGAGGACGGCGACAACGGCGATCAACAGGAAGGGTCCCCCGCGTACTGATCCCGCCGCCTGTCAATGCGGAGGCTCCGCGGATCGGACCAGCAGCGCAACCGCCTCACCATAGTCCGCCGTGTGCGCCAGGCTCAGGAGCACACCCGTCGCGCCGACGGCCTGCAATAAGCGATCGCCCGCCGCGTCGAGCCGGACGTACGGTTCCTGGCGTTCGCCCTTGCAGACCTCGATCGAGGTCCAGTTCAGTTCGCTTCCAATTCCGGTCGTGAATGCCTTGGATACCGCTTCTTTTGCCGCGAACCGCGCAGCGAGATGCGGGTGTGGGTTACGCATCCCCATGCAGTATGCGATCTCGCCCCCCGTAAAAACGCGCTTCAGAAACCGGTCGCCGTGCCGTTCGACCGCACGGTGGATGCGCTCGACTTCGACAAGGTCGATTCCCACGCCGATCACGGATCCACCCTCTGGAAGCTGAACCGCCATCGCAGCCATCAAAGGAGCCCGCCCCGCATCCGAGCCTTCATCTCCCGAACCGCCTCCTCAATCCCCGTAAAAACCGACCGGGAGATGATCGCATGTCCGATATTCAGCTCGTGCAGCCAGGGAATACCGCGGACCCCGGCGATGTTGACGTAGTTGATTCCATGTCCGGCGTTCACGATTAGGCCGGCCTCGTGCGCACGGACCGCCCCCTCGCGCAGTTTGTCGAGCTCCTCACTCCGAGCCTCCTCAAGGTAGTAATGGTTGGCGAACGATCCCGTGTGCAACTCAACCATGTCCGCGCCGACTTCGGCAGCCGCCTCGATCGCTTCGGGTTCGGGATTGATAAACAGGCTAACCGCAATCCCCGCCCGCTGGAGAGACTCGGTAACGTCGCGCACCAGCCCGACGTGCCGCACCACATCAAGCCCCCCCTCCGTGGTGATCTCCGCCCGACCCTCCGGAACCAGGCACACCGAATCAGGCTGGGTCTTCAACGCAAACGCCACCATTTCATCCGTACAGGCCATCTCCAGGTTGAGTCGCGTCTGGATGCACTCGCGCAACCGCGCCACGTCGCTCTCCTGGATGTGCCGCCGATCCTCCCGCAAATGTACCGTGATCCCGTCCGCCCCGGCACGCTCTGCCACCAGAGCGAGAGCGAGCGGGTCCGGCTCAACCATCTGCCCGCGATCACGCGCGTACTCGCGATACCGGGCCTGGCGCAACGTCGCGCAGTGGTCGATATTGACTCCGAGTCGGATGGAATTCGAGGTTTTCATAGAACGAGAATCGAGGTTGCAGGCGTTTCAGTTTGATACAACCTCATAGACCCGACACGCACACGGTGCGAGACAAAACCGGAAGAACGGGAATCGCCCCGGTCGGCGCAAGGCAGATCAGGAGAGGCCGTTGGCCTGATTACTGTGGGGAATTCCGGCATGCCTTCCACTTTCGAAGAAACCGCGTTCGGTGTACTTCACACGGACCGTTCGCATTCAGCGCCTCGAAGTGTCGCTGCACGGCGTACCCCTTGTGTTGATCGAACCCATATCCCGAGAACCGGCCACCGAGCTCCCGCATCGTCCTATCACGAGCCGTCTTCGCCGCTACAGAAGCCATGGCGATGAGGAGTGATTTCGCGTCCCCGCGCACGATTGCCTCATGCCGGTACGGAAACGGCCGCAGCGGCCGGCCGTCAACCCAGATCCGCGCCGGCACTTTCACCGCGCCGGCAACCCCAGCCGTATCGGCATCATCGCG
>SL_3KL_010_SEDDRAFT_10004443_pt1 | contig 12673 bp, 10 predicted proteins | sample SodLakKL_010_SED_2_FD_10381 | JGI IMG/M metagenome (IMG submission 10381)
GCAAAAACGAACAAGGGATTCGGGTGGTTCGTTTCTGGAGCAATGACGTTTTACAGCAAACTGATTCGGTTATACAGGCACTGTGGCAGGAGGTTCATTTGGCCTCACCCCAACCCCTCTCCCAGAGGGAGAGGGGCTTGGAAGAACCTTCTCTATCGCATGAGTAGATCCCTATAACATGTCATCCTTCCAGGGATCTTGTTGAATTCTGCCTGTTTTTTTTTTATTCATCTGCTCCTTTAGGGACGTGGCAAGAAATAATGCCCCCAGATTGCGCCGGATTTTGGTTCGTATTCAAGGCGCATTGAGGGGTGCATACTCATTGTCTGTGCCCTTTAATGCAACGCAGAATACGGGCCAAAAGACAAGCAAGATGGGGGCATTATTTCTTGCCACGTCCCTTAAACCAAAATCACCATACTTTTAGACTTATGCGACTTTTAGACTTATGCGTCTCAAACCTAAGATGCTGCATTAGAGAGCCCATTCCTAAAAAGTCACTTCAAGGTAAAAAATATAAATTTACTATTTATATCAGTGAGTTATCCGATAGTTGAAAAAAAAATAGACCGTTTTTTATTGACAAAACATCTATTTTAATTTTAAGTGTTTTATAACACAATTTTAGAAAAAGCCAAATCTGCTGAGAGGCAGGGGCGGAAAGCCACGGGTCTTTGTAAGATAGCCGGGTTGCCTAATTTATGGTGATCCGGTTTTTTTTATTTTTGTGATTCGAAAAACTATCGAATTATTGTTGAGCTGTTATTCCTGTCTGGCATCTAACCGTTGAAATCTATGTCCTGTGTAATATCCAACTTTATTTATTCGATTTTCAAGACCATTATAATGGTCTTCAATGTGATTTCTTAGTAAAAGAACCCTTGTAGAGTGGCAGTATGATTTATGAGGATAGTTTCATAACTAACCATTTTCGTTAATTTCCATTTATTAAAGAAAGGAGGTGTTATACGGGGTTAGGTTCATAATTGAGTAGAGGTGTTTTTTTAGCGATTACGGGGATAAGGGTGACCTTTCTGAGGTTTTAACTAATTTATAACTAAAAAGAGGAATACTGTCATGAGTAGCTATAACAAAGTATTAGCAAGAAATACGGACAATGCTCCAAAAGGTATAGGCCCATATTCACAAACTGTAGCTTTCTCTCATTACAATAATCTTTCAGCTCAATTACCTATCGATCCCAAAACTGGTAAAATGGTAGCTGGTGGTGTAAAAGATCAGGCTGAACAGTGCTTCAAAAATATCAAGGCCATTGTCGAAAGTATCGACCATGTTATGAGCGATGTTGTTAGAATCACTGTATTCGTTAAGAATATCTCAGATATCGACGCTGTAGACGAAGTTTATAAAACATTCTTCCCAACCTATGTTCCTACACGGACGACAGTCGCAGTTGCAGCTTTGCCTATGGATGCTTTGGTACAAATTGAAGCACTTGTTTCAAACGGTGAAGGTACAATTCCAAACGCACCACAGGCAGGCGACCTCATAAAATTGACAAATAACACGGAAAATGCACCAAAAAGTTCTCTATCTACACAAACTGTATCTTTTTCTCATTACAATAATATTTCAGCGCAATTAGGTATCGATCCAAAATCTGGTAGAATGGTAGCAGGTGGTGTAAAAGAGCAGGCTGGACAGTGCTTAAAGAATATCAAGGCCATTTTGGAAAGTATTGACGTTCCTTTTGACGATATTGTTAGAATCACTATATTCCTTAAAAACCTCTCGGATATTGAAGCGGTAAACGAAGTTTATACAACATTTTTCCCAGACACGGCTATCGCCAGGGCTGCAGGCTATTTCCCTGCACGGACAACAGTTGCAGCTTCAGCTTTACCTATGGATGCTTTGGTACAAATTGAAGCCGTTGTGTCACACGGAGACGGTACACCCCCACAAGCTGTTGAAGACAGGCATGGAATCGTCATAGAAGCAAACAATACGGAAAATGCACCAAAAAGTTCTCTATCGACACAAACTGTAGCGTTTTCTCATTACAATCATATTTCAGCGCAATTACCTTTAGACCCAATAACTGGTGAAATGGTAGCTGGTGGTGTAAAAGAGCAGGCTGGACAGTGCTTAAAAAATATCAAGGCAATTGTCGAAAGTGTCGACCACGTTATGGACGATGTAGTTAAAATAAATATCGCCCTGAAGAATATCGCAGATATTGATGCTGTAGACGAAGTGTACACAACATTCTTCCCAGACGGTGTTCCTGCACGAAGAACAGTTGGCGTATCAGCGTTACCTAAAGATGCTCTAGTCCAAATCGATGCAGTTGTATCAAACGCTGAAGGAACACCTCCACAAGCATAACAGGCATGTGTTTGTAAATACAGAAACTATCAAAAGTACTTGTTAATGCCGACTGTGAATGCGAAAGCGCACACCTGATTATAGAAAAGGGAGCTGAGAATGTTTTGCAGCTCCCTTCTTTTATTCTCTCGGGCTAAGCAGCGCTGCCGCTTTTCATGATTTGATACGAAAACAAGCACAAAATCGTAACGCCTAAACCCAATTACCAACCCGTACTACCCCAACTTTTTGAGAAGTTACAAGAGTTAATAAGATGGATTATAAAACCCTGAGGGAACAGGATCTGGAGATTTCTTCCGGAGCTGTGGAAGGGGCAGTAAATTATGTTGTTGCCAAGCGTTTTGACAGCGGGGGCATGAGATGGATCAGGGACCGGGCAGAAGCACTGCTGCAACTTCGCTGTATCGAGGTAAACAATGATTGGGACGCATTCATTTCTTATGTCCGTGATAAAATCAGTCGGCAAACGAAGGCGTTTGAAGAGAACTTTTTCTTAAAAAGCAAAAGCGCAGATCCACTTCCAACTTATGGAATTAACTAATAAAAACATTGAACCAAACAAGGAGATGGGAGAAACTGCACCCAAATGAATTGATACCAAAAAAAACCGTCTTTAGAATTATTTCCAAAGTAAATTGAATGACCCCGCAAAAGTATGAAATTTTCAAATTTGTCTTTTCTTGATTTGAGTTAGATAATACTCAAAGGGTAAAGGTATGCGAATAGATATTAAAAATTTAAAGGACATACAGACCAGCACACTAACTTTTTGGCCGAAAAAGTAGCGAAAAGAAGCTTGACAATGTACGCCAACGGCGTATAACGTATAAGTTTCCAACCCGTGTTTACGAAAGGAGCTTACAGCGTGTTGATTCCTGATATTGCAAAGACCGGTTGGTTGACTGTAGGAATGAGATTCTTATACCGATCCGTATAGCCTAATAATATTCGGCTTGTGAGATACGATCTATGAAAAGGCGAACGCTGCTTCAAAAAATAATTGATGGCTCAAAAAACATAAGATTCGCAGAGATGGTTAATCTTGTTAAAGGTTTCGGTTTCGAGCTATCCCGGACCGATGGTAGCCACCACATTTTCACACGACCAGATATCCCTGAGCTTGTGAATTTGCAGGATATTAAGGGCCAGGCCAAACCATATCAAATACGACAGTTTCTAAAGCTGGTTGAAAAACACAATCTTAAGCTGGAGGAAAAATAATGAGGGACTATCATATTAACATTTTCTATTCCGATGATGACGAAGGATACATCGCTGATATTCCCGATCTTGAGGCATGCTCTGCCTTCGGTGATACTCCTTACGAAGCATTGCAGGAAGTTCAAAAGGCTAAAGAGCTGTGGATAGAGGCAGCACGATCAGAGGGCAAGCCTATTCCGCCCCCTAAATATCGACCGGTTATATATCAGGTGGTATCTGCTTGATTGTATTGGAGTCTGAACATCAGCTCGAAGATGGATGTTCATTCCGCAATGCTTCATTTGCATCTCTCAAACTGGGCGTTCAACAATAATTATCCGAAACCTGAATATTTCCGGATCGAAAAATTCCTGATTATAACGGATTTTTTCCAAAGTAAATTAAATGACCCCGCAAACTCATCCCAGGTCGCTGCCCTCGTTGTTATACACGATAGAGCAATTACCGATAATTTGCATCCAGGTTATTCCCAAAAAACCATCTTTACAATATCCAAAAAGATTTGGTATCCTTCTGAGCTTTCAGGATTTTTTTCCCACGTCACTTAAGGGACGTGGGAAGAAATAATGCCCCCATCTTGCTTGTCTTTTGGCCCGTATCCGGCGTTGCATTGAGGGGCACAGACAATGAGTATGCACCCCTCAATGCGCCTTGAATACGGACCAAAATCCGGCGCAATCTGGGGGCATTATTTCTTCCCACGTCCCTAACTCCGGAAAAATTTTCAAGCTATAGTGACATTGAAGCGAAATTTTTAAAAAGGATTGCCATGAGACAATCGAGTACTTGGAAAACCGTGCTTATAGAAGACAAGGTGAGCAATGCACATGTTTTTCTTATAGTTTTTGCTTGTATCTTTTTTGCGTTTCCTGGATGTATGAAAATCGGACCACATTATGCTCCACCTGAAATGGAAATGCCGATTAATTGGTTGATAATTTCAGACCCTGCCCTGATGGTGGAAAAAGAGATAAACCACAATTGGTGGACTGTATTTGAGGATCCTTTATTATCGCGTCTCATGGATCAGGCCGCAGAAGGCAATTTGGATTTGAAAACTGCTTTGGCAAGGATTAAGGAGACACGTGCACGACTTGACTTTGCTGCCGGCGGCTATTTTCCAGACATGGATGCAGCAGCAAATGTGACCCGACAGAGAACAAGTGAAAATAGCGGTATTTCGGGCGGTCTCAGATTTACCAACCATTTGTTAGGGGTGGATGCCTGGTGGGAAATCGATCTTTTTGGGCGCATTAGTCGATCTATCGAAGCTGCGGGAGCTGATTACGAAGCCGCTGAAGAAGATCACTCAGATGTGCTGGTGAGCCTTTATGCAGAAACGGCCATAAATTATCTGACTATTCGAACCCTTCAAGCACGTCTTGCATCCACCATGGGTAACATTGAATCCCAAAAACAGGTCCTGGAGCTGACTCGAAGTCGATTTCGATACGGCTTGGCCTCTGACCTTGATGTGGCCCAGGCCGAGGATGTTCTGGCCAGTTCACAATCCCAGGTACCTCCTTTGCGAGTGGAGTTGAATCAGGCTATGAACAATATTGCTTTGCTACTTGGTGAACCTCCAGGTGTTCTCAGACAAGAGCTTATGAAAGTCAAAGGTATTCCACTTCCTCCATCTTCAATTGCCGTGGGAATTCCTGCAGATCTTTTACGGCAGCGTCCTGATATTCGCCGTTCAGAAAGACAGCTGGCGGCTCAAACAGCTCGCCTCGGGGTTGCTACAGCCGATCTTTATCCTTCTTTTAGTCTTTTTGGTACTTTGGGACTGGAATCTATCGATGCAGGAGATTTGTTAAGCAGTGGCAGTCATTTTTACAGCTTTGGCCCAAGATTTCGCTGGAACATTTTTGACGGAGGAAGAATCAGAAGTCTCATACGTGTGGCAGATGCAGTCACTGAACAGGCACTGCATCAGTATGAACAGACTGTGATCAGGGCGTTGAGTGAGGTGGACAGTGCCATATATGCTTACCTGCAAGAACAAAAACGCCTGGAGGCCCTTGAGCGTTCAGTGGCAGCAACCAATAGAACCCTCTCATTGGCTGTTCAGCTTTATAAGGAGGGACTTCGTGATTTTCAGAGCGTGCTGGATGCACAGCGATTTCTTTTTAATCAGGAAAACCAATTGGCTCAGAGTCGGGGAAACGTTGCCATCAATTTGGTGCTGCTCTACCGTGCCCTGGGAGGTGGATGGAATTCTCAAAGAAAGGTTGAAACTGCGCATGAAATTTAAGAGACCCTGATTGTAACGGATTTGGGGGGTGAGGGGTGGTTTGTTGAAGGAGTGCAAAAGCTGTGCTTTTGCATTTTTTTCTCGTGCTTATGCGCAGAGCGTGGGAAAGAGGCAAATAAAATTCTCTATTAACCCATCACCCCCAAATTCGTTACAACCAGAAGATATCCAATGGATTTGAGGACAATCCTGCATGATTGGTGATATAATGTGGGCTCCCTTGTAAAAACCTGAAACTATGAGATTGACACTTTTTACCATTGGGTATGGATTTGGAAGGAATAAAAATGAAAGTTGAATTTTACAAAAACTTTATATTCAGGGCATTTTGGATTTTCCCATTTTTGATCCTGGCAGTTTTACAAACAAGCTGTCAACGGCAAAGTGAATATGTTGCTCCACCACCACCTCAGGTGGTTGTGAGCAAACCGACAATTCAATCTGTGACAGAGTTTGCCGAATTTTCGGGGACAACCCAGCCCTATGAATTTGTTGAGGTGCGGGCTCGGGTGGAAGGTTATCTTGAAAGTATTCATTTTCAACCGGGAAGAGTGGTTGAAAAGGGGCATCTACTTTTTACCATTGACCCCAAACCTTTCCAGGCGAAACTGGATGAAGCACGGGCGGAACTGGAACAGCGTCAGGCTCAGCTTCAACAGGCTGACGCCGCTGTTCAGCGTAAGGAAATGGCTTTCAGGGCCAATGCGATCAGTGAATTGGAAGTGATTCAGGCAAGGGCAGACCGTGAAGTGGCCAGAGCCGCCATCCAGGGTGTTCGGGCAGCCATAGAAACGGCTAAAATAAATTTGTCATATACCAAAATTCATGCTCCTATTTCAGGACGTATTGGACGAAGCCTGTTAGATTTGGGCAATTTGGTGGGCTCCTCAGAAAACACCTTGCTGACAACCATTGTACAAGACAACCCTGTATATGCTTATTTCCATATCAACGAAAGGGATTTCATTTACTACCAGGCCAGTCGCACAGGCACAGACAGTCCCACACAAGGAGACGGACAGGCCCGTCTGGAGTTAGGGTTGGCCGGCAATGATAAGTATCCATTTGAAGGATACATTGACTTTGTGGACAATCGACTGGACCCTTCTACAGGTACCATCCAGGTCCGGGGAGTTTTTCCCAATCCCGAACGACAATTGTGGTCGGGTCTTTTCGTGCGTATCCGTGCACCTCTCGGTATCACCGAAAATGCTCTCATGGTGCCTGATGTGGCTCTGGGAAGCGATCAGCGGGGACGGTTCCTCTTAACGGTTAACGAGGAAAATGTGGTGGAATATCGCCCGGTAAGGCTGGGGGTCTTGGTGGATGGCCTCAGGGAGATTAAAGATGGTATTTCTGCTGAAGAAAGAGTGATTATCGCAGGAGTCCAAAGCGCACGGCCTGGTTTGACGGTCACGGTCAGAGAAGAAGACGGTCGGAAAGATTCCAATTCCAAGCTTGTCGGAAAGGTTCAGTGAGGTAAATTTACATGTTCAGCCGTTTTTTCATTGATCGCCCAATTTTTGCAGCAGTCATTTCTATTATCATTGTTATTGCAGGGCTTGTCACATTCAGGGCTTTGCCTATCACTCGTTATCCTGACATTTTGCCGCCGACAGTCACTGTGTCCACTGTATACCCGGGGGCCAGCGCCCAAGTGGTCGCTGACACAGTGGCTCAGCTCATTGAAGATCAGGTAAACGGGGTTGAGGACATGCTGTATATGTCGAGCACATCGTCCAGTAACGGTCAGTACCAGTTGACGGTCACTTTTAAAACAGGTACGGATCTGGATATGGCTGCAGTGATGGTCCAGAACGCTGTGGCCCTTGTGGAACCACAGTTGCCGGAAGAAGTGAGGCGAACGGGTATCCAAACCCGTAAACGCTCCGCAAATATTGTCATGATCGTGTCCATGATCTCAGCAAACGATGAATATGATTCTCTCTTCCTGAGCAACTATGGTACGTTGCGCATCAAGGATGAACTGGCGCGTTTGGAAGGTGTGGGTGATGTCCTGGTTTTTGGCGGTACCTACAGCATGCGCATATGGCTGGATCCTCAAAAGCTCAAAGTTCGGGGTCTTACCATTAATGAAGTGGTTACGGCCATACGGGAGCAAAATGTTCAGGTGGCGGCAGGCCAGATCGGAAGAGCTCCAGTCCCTGTTGACCAGACCTTTCAGTATGCCATTAATGTAACAGGCCGCCTGGAAGATGTGAGCCAGTTTGAGGATATCATCATCAAGGGAGAATCAGGAGGTCGATTCGTCAGAGTCAAAGATGTGGCGAGGGTGGAGCTGGGGGCTCAATCCTACGATGTGAATGCCAAACTAAAGGGCAAACCCTCTGCCGCCATGGCTGTTTTTCAGCTGCCCGGTGCCAACGCATTGGATGTTTCACAAAGGGTTGAGGACAAGATGGAGGAGCTCAAAGTGGCTTTTCCTGAAGGAATGGAATACCAGATTCCCTTCAATACCACATTGTTTGTGGATGCTGCCATCCGTGAAGTAATTCTGACCCTGTTTATTGTTTCCTTCCTGGTAATTATCACCATTTTTATATTTCTTCAGGACTGGAGGGCCTCACTTATCCCTGCAGTCACCATTCCTGTCAGTCTTATTGGAACATTTGCCGTAATGGGGCTGCTGGGGTTTAGCCTCAACATGATTACTCTTTTTGGCATTGTCCTTGTCATTGGAATTGTGGTGGACGATGCCATCATCGTGACAGAAAATGCTGTCCGCAATATTGACGAATCAGGTCTCAGCTCCCGTGATGCTACCGTGCGGGCCATGAATGAGGTTACTGGTCCCATTGTGGCCACATCTTTTGTTCTTCTGGCCGTTTTTCTGCCCACGGCTTTTATTGGTGGTGTGAGCGGTCAGATTTTTCGTCAATTCGGTCTCACCATTGCCACGGCAACGGTGTTCAGCTCCATCAATGCCCTTACCCTGAGCCCGGCACTGTGCGCTCTGGTTTTACGGCCCACCCCCCAAAGGAAAAACCCTTTTTTCAGGGGTTTCAATTGGGCATTTGAAAAAGGACAGTCTTTCTACAGATTTGTGCTGGGCGGTATGATTCGACGGGCAATTCTTATGATCCCGTTGTTTCTGATTCTTGCAGGAGTGTCTTACTGGGGTTTTACCTTTTTGCCCACAGGTTTCCTTCCTGATGAAGACCAGGGTTATGTGATGCTCTCCGTGCAACTTCCCGATGGAGCTGCCAAACCCCGCACGGATGCAGTGGTGGACACAATCAATGAGAATTTGAGCACCATGGAAGGTCTGAGAAGTTATGTGTCCGTATCGGGTTATTCTCTTCTGGATGGCACCACTGCGGCCAATGCCGCCGCTTACTGGATCATTCTGGAACCCTGGGATAAAAGGACAACACCCGATGTCAGCCTTACCAGCATCCTGGGACGTCTTTGGCAAATGGGTCACACCATTCCTGAAGCCAACGTTTTGGCCTTTTCTCCTCCGGCCATTATTGGTCTGGGCCAGGCAGGTGGATTTCAAATGGAATTGCAGGACAGGGAAGGTGCCGGTTTGGAAAATCTTCAGTTGATGACCATGGAAATCATTCGGGATGCCAATGCCCACGCCGCTATGGACAACGTTTTTTCAACTTTCAGAGCCAATGAACCTCAACTCTATGCGGATGTGGATCGTAATCAGGCCAAAACCCTGGGCGTTTCCCTTTCGGACATCTTTTTGACGCTCCAGGCTTATCTGGGTTCTTTATATGTCAATGATTTCAATAAATTCGGGCGCACTTACCAGGTAAATGTTCAGGCGGACACCACTTTCAGGAGGCACGTTGAAGACTTGCGACGGCTGGAAGTTCGAAACGATCATGGGGCTATGGTTCCCTTGGGAACCTTGATCAATGTGGAAGAAATTTTGGGGGCCCAGATCATTCGTCGATACAATATGTATCCTTCGGCATCCATCAGTGGTTCTGCAGCCGCCGGATTCAGTTCGGGTCAAGCCATGGAACTCATGGAAGAAATAGCCCAAAGAACACTTCCAGGCACTATGGGTATAGAGTGGACAGGGATGTCTTATCAGGAAAAACTCGCCACAGGACAAGCCGGAATTATTTTTGCTCTTGCAGTTCTCTTTGTTTATCTGGTACTTTGTGCTCTGTATGAGAGCTGGTCCATTCCCTTTGCCATCATTCTTGCTGTTCCTCTGGCCCTGGTTGGAACTGTCCTGGCACTAATGGTTGCGGGTCTGGAGGTGAACATGTACACCCAGATTGGAATGGTACTGCTCATTGGTCTTGCTTCCAAAGCGGCTATTCTTATCGTGGCCTTTGCCAAGACTCTTCGGGAATCAGGGAAATCTATCAACGAGGCAGCCCTGGAAGCTGCTCAATTGCGCTTCAGACCTATTCTCATGACTGCATTGACTTTTATTCTGGGGGTGTTCCCATTAGTTATAGCCATGGGTGCAGGTGCTGCCAGTCGACGGTCCGTTGGTACGACGGTTTTTGGGGGGATGCTTTCAGCCATTGTTCTCATGGTGGTATTTGTCCCCATCTTTTTTGTGGTGCTAAGAAGATTTAGTGAATGGATTCAAAAGAAAAAACATGCCATTTAAAAATGAAGCATAGGATCGGCTGCCTTCTTCGGTTCTTGTTCCATAACAAATTTTTCTGAAAATCACTGCCATCCTCAGAGCAAGCTCAGCTTCATTATTGGTCGCAGGAAGCTGTGGACAGCGGCATCACCAAAAGATATAGTAGGCAGAAAAAAACTTTATCTTTTGGAGGTGTTATTATGTTGATTCCTGTTTTTGATAAATTTGTTGAAAGGTTGTTGATGGATCTGGAAAAGAGCACCTTTTCAGGCGTATCCGTGTGAGTTTGAAAAAACGAACGCGTGATGGTGACAAAGAAATATTCCTTATAACCAATCTACCGAAAAAGGCAGCGGATGCCACGAAAATAGCAGAATTATACCGTGGTCGCTGGACAATAGAAACAGCATTTCAGCACCTTGCGGACCATTTGAATTCCGAGATCAATACACTAGGGTATCCTCGGGCTGCTTTGTTCGGATTTTGTGCCGCCCTGGTCTCATATATCGTTGTGTCTGTCATCAAGGCGGCGCTTGGCAGTGTCCACGGCATTGATATTATCGAAAACAATGTTTCCGGTTATTATGTCGCAGATGAAATTTCGGGCATCTACCGGGGAATGATGATTGCTATCCCTGATGAGCAATGGATTGTGTTTCAACAAATGTCAATACCTGAGCTGGTTACAGTACTACAAAAACTTTCGGAAAATGTAAAGCTTTCCAGATTTCGCAAGCACCGCAGAGGCCCCAAAAAACCACAACCGAAGCGAAAAAGCTGTAAAAACGGCCCTCATGTGTCTACTGCCAGACTACTTGCTGAAAGAAAAAAAAGAGTACTACCTTGAAAGGGATGGTATCCGATACTGAAATGAATGAATTTGAATTTTCGGAGAAATATTTTCCGAAATGCAAATATCCATGAGTCATAAAAAAACAGAGGAGAATCCATATGCCCGTAATCGCAAGGTTCTACGGAATTCTGATAAAGATGTATTTCAAAGAGCACACGGTGTGCCCCATTTTCATGCGCTCTTTGCTGATTATAATGGCGTATTCGAAATCGATTCTCTGGAAATGATTGAAGGTGATCTGCCGAATCGCGCTCAAAAATTGGTCAAAGAATGGGCTGCGATGTACAAAAAGGATTTGATTGAGATGTGGGAGAAACAAAAATTCAAGAAGCTTCCTGGTTTGGATGTTAGGTTCCCAATATAATGAAGTTTTACGAAAAGAATGTATTTTATGGCTTGGTTCAAGGGTAGATCTTTTGTTTGGGAATGCTATGGGACACATTGATATAATTGAAATGAAGCGTCCAGATACCGAGATTCTAATAAAAGGTTGTGCTGCAAGGACTTGGAAAGTCAGCACGGCTGATTAGCAATGTTAAAAATCATCCACTTTCAGAAATTTTATCAAAGAATCGAAGACCCCACAATATGTCTATTATTACTGGGTAGCCCTTTGATTGAAATAGGTGATTGATTCGGATTGAAATCAACACCGTTGATTCCCGAAATCACCCTGCTCGTTACTCAATAATTATCCAAAACTCAAATATTCCCGGCTCAGAAATTTCAAGAATACCATTTCCATTCTTTACTTGAATAATCTAAAAATTTGCTGCATCAGTAAGCAAGTGTTCTTAATTTCTGATATTAAAAAGACCAGTTGGTGGACCGTAAGAATAATGTTTTTATGCCGATCCATATAACACACGACAAACGAAACAGCTCTGGAGGCCATATACCGATATAAAACAAGGGGCTGGCTTGCTATTAAAAGGAATGCCAGAGGCGTCTTATAAGGGCAGAAACAACAGGCTCCGAACTTTAGACGGATATATCTAATTATTTTGTTCGCCAAAGACCATGATTTGACAATTATCAATACAAGAGGTTATTTTAGTAAGTAAATTAGTAGGAGTATATACCATGTCAAACTGCATTGAGATACAAAACCTTTCTAAGGAAGAGAAGCTTCGGGTGATGGAAGCCATATGGGAAGACCTGTCAAAAGATGATGATCAGATCGAATCTCCTGACTGGCATCTCCAAGTTCTCCAGGAAACAGATCAACGCCTCAGGTCGGGTCAAGAGAATATTGTCGACTGGCAAGATGCAAAAAAGGAACTCAGAAAGCGATTCGAATGAAAATCAAACTGCTTTCTTCGGCGCTGGAAGATTTGTATGATGGCCGGTTGTTTTACGAGAAGCAGGGAGAAGGATTGGGAGAATATTTCTATAATTCTCTGTTTTCCGA
>SL_3KL_010_SEDDRAFT_10004444_pt1 | contig 12672 bp, 10 predicted proteins | sample SodLakKL_010_SED_2_FD_10381 | JGI IMG/M metagenome (IMG submission 10381)
GAGATGTACAAGGATGAAGGCGGATGTCCTTCAGCAGGGGTAGTAACCGGGATAGGTAAAGTATGCGGGCGTTCCTGTATGATTGTTGCCAATGATGCTACCGTTAAAGCAGGAGCCTGGTTTCCCATGACGGCAAAAAAGAACCTGCGTGCCCAGGAAATCGCAATGGAAAACCATTTGCCGCTGGTCTACCTGGTAGACTCTGCCGGAGTTTACCTGCCCATGCAGGATCAAATATTTCCTGACAAAGAACATTTCGGGCGAATTTTCAGAAATAATGCTGTGATTAGTGCAAAAGGTATTCCTCAAATTGCAGCCATTATGGGAAGCTGCGTTGCTGGCGGAGCGTATTTGCCCATTATGAGTGATGAAGCTCTGATTGTTGATGGAACCGGCAGTGTGTTTTTAGCGGGAAGCTATCTTGTGAAAGCAGCTATCGGCGAAGAGATCGATAATGAAACCCTTGGCGGGGCAACTACACACACTGAGATCAGCGGTGTAACAGATTACAAGATGAAGGATGATACGGAGTGCCTTCAAACTATTCGCAGGCTGGTAAAAAACCTCGGCCCCTCAGTGACGGCAAATTTTACCCGCCACGAACCGATTGAGCCGGCAGTACCGGCTGACAAAATGCTTCAAGATTTTCCAAAAGACAGAAATCGTCCGTACGACATGAACAAAGTGATCAACGGCATCATTGATGCTGAAACTTTTGTGGAGTATAAAAAAGGGTACGGGCAAACGCTGATAACGGGCTATGCACGAATTGATGGCTGGAGTGTTGGAATTGTTGCAAACCAGCGAACGGTGGTAAAAAGCAAGGAAGGCGAAATGCAGATTGGCGGTGTGATCTATTCAGACAGTGCCGATAAAGCTTCACGATTTGTGATGAACTGCAATCAGAAAAAAATCCCGCTGATATTTTTACAGGATGTAACCGGCTTTATGATTGGGAAGAGAAGCGAGCACGGCGGCATCATCAAAGATGGAGCGAAAATGGTAAATGCTGTGGCAAATTCAACCGTACCCAAAATTACCATTGTAGTTGGCAACAGCTATGGTGCCGGAAATTATGCAATGTGCGGGAAAGCCTACGATCCGCGATTTATCTATGCCTGGCCAACAGCACAGATTGCGGTAATGGGGGGAACACAGGCGGCAAAAGTGCTCACACAAATACAGGTTTCAGCTCTTGAAAAGCGCGGTAAGGAGCTGAGTGATGATGATAAAGCTGATATCCTGGAGCAGATTAAAAGCCGTTACGACCAGCAAACGGATGTACGTTATGCAGCAGCGCGCCTTTGGGTGGATGGAATTATCGATCCATCTGAAACCCGCTCAAAAATTTCAAACGCGATTCACTACGCCAACCAAAACCCGGTAATTCCGGAATTTAAGACGGGGGTAATTCAGGTTTAGTAAAGGTTCTTTTGAAGCTATTTAACGTCAGTTTGATATAAGAATTTGGGAAAACAGGCTTCGATTGTGCTCAAATACGATTGGTATTTGATAACATAATAAATTTCGTCATGCCGGACCCCGATCCGGCATCTCCTGCCTATGTCAACGGCTGGAGATCCCGGATCTTCGCTAACGCTGCGTCCGGGATGACGCCCTTTTTGGATCTAAGTCCCTCCGATGGCTGCCGGGAGGGATGAAACTGAACCTCATAAGATTGAAAAAAGATTAACTCACTCCGTTATTGCTAAATCTTCATTTACAGCTTCTTTCAAAAGCTTTACCCTCTCTAAAAACCGATCAGCTCTTAGAAAGCCCACAACACGTGCATCATAGATCTCTTCGCCATCCGGACCGATAAAGACGATGGTAGGCACCCCGGCTATATCGAATCGATCGCGCAGTTCTCTGGATTCTTCTGTTTCGTATTGGGTCATATCAACCTTGAAACGCCTGAACTCTTTGGTAGCATCAATTACTTCTTCATCAGTGAAAGTAGTTCTTTCCAGTTCGAGGCAGGGGATGCACCAATCAGCATAAAAATCCATCATGATTGGTGAACCGGCTTCAATAGCTTCGGCAAACTTTTCATCTGAGTATGTTTCCCATTGTATGCCTTCTTTCTGCAGGTTCTGGATCAATAAAACTCCTAAAATTAGCAGGGCAACACCAACTCCCCACTTAATGCGGGTGAACACTTTTTTATCGGTGCCTGATCTTTCAAGAAACCCGAGATAAATACCACCTGCTATCACTGTAACAATAATTACGTGGAACGAATAAGCCGGGAAGAAAGCCAGTGCCAGGTAGAATGCGGCAACACCGACCAAAACAACTCCGAAGACTTTTTTCACCCAAACCATCCATGTACCAGACTGAGGCAGTTTGGAAAGCAGTCCGCTGAAGGTACCTAAAATCAGGTAGGGGAATCCAAGTCCGAAAGCCATCACGAAAAAGAGGGTAAATCCAAAGAGCGGATCACCCTGAGAACCTACAAATGCAAGCAGGGCAATGATAGGCGGCCCGATACATGGAGCTGCAAAAACACCTACTACCAACCCGGAAAAGAAATGTCCGATCGCTCCGGTTGTGTTTCGTTGTGCACCACTCAGTGTTTGCATCCACGAGGAGGGAGGCTGCAGCTCATACAGCCCGAACATGCTGAGGGCGAGTGCGAAAATCAAAATTCCGATCCCGGCTAAAACTATCGGACTCTGCAGCCAGCTTCCAAAAAGTGCCCCGGTGTACGCCGCAGCAACGCCAAGAACACTGTACATAAAAACAATGCCCATTACATAGATAAATGCCATTATGAAAGAGCTGCCGAGTTTGCTCTCTTCACCTTTTCGGCTGCCAAAAAGTGATACGGTAACTGACAGCATGGGATACACACAGGGAGTCAGGTTCAGTGCCAGGCCAATCAGAAAAATTCCTGCCAGAGCCCAAAAGATTCCCAGCGTATCAAAAAGTGCAGCAATTTCGCCACTGCCTCTGGCGGTTAACGCATCGGTTATGGATCCTCTTGCGGTTTCCACACCCTCAAAAAATGCAGTATTCAATGGCTGGTACCCGGTTCCTTCAGCACTTACTTCTACCGGTACAGTTATATCAAGAGTAACCGGAGCAAGGCAAACCTCATTATCACAAGCTTGTATTCTGAGTGTGCCTTCCAATTCGTAACTGCCGGGTTCCAGGTTATGATCGGCTGTAATGGTAAACAGGATGGGAGCTTCACCTTCATACACATCAACAGGTTCGGGAGAAAAATCGAAATTGTAGGTTTTTGAAGGGGGATACTGATAACCGGAAGCGGTCAATCCCTCTATATCATTGATTTGAAGCCGGGTTCCAATCAAAAAATCCTGCGAAGGCTGGTTGGAATTTACATGCCAGGTATCTTCCAGATTTAACAATACAGCCGACTGGGCAGAACTGCCGGCAGGGATCACATTTTGGGAATGCCTTATTTCAATATTAACCTTATCAGCACTGGATGCTCCCTGTGCATTCAGTAAAAATGGAAACAGCGAGATCAGAAATAAGGGTAAAATTCGCTTCATCAAATTATCAGTTACTCGGTTTATCATCATCGATTAAAATCAGTAAAAACAGTGAAGTTGTTATGAACGTACTACTTAAAGTAAAATTGGAGTCTACTATCATCTTCTGTGTGAAAATCGCAATTAGCAGACAGATAAATAATCACATAAAGATAACAAGTTAAATACTCTAAGTTTTCAGGTAATTAGCTGCTGATAAGAAAGTCCAACGATTTGGCTGCAAAAGGTTTTTCTGATATGAGGAAGGGTTCGCCGTATTCAAATCCGCCTTTATGTCCAAACTGTTTGGCGCGTGCACGTAACATTTCAAAAAAAGCCGGATCGGAAACATGAGTTTGGGGTTCATCTCCAGGGTCTTTTACATCAAACTGAGATGAAAATGCGTGGATAGCCTTTTCTTTGATGTTTATAGTATCGGAAATATCAAAAACGAAATCTGGTTCAAAATGGGTATCTATCATGTAATGGAGAACCTGACCAGGCCGGTGAGGCTCTTGAATGGTTCCATTTTTTGATTTGGTTTCAATTTTTACCAATCCGCTGTAAAATATTGCGTCTTTAATTAACCTTGCCGCATCTCCATGATCGGGGTGTCTGTCAACAAGCGGAGGCAGCAGGCAAATATCGGGTTTGTATTTTCGCAGCATTTTGATGATTGGCAGCTGATTTTCCCGGCTGTTTACCAGCTCGGTATCCGGCAGACCCAGGTTTTCCCGCACTTTCAGTCCAATAATTTTAGCAGCCGCTTCAGCTTCTTTTTTCCGTAATTCAGTTGAACCACGACTGCCCATTTCACCTCGCGTGAGGTCAATAACCCCGGCTTCATATCCCTGGCTGGTAAGTGCTGCTAAAGTTCCCGAACAGCCAAGTTCAGTATCATCGGGATGAGCTCCAAAAGCCAACACTGTTAATTTCATAATGTACACATTTGATTAAGTTCTGAATAGTTGATGAAAAGGTACTGAATGAAGTTTAAAGTTCGAACTTTATTAAAATATAGCTGTAACTTTATTTTTATGGATACGTAATTACTCTTCAAGGTATGAATTGAACTGCAGAAAATTTTTAACCGGTAACTGAATGAACAGATTTTTTATAAGCTTAAAAGAGGGGTCGAAGATCGCATATCAAGCTCTTTGGGCAAATAAAATGAGAGCCATTCTCACCACTACCTGTATTGTTATCGGAATAGTTTCGGTTACCGCTATGAATACCATTTCGGATGGGATTGACCGATCTTTTGAAAGCAGTATGGATATGCTTGGCCGCAATGTGGTTTTTGTGGAAAAATGGCCATGGGGATTTGGAGGTGAATACAAATGGTGGGAATATCGAAATCGCCGCGAAATGGACCTTTCATATGTGGAACAGTTACGGAGATTAACACCATCCGCTTCTGCAGTTTCGGCTTCTGCAAACCGTAACACAACTATCAGATATCAGGAAAGAGTAGTAGAAAGGGCGGGCCTGAATGGGGCAACAGCCAGTTATTTTCAAACAGCCGGATTAAATATTGAAGACGGCCGGCCATTTAATGAAGATGAGGTTCAGCGTGCTGCAAGAGTTGTTGTAATTGGCGGCAGTATTTCAGACGCACTTTTCGCTGATACAGACCCGATCGGGAAACAGGTTCGCATTCAGGGTCAGCGCTTTTTGGTGATTGGGACACTTGAGCGCCAGGGAAATTTTCTCGGGCTCGAAGATGCTGACAACCGGATTGTGATGCCAATCTCTGCTTATGGTACCATTTATGGACTTCGAGCCGGTATACAGCTGTCCGTGCAGTTTCCTGATGAAGAAACTCTGGTTGAAGGTGAATATGAAGTGATAGGGGCAATGAGACAGATTCGTCAGCTGGATCCTATGGACGATGATGATTTTGCAATCAACAAAGCAGCATTGTTTGAGCAGGAATTCCAGGGAATGAAAATGGTGATTTATGGGATCGGGATATTCCTGACCGGGCTCGCTCTTTTTGTGGGTGGCATTGGTGTGATGAACATCATGTTTGTAAGCGTTAAAGAACGCACAAAAGAAATTGGAATCCGTAAAGCAGTAGGTGCAAAATCGTGGGAAATACTGCTGCAATTTTTGATTGAATCGATAGTAATCTGTTTAATTGGCGGATTGATTGGCGTATTGCTTTCAATAGGCGTTACACAGCTGCTGAATCAATTCTTTGTAGCATATATGGATTGGACTACCGTACTGAATGCAATCCTGATCTGTGCATTCGTCGGAATTTTATTTGGATATCTGCCATCGAGCAGGGCATCAAAAGCAGACCCCATAGAATCACTTAGGTACGAGTAATCATGAGAATTTTTGAAGTATTCAAACAGGCATTTGATTCTATAAGCGCTAATAAACTGCGCTCTTCCCTTACTCTGCTTGCCATTTCCGTTGGGGTATTTGCAATCATTAGTGCCAATACAGCAGTAATGGTGCTCGATACCTATTTCAAAGATACCCTGAGCCTGATGGGTGGCGATGTGATCACAGTTTCAAAAATGCCGGCTATTTCAATGGGGCCTACCGATTGGGAGAAGTACCGGAACAGAGAGGATATTACGATCCATCAGATGGAGCGCCTCAGAGATTTAAGTGAAGGGACTAGTGAAATAGGCCCGGATCGCACCTATCGTACTACAAGAGTGACTTACGGTGAGCTTGAAACGGAGCCAAATATTGGTATACGTGGCGGGAATGAGCATTATTTATCAAACAATGCCTATAATATTGAAGAAGGCCGCAACTTTTTGATTGAGGAGATCGACAATGCAAACCCGGTTGCAATTATAGGTGCTGATGTAGCTTCAGCACTTTTTGAACGGGAAAACCCTTTGGGCAAAGAAATCCGGATTGAAGGAAGACGATATACTGTAATTGGCGTAACGGAAGCTAAAGGGAATGTATTTGGATCTACACTGGACCGGTTTGTAGTAATACCCTACACACTGGCTGCGGGTATTTATGGGAGAAATCAAAATATTGGTATTCAGGTACGGGCCGGTTCGGTAGAAACTGTTGCAGCTGCAATTGATGAGCTGACAGGAGTGTTGCGGGCAATCAGGAAAGTTGACCCTGCAGACCCAAACGATTTTGAGATTACCACAAATGAAACACTTGGCGGGGCGTTCGACTCTTTCACAGGAATACTTTACACAATTGGATTTGTAATAGGAGGGATCGTGCTTCTGGGTGCCGGTATTGGTGTTATGAATATTATGCTGGTTTCAGTAACAGAGAGAACAAGAGAGATCGGGATAAGAAAAGCTGTGGGTGCCACAAAAAAAGCTATCGTATCTCAATTCCTGATGGAGTCGATTGCTCTGTGCCAGATCGGTGGAGTGATAGGTATTATTGCAGGTATGTTATTAGGTAATGCAGCAGCTCTTTGGCTCGATTCAAGTATCGTAGTACCCTGGGTGTCTGCAATTGGCGGGATAATAGGAATGACCATCATCGGAGTACTGTTTGGTGTATATCCGGCTTTCAAAGCGGCGCAGCTCGACCCTATAGAAAGCTTGCGTTACGAGTAAAAGGCTACTACTTTTTAGATTAGGCTATCGGAGCACTGGGTGCAAAAGTTTTAAATTTGTTATCTGGTATTTAATATTCACGGAACTCTGAAAACATTTTTCAATAAATCTTTTTCGTTACCCCTCAACACCTTATTTTCAACATATAAACATAAACTTAGACATATAATATCATGGAAGACAATATCCTGAATGACCTTAATGATGAATTAGAAGATGTTATTCATGAAGGGAGAGAATTACTGGATGCTGAAAATTTAGGCGAGCGGTTTGATGAGTTAAAAACAGATGCCGAACTAATGATTCGGAAGAATCCGATCCAAAGTGTTTTAATAGGTGCGCTAGCCGGATTTGTTATTGCAAAAATCTTCAAATGAGATTGACGAAATATGTCTGAATTTGATCAAAATGAAGAAGTTGATGAAGGTTTTGCTCACGATATAAAAATGTATATTGAGCACCGTATTCAGCTTTTTTCAATAACAATCACTGAACAAATAAGTGCGGTAATAGCTGAATCTATCCAAAAAGTAATTGCTTTACTGATGATTTGTGGCGGCTTGCTTATACTTTGGATGTCTCTCGGTTTTTACCTTGGCTCTATTTTGCAAAGTTATGGAGCAGGCTTTTTTATTGCAGCTTTGCCGCTTTTATTGTCTGGTATTCTTTTTTACAGAATTCGATTCAGGCGATTAGAAAATCAAATTCAGGCAGATCTTTTGAGCAGATTGCCATTTGGATTAGATGATGAGACGAACAAACAAGAAAATGAATCCAATGGAGAAAAATAAACTGATGAATTCTAAAGAAAAATCAGTTTCCGATATCAAAGCCAGAAAAGCTGATCTCGAAAAGGAGATAAAACGCCTGGAAAATAAGTTTGCTAAAAAAACTGAGAGAGTAAAAAAGCGTGTTGATAGTACTATGAAACCCATACAGCGCATAAAAAAACGCCCATTTGTAGCAGTGAGTTTTGCTGTACTAACGGGTTTTGTACTTGGATCGGGTACGGGCGGAAGGCGAAGAAAGAATAGTACAGCAAATAAAAGTGATTCTCTTACCTCCTTAATTACAGTTGAACTGAAAAAACTGGCAGCGCGACGCGCAATTGAATTAATTTCTGACTACGTTGACTCTGAATTAATCCCCCGGCTAAAAAAAAGCCGATCCGGTAAAGGTTCAGATGAGGATTTTTTAGACTCCTGAATGCATCAGAGAACCTCTTTGTTAAAAAACGTATTGTTTTTTCGATAAAGAATTTTTTTTCTGCAACTCTGCTTAAACTTTATCGTGTAACCCATAAAACGAGTAATTAACGATTACCATGAATAAATCCATTATAACAGGCTTACTTCTATTTCTTTTAACACCTTTTTATGCAAACGCACAAACGGCAACAGAATTAACTATTGAAGATGCTATTGATCTTGCTCTCACCAACAACTTTCAACTAAGGCAAGCTGAAAATAATCTTGATCTTGCTGAAACAAGAATCTGGAGTGCAAGGGCAGACTTTCTTCCTTCATTGAACGCACAGTTCAGCGGTACCCGTCAGGCCGGTCTTGATTTTATTCCTGAAGACTTGGCATTTGAAGACAGGGTAACATATGCCGTTTCAGGTAACATATCTACTAATATTCCGATATTCACCGGCTTCAGAAATATTGCAAATTTAAGAAGTACTGAAGCATCAAAATTATCACAGGAAGAGAGACTGCAGCGCTTAAGAGAAAATATCATTTTTGAGACCGCCAGCCGTTATCTGCAGGTAGTGTTAAATGAGCAACTTTTAGATATAGCTGAAGTTACTCTTGAAGCCTCAATGAGTCAGCTCGAGCAGGTTAGTGCACAGGTAGAAGTAGGTGCACGGCCAACTGTTGACCTTTTCAACCAGGAAGCGACGGTTGCCAGTGACGAACTTGAAATTGTACAGCGGCAAAATGCTTTGGATGTTAGCATTGCTCAACTGCTTAGAATCATGCAGGATGAGTCGATCACCGATGTAATAACCGTTCTGCCTGAAGCGGAAGATCTTTCACTAGTTCCTATCGATTTGAATCTGCAGGAATTGATTCAGACAGCACTAGAGTCGCGCAGCGATTACAGGGCCCAGGAATATGAAATTGAAAGCAACATCAACGAAATTCGAATTCAGAGATCTAATATGCTTCCAAGCCTTTCAGCAAGTGCAAGTTTGTCAAGCAGGTACAGTGATCAGCTAACGGACCCCTTAACTGGACGTTCGGTTGATTTCTCTGATCAGTTTTTTGACAGAAGTGTTACACGCACTGCAGGCTTCACTTTGCAGATACCGATTTTTAACCGCTGGAATAATCGCACTTCAATGCAAAGTGCTCAAATACAGCTTAAAAACAGCCGGCTTGAACTGGATAATATCAGGTTCCAGGTAAGCGAGGAGGTAAGGCAGGCTTACAATGACTACCAGTCGATTGTTAAGCAGCTCGAATCAACCGAGAAAGCTCTGAGGGCGGCCGAGAGAGCGTATGAAACTGAGCTGCAACGATACGAAATTGGTGCAACAACCCTTATTGAGCTGAATCAGGCCAATGCAAATTTTGTGCAGGCGCAATCAAACCGTATCCAGACTATTTACAATTTCGTGTTCCAGGAAAAAATTCTTGACTACTACCTGGGCCGCGTCACAGCTGATATACAAATAAATTAAAACTGAATCCGATGGCTAAGAAACAATCTGCGACAAAGAAGCTTTTTAAAGTACTTGGCGGGCTATTTATACTGCTTATAGTAGTTGGTATTGTTGCCAACGCAATGGGCTGGATGGATCGCCCTGACCGTGAGTTTGAAGTACAAACAGCGAATGCTGAGATTCGAACAATAACGCAGATTGTTTCAGCTTCAGGACGTATTCAACCGGAAGTTGAAGTAACAATTCGTCCGGATGTTTCGGGAGAAATTATAGAATTGAATGTGCGTGAGGGAGACTTTGTTCGGGAAGGCGATCTTCTTCTTCGCATTAAACCGGATATTTATGAAGCCCGGATTGACGAGTTAAATGCTTCACTATTATCACAACGATCCCGAATGGAAGAGGCTCGTGCTAATAAGCTTCAGGCTGAATCAGAATATCTGAAAAATAAACAGCTGAATGATCGAAATTTAATTTCCACACTCGAGTATTTGCAATCCAAGAATAACTTTGAGGCACGAAAATCCAATTTTAAAGCCTCTGAATATCAGATAGAAAGTGTTCGGGCACAACTCCGAAGAGCCGAAGAGGAACTTCAGCAAACGGTGATCAGGGCTCCTAAAAACGGAACGATCAGTAAACTTGATGTAGAGCGCGGCGAAAGGGTGTTAGGACAGGCACAAACTGCCGGTACCGAAATGATGCGAATTGCCCGAATGGAACAGATGGAAATTAATGTGGATGTAAATGAAAATGATATCGTAAATGTATCTCTCTCAGATACAGCTGAAATTCAGGTAGATGCTTATCCGAACCGTATTTTTGAAGGGATTGTAACTGAAATTGCAAACTCAGCCGATATAACGGGAAGCAGTTCGGCTGACCAGGTTACCAATTATAAAGTTAAAATCCGGATTACTTCACCGCATAATTTACAGGATGCTTCCGATGACCTGATTGTACAGGTTTCTGACCAGGAGACACCTGATCGTGATTTTGTTGCTAATTTCAAGCCCGGAATGTCAGGTACGGTTGATATTATGGCTAATACTGTATACGATGTGGTAGCTGTTCCGATACAATCAGTTACGGTTCGAAATTTTGCGGATTTGGAAAAAGATGATACTGATGAACAGATAGAGGAAGCAAGCAGCCAAACAAGAAGATCATCAGCAAGCGAAGATTTTCGCAGAGTCGTTTTTGTAAATGATAATGGAACCGCCAGGATGAAGCAGGTTCAAACCGGAATCAGTGATAATACACACATTCAGGTTATGAGTGGCCTGGACGAGGGCGAAGAAGTGGTTACAGGCAGCTACAGAGTTTTATCTCGTGAGCTTGAAGACGGCGATGTAATTAAAGTAACAAACAGACAACAAGTGCAATTAGCCGGAGGCAGATAATGAGTGATGCAGTAATTCAAATACGTGATCTGAAAAAGATCTACCAGATGGGGCAAACTCAGGTTAAAGCTCTGAATGGCGTTTCGTTCGACATCAACAAGAATGAGTACATTGCAGTTATGGGGCCGTCAGGTTCAGGCAAATCTACGCTGATGAACATGATTGGTTGTCTCGATACACCTACCGAAGGAACGTATATTCTGAACGGCAATAATGTTAGTGAACTAAATGACGCCGAACTTGCAGATGCACGAAATCGAGAGATCGGATTTGTTTTTCAAACTTTTAACCTGTTACCCAGAACCGATTGTTTGAGCAATGTTGAACTTCCCTTAATCTATTCCGGCGTAAAAAGCAGTGAACGTAAAAAAAGAGCGGTTGAAACTCTTGAAAAAGTTGGATTAGGTGATCGTCTGGATCATAAACCGAATGAGCTTTCCGGTGGACAAAGACAGCGTGTGGCCATTGCCAGGGCACTGGTTAACAATCCGTCAATACTGCTTGCCGATGAGCCAACCGGTAATCTTGATACAAAAACCGGCGAAGAGATAATGAATCTGTTTGAAGAGTTATACAGAGCCGGTAATACGATTATTCTCGTTACACACGAAAATGATATTGCCGAACACGCACGCAGAATTATCAGGCTCAGAGACGGAATTATTGAAACTGATGAACCGGTCGAAAATCCTGTTCTGGCGAATAAAGATATAGTTCTCGAAACTGCCTAAAAGTACTTTCGTTAGTACAGATTTATTACATTTGGTTTGATTGTTAACCAAATGTATGATACCAAATGAAAATATATCGCTTCTGTCTGACCACCTCCCTTATATTTTTAATCACTTCTTTATCAACCGTTTTTTCACAACAGTTAGATAAAGACAGAATCAGTGAGCTTACAAAAACTCATCTTGCTGATGCCATTCATGAATTGCGGGATATGTTGTCGGTTCCAAATATCGGCACAAATCCAGAGCATGTGGCTGCAAATGTTGCCTGGATGGATAACGCATTTTCAGATCGCGGCTTCACTATAACCATTCTCGAAACAGAAGGACCTCCGCTTCTTTTAGCGGGTATGGAATTTGATGAATCGTTACCTACTGTTTTATTTTACATGCATGCTGACGGCCAGCCGGTTGATCCTGCAAGATGGTCACAGCCTGATCCGTTTGACCCTGTGCTGAAGAAAAAAACCGATACCGGAGATTGGGAAATTATCTCATGGGATCATATTGATGGTGAAATTGATCATGAATGGAGAATATTTGCACGCTCCGCTTCAGATGATAAAGGCCCGATCGGTATGTTTCTGAAATCGATCGACATTTTACAGGAAATAGAAAAGCAACCCTCATTCAACGTAAAAGTAATTTTAGATTTTGAAGAGGAGATCGGATCCCCAAATCTTCCGGACGCAGTAAAAGTTTACAGAAATGAACTGGCTGCGGATAAAATGGTAATTCTTGACGGTCCGCGGCATCCTACAAACCTGCCGACCATTACCTTTGGAAATCGTGGAATTCAAACGATGC
>SL_3KL_010_SEDDRAFT_10004445_pt1 | contig 12671 bp, 2 predicted proteins | sample SodLakKL_010_SED_2_FD_10381 | JGI IMG/M metagenome (IMG submission 10381)
GGACCCCTGGTTGTCCCAAATAATAGAATTTCTAAAGTGGGAAAGTGAGTTGACATTGTACACGGCACTGCCATTTTCACCTGCCATATTTTGAGAAACGGTGGCATTCATAAAAATACGTCCACGCTGATTCTCGAGATAAAGACCACCTCCATTTTCACCTGCACTGTTCCCCGCGATTAGCAAATTAGACCAAATGGAAGTATCCTGTCCTTCAAAACTTACATCTGCAAGGCCACCGCCTGTTTCAAGGGCTGTGTTGTTTAAAATTTCAATCTGATTGAGCGAGGGGGATGCGGCTCCGGTAATTAACATACCGGCTCCTGTCTCAGCTGTATTTTCCTTTATTATCAGATTTTTCAGGGTTGGGTCAGAGCCGATGATATAAACCCCTGCTCCGGCCCTGAGGGGGCTGAGCGGTGATCCATTCATCCCATCTGCATTCCCGTCTCTTATTATCAATCCGTCCAATACGGCAGAAGAATCGGCGTCGAAAGCAGCGACCACTGAGTAGGAATTACCTTCTAAATCACCAGACCTATTAATATCTCCACTGATGGTGGTGGGATATTCTCTCCAATCTCTATCTGCGAGATCAGGACTTCCCTCTCCCGGGAAACCACCCAGGATATTCAGGCTGTTGCGCAGGATTACTGCACCCTCCCTGTCTGTGGGGTCATCGGTGGGGTAATAGGATCCTTCGGCGATGAAAATAAAAAAGGTGCTGTCGCAATCTAATGCAAGGAAAAGTGCATCAAATAATTCATTAAATGCAGTCTCCCAACTTTGACCGGTACCCACACTATCTGTCCGGTTTACGTCCACAAATATGGTGTTGGTAGCATCAAACTGACAGGATTGTCTTTCGTAGGCGCCAATATCCACACCTAACAAACTGGTTCTCGCATTACCAATAATATCGGTTTCCACATCTTCAGGTACATCATCGTCATTACCGGAATCAATGGCTCCGGAGCCTCCGGTCAATCGATAATTTCCTCCCTCGCTGGGTTCCGGCGATGGATCCAGATCATTTACAAACTGGGGATCCAGGTCAAAGTTATTACCCGAATCATTACCCGTTTCAGGATCCCAGTCATCACTTCCATTGGAACCTTCTACCACTGAGTTGTTAAAGTTCGGTGTAGAATTTTCATTCGAGATATTGGAATTGAGGGTGTCCTGGCCATCTCCGGATTGATTGTTGTGGACGATGGTATTGCTCACATCCAAGTTGGAACTATCGGTATTCTGCATTCCTCCGCCACTGTCATCTGCGTAGTTGCCGGAAATGGTTAAATTGATTAGCTGGGGACTACCCTCTTCATTGAAAAAACCACCACCTTCACCATCGAGAAAGCTCTGCATGGCACGAGCCGCAGTTTGGTTTGTTTGAAAATTCATTTGATTGCGCGCTACATTACCAGTGACCTGACAGTTGATCATTTTGGGAGAACTTTTCTCATTGTACATACCGCCTCCTTTATTGGCCTTTCCCCCGGTAATTTTAGTGTTTTTATACCTGCAATCGCTCCCCTTGTTGTAAATATTCCCGCCCTTTTCACTCTCGTTTTTTGCAAAGTTGCAATTCTCAAATTCCATTTTTGAACTGTCTGTTGCCATACCACCGCCTTTCTCCTGGGAGGAATTGTCCCTGACATTCACATTCTTCAATTTAGAACTGTCTTGTGCATTCTTAATTTTCATTCCTCCGCCATCTTGTTCTGCGGTATTATTCTGGACATTGACACCATCGTACTGTTTTTTGGTATCTTCGTGATAAACACCTCCGCCTTTTTCCTCAGCTTCATTGTCCTTAATTTCGGTATCCTTCACCTTTACATCACAGCCTTTGGTCGCCATACCGCCACCCTTTTTCCCTATATTTTGTTTAAGTTTAGAGTTTTTGATATGGGTCTTGCTGCTATCCCCACAAAAGCCACCACCATCTTCCAGTGCCATATTTTTTGCGATTTCAGAACTGTCGATGGTCATCTCAGATTTCTTAGAATAAATTCCACCCCCACTCTCAGATTCATTCTCCTCGATTTTCGAATGTTTCTTTTCGACTTCCGCTTCCTTTTTATAGTAAGCTCCACCTTTCTGTTGGGCTTTGTTCTCCTTGGCTTTTGTATGTAAAAATTTAGATTTAGTTTTGTCACCGTAAACTGCACCCCCCTTCGCAGCCTCATTTTTATCAAAATTGACATGATTGTAGTCATCTTTTGACTCTACCGCACAATGTGCACCTCCCCTAAAAGCTGCAATATTCATTTCAAAATCCGTAAAGCTGACTTGCAAGCCGCCTTCACTGGTGTATATAGCCCCTCCGCAATGAGCGGTGTTTTCATTGAAAAAGCTGTTTGTTAACACCAGCGTATCTTGTTCGTGGAAAACAGCTCCTCCAAAACTGTCGGCAGCATTGAGCAAAAACTCTGAACTGTCAATGGAAAAATTCAAGGAGGCTGAGCTAGAAATACTTCCACCGTCTTCCGTCGAACTGTTTTCCTGGAAATCACCATTATTAATTGATAGAAGCTCTGCATCGCTGGCGAAAATCGCACCACCTTTGACGGCTTCATTTTCTGTAAAGGTCACGTGATTAAGCGTTCCCTGTGCTGCATCCATTACACAAACAGCACCTCCACTGGCAGCCTCATTTCCCAGGAAATCGGTTGAGTCGATCGTCATTATTGCTCCTGGACCAGCAACAGAAACTGCACCGCCGCAATTTTCCGGAGATGAATTGTTTGAAAAGGTAGAATTTAAAATATTAACATTTAAGTTTGCAAATGGCCCCAAAGAACTGATGGCTCCCCCCGAACCAAAAAAAGCTGAGTTCTCTGTAAAACTGCTACCTGATATGTTAACATCTGAATTATCCCCTGCAATTGCACCTCCGGTACCAGCTTCATTATGGATAAATATAGAATTTTCTATGGTGATTTGAGAGCTGAAATCCGTCAGTATTCCACCCCCAAACTCAGTAGCAAATTGCTGTGAAAACTCAGTATCTTTTATAAAAACATCCGAACCTTCTGAGTAAATTCCGCCACCATAAAATGAGAAATTTTGATCAAAGTGGCAATCCTCGAAATGCGGGTCGGAGAAATATGCATAGGCTCCACCGCCATATCCTCCCTCGCTGGTACTATTGTCAAAAAATGTGGTATTAATAAAAACAGGCGCTGAACTTTCCATATAGACACCGCCCCCCCCTTCAAAGGCAAAATTATTTTGAATGGTACAATTCCTTATCACCGGTGCTCCAAAGTTGATATAAATACCACCACCTATCGCAGTGGGGAAGTTAGTATTAAAACCACCTTGTATAGTAAAACCGTCCAAAACTGTGGTTGAATCCACATTGTCTGCGTAAACAACTGTGTAGGTATTGGGACCAGATGCAATGTTTCCATCCAAAATGGTAAGATTATTTTCCCAGTCTCTTTGATCCGCACTGGTTTCTGTACCATCAAAACCACCGAGAATCACCACTCCACTTATCAATTCAAAAGAGACCTCCGGGTCAGAATCATCGGCAGGGCTGTATGAGCCCTGTGCAACCCAGATGGTATCACCCTCCTGAGCCACTGCCAGTGCATCCTGCAGGTCGCTAAAAGCACAATCCCAGCTTAAACCGCTCCCGGGGACCTGGTTCTGTATATTTACATAAATCGTTCCGGGATTCCCACCTGTAGCAGCAGTATCCTGAAATTCATATGCACCCAGATCAACTGTGGCAACGCCCTGTCCTGTAGCATCAAAAAATCTGGGGCTTCCATCTAAATCCAGGCTATCTGTAGCACCCAGCGCACTGTTGTCTCCGGCATCTATAGCGGGCGAGCATGCCTGCAATTGCATTTCCCCGGCTGTAGTTGGTGCATTTTCAAAATCGGGCATATCCACAAACAAGGGATTGGCGCTAAATACATTTGATCCCGATACATTGTCCTGAAAGATGGAATTGGATACAATCGGGTTGCTGTTCTCGTTCCTGATACCTGATGAATTCCCCCAAATTATACAATTTGTAATGGTTGGATCACTGTTCAGATTGCTTATTGCTGCACCTTGATCCATCCCGGGCAATGCACTATCTATTTGGTTTCCACTGAAGGTGCTATTGATAATAGTAGGATTGGATGAATAATTGTAAATTGCACCCCCATGCTGAGCTGATGCAAAATTACCGGAAAAAACACTATTGACTACAGTGGAACTGGCCGAATTAATTCGAATTGCACTACCAGTGTTCGCCTGATTGGCACGGAAATCAGAATTGCTAATAATAATTACCGCATCGATATACACTCCAATACCGCCTCCATTTTCAGCCGAATTATTCCAAAATTCACAATTTAAAACAGACCCCGAACTCGAGGATCCGTAAACAATAGCTCCTCCGATATCATCACTGCTATTCCCGTCAAAAACAGATTCATGAATATCAACTACACCAGAATTCAATACTGCAATTCCGCCACCGGAGCCATCTGTTTCATTGCCGGTAAAAGTGCAATTGTTCAGAGTCACTTCGGTATCTCCCACCTGAACCAGTAAAGCACCTCCAAAATCAGTGGCAAAGTTGTTGATGAAATCCGTGTTGTAGATCTCTGAAATTGATTGCCCCTGAGTACTTATTGCCCCTCCAAAAACTCCCGTGTTACTTTCAAAAATTGTACTGTCGATAATCAATTCGCTTTCCGATGTGGTGAAAATTGCAGCTCCATCCCACAGGGAAGAGTTTTCTAAAAACGTAGAATTTTTTACTGATAATTCTGAGGAGGTCGAATAAATAGCACCACCTCCATTCAAAGTATGGTTATCGGTAAATAAAATGTTGGAAAGTTCAAGGATGCTGTTAGTGACGAACAGTCCTCCACCTCTCTGTTGTGCACCAGACCCACTGGAGTTACCTCCTGTAACCGTAAATCCATCCAGCACTGCTTCACTTATGTCATCGGCCATGATTACATGGAAAGAGTTGTCCGCTGTGTCGGTTGGATTGCCGATAAAACCACTAAGTATAGTTTCATTCGCCTCGGGGTCTCTTTGTGACAATTCTGTTTCGGTGCCATCAAACCCACCGTAAAGTTCAACTCCTGTCTTTAACTGAAATGAAATACTGCGATCAGTTCCTGAAGTTGGCCAATAGGTTCCAGCAGCCACCCATATGGTGTCACCTTCCTGAGCCACTGCCAGTGCATCCTGCAAGTCGCTAAAAGCACAATCCCAGTTTAAACCACTACCGGGGTCCAGGTTTTGTTCATTTACATAAATCGTATTGGGGTTTCCATTTGTAGCAGCGGTACCCTGAAATTCATAAGCACCCATATCCACTGTGGCAACTCCCTGTCCTGTAGCATCAAAAAATCTGGGATTTCCATCGAAATCCAGGGTGTCTGAAGCACCCAATGCACTGTTGTCTCCGGCGTCAATAGCTGGTGAGCATGCCTCTAATCGCAGGTCCCCTATTGTATCCAACCCAATTCCCGGCTGATCAACAAACAGAGGATTTAGGTCCAGAATTCCTGTCCCGGCAAATCCACCTTGAACAATTGAAAACGATACAGTTGCATTGCTTCCATCATCAATTATCCCATCGCTATTACCCCATACGATGTTATTGGCCAGGGTGCCGGGGTCCTCGAATAAATAAATCCCACCACCGTCATTATTTGCCTGATTTCCCGAAATCGAATTATTGTATATCGTGGATAAACCTTGATTGGAGTATATGCCTCCCCCATTATTCAATGCCTGATTTCCTAATATTACATTGTTGAAAAAGGTATTGACGCTTTGAAAGGAATAAATTCCCCCACCTCTGTTGGCTGAATTACCAGCCACTACATTTCCTGTAATTGTGTTGTTTCCATACCATGTGTAAATACCGCTACCATTACTGGTTGCCATACATTCAATGATTCTATTGTTAACAATTGTATTGGTTCCTTCTCTTAGATAAATCCCACCACCACTTCGTGAGAATACACGGTCTCCATTGAGCAGGAGGGTGTCTGGAGTATTCGCATTACCACCTCTAATGGTAAATCCGTCAAGATGACTTGTGTATGCAGTAGAGGGAAAAGCAGCCAATACAACATGAAGGACATTATCAGATATATCTCCAGGAGTACCAATGTCGCCGCTTAATGTGGTGGTATTTGTCGCAATATCCCGCTCACTAAGGTCAGATTCTGTACCATCAAATCCACCATAAACACTCACGCCGTTTCTCAATTGAAAGGTAAAGTGGCGATCTGTGGAGCAGTTAGAGCAGCCTTCAGGCCATGCAGAAGGCTTGTAGGTCCCGGCAGCCACCCAAATGGTGTCCCCCTCCTGAGCAACTTCCAGTGCATCCTGAAGATCACTAAATGCGCAATCCCAGCTCAAACCATTTCCGGGGTCCTGGTTTTGTGCATTCACATATATCGTATTGGGATTTCCACTTGTTGTAGCCACGGCATCTTGAAATTCATAAGCACCCATATCGATAATTTCCGAAGCGATACCGGTTGCGTTAAATAATCTCGGATTGCCTCCCAAATCAAATTCGGGTAGGGCCAGGCCGGTGGTGTCTGGATTACCTGCATCAATCGCTGGGGAACAATCTGTAAGATTGTAGTTTCTGGCATCCACATTTTCAAAAAGTGGATTCGTATTCAGGTTTCCCGTTCCAGGAAAAACAGAGGAGGATTGTTCAACAATAGAGTAGGATACCTGCGGAGCATCTGTGGGGATGGTCCATGATAAATTCGTACTCCCATTGTTCCAAAAGATTGAATTTTCGACCTCAACAGTTGATTCATTAACAAAGAAAATAGCGGCACTTGAGGTGGGTGTATTGTTGGCAAAGGTGGAATTAATAATGGTAACTTCTGCACCGTCATAGGTGGCCGTTGGGCCAGATAAGTAAATCACACTGCCAGTATTGCCTTCATTGTCGTAAAAAAGAGAATTCTGAATCAGTAATTTACCACTGTAATTGTACATTGCTGCACCACCCAAATCCGCAAAATTATCCCGGAAAATACAATTGCGTATGGTTGGTTCACCATAAATCGATAGCAGTCCGGCTCCGGCTCTGTCATCCCCGCTGCCATCTGCATATCCCATAGTTACTGTAAATCCATCAATTACGGTGGTCTCATCCACACAAAATTCAATGTCACCTCCTGTATAGCAGCTCGCATCAATGACATTATAAGAGTTACCGTCATCCAGGCCTGTGTCATTGATATCACCGGAGAGTATGGTTTCATTGGTATTCCAGTCCCGCTCATTGCGATTCTCCTCAGTTCCGTCAAACCCCCCGTACAAACTCACTCCTCTTTTCATAACAAACTTGGCATCCCGGTCTGTCGTATTGGAGGTGGGAAAGTACGTTCCTGCTGCCACCCAAATTTCATCGCCCTCTTCGGCAGCGGCAAGTGCGTCTTGCAAGTCGTCAAAGGGGCAGTCCCAGGAAACTCCATTTCCGGATTCCGATACCGATTGATTAACATACCATATCCCGGTGCTTGCTATAGGACTGGAGAACTCAAAAGCACCCATGTCCACAATAGCTTCAGCTGTAGAAGTCGCATTGAAAACCCTCGGATTGCCATCGAGGTCTTCTTCGGGCAAATTAAGGCCAGTGGTATCCGGATTTCCGGCATCAATGGCTGGGGAACATTCTGTCAACCAAAAAATCCCGAAGGTGGTATCCGGTGCATTGATTGGATCAATTTCATCGAAAAACCGTGGATTGAGATCGAGGTTGTTTTCTCCGTCTATACCATAACTATCATCCCAATCTCCACTTCCCCCCGATGCCTGAACGATTGAGTGGGAAATCAAGGGTTCATCTATAGAAAAATAGACGGATTCTTCTAAGCTATTACCGGAACCTGACATATTGTTCCAAATAATGCAATTCTCGATTGTAAAATTTGGAGCAATGGTATTGAGAATCGCCCCGCCCAAACCAGTTGCCCGGTTACCGGTGATGGTAGAATTGATTATCGATGGTTGAGCACCGTCTAAATTATAAACTCCACCACCTGTATTACTCAGGTTGCCACTTATTAAACAACCAATAATGATTGCATCAGAGGCACGGTTATTAATTCCACCACCTGAGCTATTCTCGGCACTGTTTCCCAGTATTTTGCAATTCTCAATGAGTACATCGGAATCACTATTGTGGAAACCACCACCTCTCTCGTTCTCTGCGATATTTGCTTTAATCACGCAGTTCAGAAAGTAAATATCTGAACCAGTATTAAAAACTCCACCGCCAAAATCAGAAGCGGTATTCCCAACAAAGTCGGTATTCTCAAATCCAGAAATGTCTGAGGCACCGTCTGTAAAAACTCCGCCGCCATTTTCAGCCTGATTGCCCTCGAAGCGAGAGTCAATCACAGTGAAACCGGAGGATATCCATCCAAAATATCCACCACCACCATCACCCTCAGCGATATTATCTCTTATTTCGCAATCGGAAACGACCACAGCGGTTCCAGAGCCAAAATACATTCCACCCCCATCTTGCACTGCGAAATTGTTCTCAATGAAACTGCCTTCAATAGATATTTCAGATGTTCCGACAAAAATCCCTCCCCCGTTGCTGTTTGCCTGGCTTTCTTCAATACGCAGGTTGCGCAAAATCACATCAGAAGAACCTGTGGTATATATTGCACCGCCGTTCACTTCTGCCAGGCCCACACCTTCAGCATTTCCGCCAGTTACAGTAAAACCATCGATTTCAAAAAAATCAGAAATTCCATTAATATTGACAACTGTGTAGGAATTGCCACTCAGTGTACCATCCTCATTGATATCCCCACTTAGAATGGTTTCATTAGTTACCCAATCTCTCTCAGAGAGGCTTGTTTCGGTGCCGTCAAAACCACCGTAAATGCGAACCATATTGGGCATGTCAAAAGACTGCTCTCGATCGGAGGCAGAACAGGGATCACACTCCACAGGGTAATAAGTGCCCTGAGCGACCCAAATATCGTCACCCGGGCCAGCTTGATCTATGGCATGAGTGAGTGTCCTGTAGGCTTGTGCCCAGGAATCACCAGAATTGATGTCATCTCCAGCGGTACTGACGTAGATTATCTGTGAAAAACCATTTCCCGCGGAAAAAAGAAGAGTCAAAACCAGTGTAATTTTAACCAAATGTGGTGAAGTTGGATTCATAATCTTATTGATAATAGGTTAAAACAACTGGATCTTTTTGATGTACGGCAAATTAAATTTGGCACTTTTGCTAATTTAATTTACCTTTTGCAAATATAATATTATTTTTGATGTAGATCAATATTGTGGAAAATTTGTTGCCACAGTGTGAATTATCCCTCAGTGCATTGTATATCAATCTGTAAGAAAGTGGTGTATAGGATTGAGAGCCACACAGGGAAAAATCCTTTCTGGATTACAGGTTTTTAAAGTGCTTAATTCGAATGGTTTCCTCCCTGCTGAGATGCCGAAACCAACCACGGGGCAATCCCTTTTTCGTCAATCCGGCCAAATAGACACGATCCATTCGAAACGGAGAAAACCCCATTTTTTCCAAAGCATCAATCAAACCCTGACTTTGGTGGTGAAATAACTCAACCAGGACACGACCCGTAGATTCAGGAGTATCTCTATTGACTGAAATAGGTCGGAAAAAGTGGTCTTGAAGAGATATCCCACTTTGCAATCCCCGAATATCACCATCGGATAAAGGTTCTTCAAAGGTGATTTGAAAAACAACCGATATTCCGGACTTAGGATCCTCAAATTTACCACGGATATCAGGATCATTGGTGACCAAAACCAGGCCGCAAAACAGGGGATTGTCCGCACCAATTAATTTTGAATCCACTGCTGCAGTACCGAGTTCTTTTTTCAAGCGGGCGCTGAAAAATTGCTCTTCGGCCTCTCTTTTTCCCGGCGGTTTATTTAGCAGCAGATAGTGCAGTTCTTTACTAAAATGGACAGGCTTTCCGTCTAATTTAACCGTATCCTCAGTCCCAACTTCTCTGCCCGGGTTTTTCTCCACCGAACCATTGACCTCAACAAGTCCCTTCATTACCAGTTTTTCCATCTCGCGGCGGGTGCCTAGACCAGCCTTAGCGAGAAACTTGTTTAGCCTGGTTTTCATCTTGAGGGATTCTTATTGAGAAAAGGTCTTTAAAAGAGCCAGCATTCCATTTAAATGATCAGTAGAAATCGCACGAAAAAGGTCCATAAAAGTCTGTAAGAAATTTTCTAGAAGGGTACATTTTCGTCGTCGTTCATCCGGGAGCTTCGAGTGATAAATCCATCCGGGTCGTCTGGATCATCCGGGGAAGCAAAGTCACTGCCCATGATATCATCGAAGGAATCACCCCCTCCGTCAACAAACTTGACGTGCTCTTTGATGAACTTGAGTTCAACCGTACCAAGAGCACCATTTCGATGTTTGGCCAGTATGAGTTCAGTGAGGCCGTCTTCGTGCTCAGACTCTTCCAGTTCGTAGTAATCCGGCCTGTAGAGGAAAGTAACAATATCGGCATCTTGCTCAATGGCGCCCGACTCCCTGAGATCTGACAACTGGGGCCGCTTGTTGGTACCTGAGCGCGTTTCCACTGCACGGCTCAACTGCGAAAGTGCAATTACAGGCACGTTCAACTCCTTTGCCATTCCCTTGAGGGCACGGGATATGGATGATATTTCCTGTTCGCGATTTCCCTTTTTGTTATCGGGTCCACCACTCATTAACTGCAGGTAATCAATCAGCACCATTTGGATGTCGTGCTGCATTTTCAATCTTCTGCATTTCGCACGCAGGGCAAAAATATTGATACCGGCGGTGTCGTCAATGTAAATGGGTACGTTGCCCAGTTTTTCAATAGCGGCGTGCATTCTGGTCCATTCCAACTCATCGAGATTTCCAGTTCTCAACTTTTCACCGGAAATTCCAGCTTCCATGGAAAGCAATCGCTGGGTAAGCTGCAGAGCAGACATCTCCAGGGAAAAGACGGCCACGGGTTTGTTGTATTCAGCAGCCGCATTTTTGGCCAGACACAATGCGAAAGCCGTTTTACCCATACCGGGACGGGCAGCGAGAATAACCAGGTCTGATGGATGCCAGCCGGAAGTGTAGCGATCCAGGCCGGTAAAGCCCGAAGGCACACCAGTCAATCCATCCTCTTTATTGCCAATTTCCTCCAATTGATTCCTTGCCTGAACTACCAGTGAAGACAATTGCTCAAATCCCCTGTTTAGGTTTTGTTCGGTGATCTCAAACAGGTTTTTCTCCGCCTCGTCCAGCAGCTCGAAGACATCTTTGGTCTCGTCAAATGAATCGGTGATCACCTGAGAAGAAACACGTATTAATTCTCGCTGAATGTACTTCTGCGAAATGATTCTTGCGTGGTACTCCACATTGGCTGCAGAGGCCACCTTATTCGTAAGTTCAACCAGGTAAGCAGCACCTCCAGCCTCCTCCAGTTCCCCACTTTTCTCCAGTGCATCTTTAACAGTGAGCAGGTCAATAGGGTGAGATTTTTCAAACAAACCCAACATGGCCTTGTAAATCAGCCGGTGAGCATTTGTGTAAAAACTGTCGGACCTCAAAATGTCGATAACTATGGGAAAGGCGTCCTTGTCAATCATCAGTGCTCCCAACAACACCTCTTCCAGTGGTACTGCCTGAGGCTGAACCTTCCCATATAACATTTTATTCAAGTCGTCATCCCGTCTCAGAGGTGTAATCCTCCGCTCCGCTCCACCAGTGGTTAATCTCGATTTCTCCGCCATTGCAATCTACTTAATTTATCCGATCCCAAAATTTGAACTCCCTTTCAGATGCAAAACTACTAACATTCCAAAAAGTCTTAATACAACAAGATTTTCTGTAATGTGAACACATTGTGGATAAATTAAATTTCACTGTGGATAAACTATCTGTTTTCCACATCCTAAATTAACGGGCGAGAGACGACCCAAAACACATATACGTATGATTATATATTTTTATGTAATAATTTTACAACCAATCACATTGTAAAGCAATACAATAACTAAAATAAGGAAATATATTATTGGGAAAACTTATATGTAAAAATCAGATACGTCCTTAATATATCCTTAATGTTAACCGGTGGAAAAGCATTTTTATTCCTGTAAGATACCGGTGTAAAGATTGTAGTATATTTATTTTCTGTATACATAATTAGCTGGATGCAAACAATCAAAAACAACATTTTAAGCATCAGGCTTTTAGGAGCCTATTCCCGTCACCTTCTGATTTTGCTGAAAAAATTCCCTGTAAAAAACCATTGAGGATTACCTTTATAAAGTTTACACTGACAGCACAATTTCGCTCGTCCGGAAAAATATTTGAAAGGTACATCTAAGTGGCTAGATTCATCCTAAAAACATTGGACTGCATGAACTGGATTTGGTCATCCGCAAAAAACATCATACATTGGTCTCAGCATTTGAGGGGAAACTGTGAATTTAATTGACTTTCAACTCCAGGTGACGGAAGTCTTCCACACCACGCAAAACCCATATCCTTTTAACATAAGCAGTCCCTCCCAGCCACAAATCCTGCCACCTCCATAGTTGCTTTAAGAAATAGTCTCACTTAAAAATAATTCGACCATGAAGAATTTAGTAAACATCATTTTGTACCCAATTGCAAT
>SL_3KL_010_SEDDRAFT_10004446_pt1 | contig 12670 bp, 11 predicted proteins | sample SodLakKL_010_SED_2_FD_10381 | JGI IMG/M metagenome (IMG submission 10381)
GCCAAGCAGCATCAGGCACACCAGGCCGAGCAGCTGGAGTTTGCGGCGGCGGGACAGGTGGCCGAAGAATTGGCGGAGGATGGATTGGTAGGTCGAGGACAAAGGGTTCAGCGTTCGGGGTTCAGGGTTCAGTTGGGTTTCCTTGGGGCGGCACGCTATTGGTGGCTCATGCGGTTGGTTCAGCGCTTCTACCCGACCACTCCAGCAGCGCTCTGAATCCAGAATCTGCCGACAGCAAGCCGCCGGGCACGCTACCGCCCTTGGGTGTGCTCCCACGGGCAAGCGTTAGATTCTGCTTGTTCGAAACTCGGGAGAGCCGCATTTCCAGAAGTTGGCTACGTTCCTTCTGGGTTAATACTACTTGGACCTTGCAATTGTAATCAGCGAGAGAAATTCCTCTCCAACTCGTTCAACAGCAAAGTCCTCCGCCCGCTTTTGGGCGGCCTCACCGAGGCTTTGCCGAAGTTCCGGGTCGGTATTGATCTGCCTTAACCCATGATATAGAGCCAAAGGGTCTTCACTATTGACCAAAAGGCCACTCTGGCCTTCCTGCAATATCCAATCTGGCGAACCCTTGCAGTTTGTAGCAATGATTGGCAAACCCAAAGCCATGGCCTCTACAATGACGTTTCCGAAGCCTTCCCAGCGGGATGGGAGAACAAATACATCGGCTTCGCGCATCGCTGCAAATGGATTATCCAGCCAGCCGGCAAAGTGAACATGACCACTCAACCCCAGCCTTTGAACTTGCTGTTCGAGCTGTGCGCGTAACACTCCCAGTCCGACTATCTGGCATTCAAAGTCCATGTCATCCTTGAGGCGGCGCAGGGCCTGCAGGAGAATGTCATGCCCTTTTTGGGGAATCAATCGGCCTACCGCAATGATTCGTGGCTTGTCCTGGGTTCGCCAAATTCCCGATGGCCCTTCATTGCCCATCTTGCGAATCCCCTCGAGATCCTGAGGATTGGGGATCACAGGTCGAGGCGCATTGACGCCCATGACGGTCAGGCTGGTCGCCGTTTCCGGAGAATTGCAGATAATCTGATCAGCACGGTTGTACAAGCACCTAATCATCATCCTGCCCAGGCTGCCCCGCAGGCTGCCAAGGGGATAGATTTCCGTAGTAATGTTGCGCTGCGAAATCAGAACGGACTCTCCGTTCTTTCGCGGACCGCGGTATGACAGAATGTTGGCAAAATTCGCCCTCGGCAGAAAGCTGATCACTCCATCGAGATTGTTTTCTTCCCGCCAGGCCTGCACCTGTCGAGCGGCGTAGCGAGTCTTGATGAAACCCCTCAGTCCCTGGATGTCGGCGGTATCCCAGACGGCATCCAGATGAACCCGTTCATCCAGCGGGAAAAAGCACCGTTTACCAGCGAGGCTGAGAATATGAACATTGGCCAAGTCCTTTTCCACATAGTGATTGGCCAATGTACAGACCACTCGCTCCGCACCACCACCATGCAAACGATTGATTACAAAGCCGAGATTGAGAGCTCGGCCGATGGGGGCAGAGACCATTCCCGCGGCGATGATAGTCAGTTCGTCGATCGGTGTGGCAAGAAGTAGGGCAACGATAAGTTGTAACGAGTCCATGCTTTCAATTCCGCTCAATAGGATGCCCGGAACCCTGAAAAGGATATATTCCAGATCTCTTGATGGTGGTTTTCAATCAACTAGAGACCAGGTGTACCAAAGATCCTGAGGCACCGCATCAATTCCCCCGAAGTAGTCGAGACAGGCTCTGTCGAAAATTCGGGTCACAGAATGCGTGAATTTCGACATCCCAATCCAGATTGCCTTCGACGATGATTGGTCCGTTCAATGATACGGCAACGTCCCAACCGACTGATTTTAACCCAGGGAACATCCCGTGAGCTCTGATCAGTATTTCTTTCACATTCATGAAGCGCGGGACCGGATTCCCAGACAAGGGTCTGTTCGAATCCGGATGACGCTTCAGATTTGCTCTTGGACGAAGTTGCACACCCTCACCGATAGTCTCGCCTGAATCAACATCCACCTGAACTGCGATTCCACCGGCGTGAAAGTTGTCCAGAAACCGGTCGGTGCGCCCGTTGCGCATGACTGCGTGAAACAGTATTACCTGGTCCGGGGAGAGCCGAACGGTAAGCGCCCGAATGGTATTGACCGTTGCATTACTGTGAATGCCCATATCCGGGTGTTGTTCGATCCACCGCTGGAGTAGAAAGTCTCCTGGTTCGGCCAGCAGCGTTTGTCTGGCCTTGGCGGGGTCAACTTCGGTGCCATTGAATTTGATCAGCCCTCTGCTCTTGGTCAACATTCCGGCATTGCGACCATGGTTGCCATTGGCCGGCTTGATAAAGTACTTGCCATCATCAACATCCGCTAGCCAATCGGGCCAGTCTCGCGACTGCTCACTGCGCCCCGTCAACCAGTGTGCGCCGTTGTGATTCAGTATTGCCAGGTCATCAGGTACGGGTATGTTCCAGCCCCTTAAGATGGCAGACAAATAGTGCTTGTTGTCGAAAATGCTGCGGTACTCGCCTCCATTGCGATGCCAGCCGATTTCGAATGCGCGGTTTCGGCGGATTTGGAAGGAGTGGAGTTTTCGCTTCAATAGGGACAAGGTTTAAGGTTCGAAAAGAACGGGTTACGGGTTACGGTTTGCGGGTTACGGATGAGACCCGGCTGCTGGTCTTGGGACTTTGCTGATGGTGTAGTGGTGTTTGCCGCTGGGGCTGGGCTTGATCTTTTCGACGATGTTGAGTTTCAGGGTGATCTCTGGACCCAGAATTTCTCGGGTCTTTTGTTCCAATTCAGCCTGGAATGCGGGGGATTGCCCCCCGGACAAACCGTCGGTATTGACTACACACTTGAGTTCGACTGACTTTTTTGTATGCTGGATCCATTGAAATTTTCTGATCCAGGGTTTATTGAACATCAGGTGGGTGAAGTATTCGCCATTGACCAGCGCTCCGTCCGTTGTGACGAAGTGGCCCATGACTCGGCCTTCTATGGCTGCCAGTGCGGGCCAGCTCTGCTCACTGTCTTGATGATCAGCCCACCGGCCACGATCACCGATTCGGTAGCGCAACAGGGGCATGGTGCGGTTGGTCAGCAAGGTGATGACGATGTCGCCGCTTTGTCCATTTGATACCGGGTGATCCTTTTCGTCCAGAATTTCGACATGATGAACCAGTGGAATGATTTTCATGGGTCCACGGGGATGGGTCTCGCATGCAACCGGCCCGACTTCACGTGAACCGTAGATATTGAACACTGGAGCGTTGAAGGCCTTTTCCATCTGTTCTCTTTCTGCCTGGTGCAGCACACCGCCAGTGCTCATGACCGCTCCAATGCCCTCAATCGACTTTCCCCTCTGGAGAATATGCTGGGCCAGCTCTGCACCTGACTGTGCGAGACAGCGCAACAGCTTCGGGGGATTCGATCGGAGACTTCCCGCATATCGATCCATGGCCTCCGGCGACATGCGGTAGGCATCGAGTAAATGACGATTCTGCAGCCAGTTATTCAACCGAGTCCAGGGCTTTTTGCCGGTAGCAAGGTCACGCGGCATGCCCCACAGAATAGCCTTTCTTTGGCCGTGACGAAAACCGGCCCATGATTCGAACACCGAGGTGGCCGCACGGTTCCAACGTCGGTACTTGCGGTCCTGGAGTAGTTGTAATGGCTCGCCGGTCGATCCGCCTGAACTGTTGGTACGGATTCCCGTTCGCGGCGTTCTGACCGAAATCAAGCCGTCGCCCCATCGGCGGATGCTGGCCTTGTCAAGCACCGGAAGCTCGCTGAGAATTTCCCGTGGGTTCTCACGGATGGTGTCAACCGACCATTTGGATAAGGTTTCACCATACGCAGGTACGGTATCCCGGCACCACATAAGGAGATCAGCCAGACTTTGCTTTGCCTCCAGCTCCATTCTCGCTGCACCGAGTGATAGCAGCTTTTCAAGCTGGCGCTTTTGCCTGATCGATTCAAGGTTCTGCAGACTGGCAAGAATGGTCACAGCTCAGAATTTGATACGGACACGACAAATGGAACGAAAATCTGTAACTGGACTGCGCATCACCCAGTCATTGATTGCTCGTCAGGCAGTCTTCTTTGAGGCAATCACTGATTGATGCCCTTGCCTCCCTGGCCAGGGAATCGGGGTCACCTTCTCCAGAAACATTGATCAGATTGTATTCTCTCGCTTCCAACTCGGCTTCTATATTCTCAAAAACATCAACCGGGATATTGTTCTTCAATGACCCATCTCTTTGTAAAAGTCGCTCCCGGATAACGTCATCTCTTGTATTTACGTGCACATAAATGTCTGAAGCAGGCATAAGTGAAAGGTGTCGTTCCAAAACCGCGTGGGATACGCCAGACAGCATTCCAGTCGCAGCGCACTGTGCCATTCCCTCACTCATGAAGTGCACTCCTGTTTGATACTTATTGATGATCCGTATGTGATGGGTCAGATCCTGCAAAAGCCTACGGCTTCTGGCGAATCTGAATCTCGGGTTCGACTCGGCCTTGGCCAGTTCCCGGAGATACTCCGAAAGCACACCTCTTGAAACGTAAGAGTTCCCATGGAATTTAAACTTCAGCATCAAGTGGAGGAATGCATAGTGTACTCGCGCACTTCTTGTGAGTTTGTATATACGCCGGTATGCCGCTCTATTGGTTAAAACTTTCAACTCGCCAGTCTCTTGAATCTGCCGAGACATGGTCTTGGCGATGGTCGTCTTGCCGCTACCAGGCCGACCGACAAACTCCACTAGAACGGGCCTCTTGAGGCAGGTTGCGACCCTGGAAAGCACTTTTCGCTCAGCACGCCTGGCTTGCTGCGATTCCATCGGATTAATTCGTTGTCAGATCCCGGAGGGCACTCTTGAGACCACTGAAATGTCGATAGTGTCCAGCCCGTAGCATTCTCCAGATCATTCCTGCACGTCGGCTTCGTGGATTCTGCAAAGCTTTGTACCGTTCGCGTGTGGCTACCAGGCGCGCCTGCAGCCTGTTACGATAGTCGTGTATTACTTCAGCATCGGCCACTGCTTCTGCAGAATCTTCAACCGAGCGCATCAACCAGGCCAATTCGAGTTCGATGTCACGGGCTCGGGACTCGAGTCCGTGGCGGAACCCGGGTGCCAAGGTTCGGCTCACCCGGTGGTGTAGATAATTAAGTCCAGGCAAAAGGGCCGTGCGATTGGCAGGATGGCCGGACTGATTACCACCATGCCTGCGGTGGATGATAAGTGACTCCTCCGTCATCCTGCATCGCCCAAGGTTCCTGGCAATTGTGATAATCCAGCGATCATGCTCACTGTATCCATCGGGTATGGGAAGGATACGGTCCAGGAAACGCCGCCGAATCGCCGTGCAGCAACCCATGAAAAAGGCGTCCCGGCCCATTCCAATCCGGTCAATCTGCTGCAGTTTCGTCCGGTCCCGGAGCTGCAAATCCTGATCTGACAGGTCGGCGTCGTGCAGAAATACGTCGGCGTCGGGATGCTGCTCAGCAACTGCAAGCATGCGGGAGATTTTTTGTGGATACCAGTAGTCATCCTGGTCACATGGGAATACCAGGTCTCCGGTGCATTTTTCCAGCGCTCCTGAAAAATTCCGTGTATACCCTTTCCTGAAGCCATTGATGACCACGGCATGCTCGATCTGTGTATTGGTCAGCATGGTCCGAACGCGATCGGCAGTGCCGTCTTCCGAGCGATCATCGCACACCACTATTTCGTCGGGCGGGCTGGTCTGGTCGAGGAGACTCTTGATCTGTGTTTCGATGAACGCCGAGCCATTGAAAGTCGCCAGAGCGATTGAGACTTTCATCGACCGAACCGGTTCATATTCCGCTGCCTGCTGACCATTCGATATTGACCGTTTCAGCCTGCCGGACTGTAGTGGCCTTTGATTGCAAGAAGCTTCCTGAATTCTTTTTCGATGGCCTGGTGGCAGGCCTGCAGTGTAAAACGGTCCCGAACAAGCTGACGCGCATTCTTCCCCAATTGCTGACGGAGTTCGCGATCATTGGCCAGGGTTGAAATTGCCGAGGCCAATCCCTTGTCGTCACCCGGTTCGAATAGCAGGGCGGTTGAGTCCTCCTCGAATAGCTCCAGGTTGCCATCAACGCGTGAAGCAATTACCGCACAGCCGGCCGCAGCAGCTTCGAGATTGACCCTTGCGAATGGTTCCTGTCGCGAACACATGGCGAATAGATCCATGCCTGAGAGGTAATCGGCAATATCGTCTGTATAGCCAAGCACGGTCAGATTGAACGGTGAGGTTCCCGCATGATCGACGTTAGCGGAATACTCGTCGGCACGCCCTCCAACGGCCAGAAAGTGAAGGTCATCGCAATGTTGCAGAGCTTGAGCAGCAGCCAGGAATGTATCAAAACCCTTTCGTCGAGAAAATTTCCCCACAAAGCCAACGAGGCAGGCATCTTCGCTCAGTCCCAGAGATTGGCGGATTCTCTGCCGGTCTGCTTGACTCCTTTCGAATTTCGAGGCATCCACCCCATTGGGAATGACCACCGCAGGCGCACTGCCGCCGGCACGGAGCAGGGCTTTACGCGCAGCTTGGGAGACACAAATGAAATGACTGGGTAAGCGCAAAATGAGCCTTGCAGCCCACCGGCGAAGCCTGCGTGGCGGCGGCAGGTAGTTGCCCACTTCCCTGACATGCACCACCACCGGCCTTCCGGACAACCAGGCGCCCAAAATGAGGGATAACCGGGCTGTGACATTGACATGCACCAGGTCCACCCGCTCGCGCCGGGCAATCAGGGCAATTCGGAAGACGTTCCGAAGCGCCTCCAGCAAACGCTTGATGCGGTCGATGCGTGATGGACTTGTACCTGTGCCAAACTCGGCGGCAGGATGGAGGGCACGGGTCGCGATTCCCAGTTTCTTCGCCTGATCTACAAGCGCTCCTCCTCCCATATTGGCCAATATGCAATCGAAACGGAGGCTCAGGCCCTCCATGAGGTGCAAAAGGCTGGTTGGTGCACCATATAGAACGCCTTCGTGAGAGAGAAACAGGATCTTTGGCCTGGCACTGTCATCGCCTGGGTTGTCCCTCAAGCCGTTCCACTCCCGCACTTGCTCGTCGACCAAGCTGGATGCAGACGACTAATGGCATGTTGCAGCCACATGCTGCAGACAAACCAGGGAGTGGTTCTGGATATCTTCCGCCACGCTGCGACCACCTGTTCTTCAAGCATCAAAAACTGGTCCTTGCGAACCCAGAGCACATTGAACTGGTTGGGAAAGAGCTCCCCATCGCAGGCCACCGGCACGTATCCGCACTCCATCAGATACGCTGCTACTTCCGGGAAAAGCACCTGCTCCTTCCATTTCCTTTTCACCTCTGCCTCCAGAAAAACTATCTTTACCTGGCCCCCATGCAACGATTCATGCGCACCCTTGAGCACTTCAAGAGTCTGGCCCTCGACGTCAAGCCAAAGTGCAAGGGCTTTATTGCGATTCAGGCGGCTTCGCAGAGAATCAACTGTTTCCACGTCGACAGTCACTTCGCGATATGGATGATTGTCTAACTCTCGCTTAAGGAAGCTGGCATCCGGAGGCGTAATGGATCCATCCGGCTTCAAGGGTATGTGGAACTGTGCTGAACCCCGGCTCGCACCTACTCCTGCATTGAGTACTCTTACCCCATCAAGCTTTGCGGCGTGGGTCTTCTCACGAAAGGTATAGGGATTGGCTTCGACCGCGAGAGCCTCTCCATCCGGATTATTCTTCAGAAACTCTCGCGATGCCGAGGCCTCATGGGCACCGCATTCGATGATTGCGGTCACCTCGAGCTTCCTGCACAAGTCATGGAATAGGGCCACCAAAACTCTGTTGGTATACTCGCGCCAAACTCTGAATGGCTTTCCACGTCTTGTAAACCGCCGGGCCACTTTCTCCAAATCGGACCTAAGATCCATAAGACTTGGAGAATTGTCGGCATCACTACTTGACAGTGATAATTGATCTACAGAAGGACCCGGAGCACTCTGTTTCAAGCTACCTTCCATGTTTAAGCAATTTTTCAAAATATGCGATGGTGGGTGTTAGGCCATTTTTCAGACTCATGGTGGGTTCCCATTCCAGTTCGTTTGCGGCCATCGCAATGTCGGGACGGCGCCGCCTTGGATCATTCTCTGGTAAGGGTAAGTTTCGAATGGACGAGCGGGATCCGGTCAGCTCGACTATGAGCTCCGCGAGCTCCCTAATCCTGATTTCCTCGGGATTTCCCAGGTTCATCGGCCCAACGATCCCTTTCTCGTTGACCATCAATCGAAAAAGTCCGTCAACCATATCATTTACGTAGCAGAAGGACCGAGTCTGGCTGCCATCACCATACAAAGTAATCGGTTCGTTTTTGAGCGCCTGTACGATAAAGGAAGGAATGACACGCCCATCACCGGCCTGCATGCGTGGACCATAGGTGTTGAACAATCGTGCGACCCGAATTGCCAGGCCATGTTGGCGATGATAGTCAAAGAAAAGTGTCTCAGCACACCGTTTTCCTTCTTCGTAACAGCTCCTTGGTCCAATGGGATTTACATTTCCCCAGTAGGTTTCTTTTTGTGGATGTTCTTCTGGATCGCCGTAGATTTCACTGGTCGACGTTTGGAGTATGGGGCAGCTCATACGCTTGGCAAGTCCCAGCATATTAATCGCGCCATGAACCGATGTCTTGGTAGTTTGAACCGGATCATGCTGGTACAAGATCGGTGAAGCAGGACAGGCCAGATTCCAGACTTCGTCTACTTCCACATAGAGAGGGAATGTGATGTCGTGGCGCATGAATTCGAATCTTGGATTGGCAATCAAGTGACCGATGTTTTCCCTGGCGCTAGAGAACAGGTTATCAACACAAAGAACTTCCCTCCCCTCATCCAACAATCGCTCGATGAGGTGAGATCCGATAAATCCGGCGCCACCGGTGACTAATGCCCTTTTCGGCATCCCAGCTAGTTTCAAGGGTGACCCTCCGATTCAGAAACAAGGAAATCCTCAGGCGTGGGCCTGGGCAGACTATCAATGTATGAGTGTCGGGACGCGTTCAGGACTTCAACTTCAGACCACTCAAGGTATTGAGCCATTGCTTCAAGCGATGCAAATGCGCGACTCCATCGCATCATCTCGTAGGCCATTGTTGATTCCCGCAGACCTTGTTTATCCTTGAAAGTCGGTCGGAACTCTTCATCATTGAAGTGCCGAACGATTCTACCCACGCGATTGCACTCCTGGTCGACGGTCAGCTCGCGAAAAAATGAAAAGTCCGCACCTTTGATTTCCAGATGGCGGAACCCGAGTAGTTGGGTGATATAGAGCGCTGCAACCAGAACGTTCTCGGGGGATGGTGACAGCATTTCCCGACGCCACATCCAGAATAGCCATCGGGGCGAGCCGATGAAGGCGCCAAACTCCCGCTTGTGCAACCTGAGACAGTCCGAGTTAAAAAAAATCAACTTGATACGAGGGTTTGGCAATTGCTCTCGAAGCCAATTCCGGCGACTACATCCCCGTGGGACGAAAAGCCGCATATCCCAGCTTACCTTTTCATTCAGGACGGTTAGCGTATGGTCCCGCCTCTTCCTGTAGGTATCGAGAACGCTGTCGTTCCAGAAGTATGTATCCTGAATTACATACAGTTCCGGACGCAACCGCGTAAAGTGCTCCGAGTCAGCGAAGTGATTCACCGCCAGGTACTCCGCACCATCCCTACGAACGATATCCTCAATGTCATCTGCCAGGCTGGGGCCGTTCATCAGCAGAAGACAACTCCGAGATGGAGATGGCTTCCGGGCGCAAGCGATGCGCCGACCACGGAACAGGTTGACAAGTGCACGGATCAATGAGCCCAGCGGAGCGGGCAAAAGTACGCTTGCGAGCCTCCTTATTGGCACAAAAATCCCACCCCGGCATCCGCTTTGCTCACACCTTCGTTCAGCGGGCACGTTCCAAGTTCAGGGAATCATTCAAATCTGATGGCATATCAGATCAGGAATGGGCAGCGGAGTTACGATGATCATTTGCGTCTTGTTCAGTAGGGTACAGGCCTTTAGTCATTTCCCGATACCCGCCAGCCTGAAACACCCCTTGCCGTCGCCAGCCACTATTCCTGATCCACACTATCAGGAAAGAAAGCAGCACGCAAAAGAGTTCCCTTGGAGTCAGATCCTTATGCCAACCATTCTGATTTCGAAAAACATCTCGTCTGGCTTTGGAGGATGTTCTCACTACAGTTGGCTCACCAAATACCGTAGGATGAGAAAATACATGGTGGTAATCAATATCAAGAAATTTGCATGAACGCCTCATTTCCCGCTCAGGATCCTCTGTCAACCGTTCATAGGTGATAAACATCACGCCACTCTCTCCCACATACTCAACCTGAGCATTGAGCACTCGAAAACACTCCGCCACTTCTCTGTAGATACTCCTGAATCCAAGCCGAACATTCTTTCGTCTGCGATCCAAGATCACGCTACGAACAACCATTAGTGGATGTCTCAGCATCATGATCACACGACCGTCCGAGAACAAATGTCGCCATGCGCGTAGAATACCGTGTGGGGAGCCCCCCACTTCCTTTGCAAGCCATGTGCCCGAGCTATCCGGCCTGACTGATGGCTCCACGCTCTGATACGTTGAAATGATGTCGTTCAGGATGAGATCTCTGAGACCACTTACCTTTATGACCGGTGGCTCGGTCAAAGTTTTCTGATAGCCCTCGTAATTTACAAACTTTATGGGATAGGTTCTGCTGGATTGTTTATATAGCTCCAGCATTGAGACCAAATCCGGCGGAAAAAACCGGGCCGTAAGGAATTTAAGCTTTAACTCCCAAGGATAGACAAATATCTGACTCGACCCGTCATGCAAATTCTGTGCAAGTGTGGTTCCAGCTTTTCGAGGTCCATAAATCAGAACCGGACTTCCTTTAATACAGGCTGGCAACAACACGGATTCAGCTTCCAGATTCAAAGATTACCACCTTTCCGCAACATCAAACTCTTATCAGGAGCACGTACCAAATTTACCATGCATGAGACTTCGGTCATTCGAGCAGTTGAACTCTCTATTTTCACGAAATCCTTTTTCCCTTGGCCTTCGCACAATGATCGCACGGAAACCTTGTTCTTACGCTATGCATCTATCGCCGAGCGATGCATGGCTTTTTGATGCCGAGGTTATCCGCTCCAACTTTCAGCTACAATTCCATTTTCGTCCACTACAATTTTCTGACAATTTTGGAGGCCATCAACATCGAACCTTTTCATCTTTGTCTTGAGATAATGAAAGTGGATATATGCCAGCTCTTTGCCATATCCGTCAAATGTCCTGCCCGATTGCCATGAAAAGCATCGTCTCGGTGTAGTCGGGAGATCCATTTGGACTCGAGCACCGGTGGTCCACTCCGCTTCCCACTCAATCCGCGGCTTGGGCCGTAATGTTTGCGGAAGACAATGCAGGAGGAGCCGCTTTGCGCGATTACCTTCTCGCTCCCTGAAATGTCGCGTCAGCCTGACCTCATCAAATCTCTGATAGTCTCCATCCTGGAGCAACTCTCGTATATTCGGCAATGCGAGAAATTGCTCGTGGATACGTGCAGCCGTACGATAAACAGTCAAATGTCCAGCCATCTTTCTGCGCCTGGCCGTTATTATTTCTGCATTTCTCAATGATCGTGCGGTAAGGAAACGTCTTAGATCCCCCCATATGATATCCAGATCGCAGTTTCCCCAAAAATCGTACTCTTTGAGAAAGTCATCGAAGATCAATCCATAAAACGGTTTGAAATCGCAGAGCTTATATGCAAATTCAGGACGAATTTCCGCAGAAAAACCAAGCTTTGAACTTGCCCGCTCATTGAATTCCGAAACTGAAATCTGATCCCACAATACATTGCTGGGACACCCATTTGGTTTCGGACGATCACTGAAAATGTGCCAGAAAATGCTTTTGTTGTAGCTGCAACTAAGCAAGAAAGCATTCATCCAAGGGGGAAGTGCACCAAAAAAGCAATTGACCAGGACAATTGATTGCTGTTCAGATTTCATCCTTGATTTTCCAATTATATCTGGCAGGATTCAGCTTGAAAGGCATCGCGCAGCTCGAGTGCAATATCCGCCCTGCCCTCACACGGGATCGCGCCTTAAGCCGGTCTTGTATTGGCGACTTCATCCAGGTATTCAAGCACAGTTCCGTTCGGATCAAATTCGGGAGGTAGCTTCCACGCCAGCTTGTACAGATGATCCGATCCTGAATCTATCCGAGCCTTGAGGTCAGGTGTGATCTCATTATGTAGACCATGTCTCTTGAGCAGGAACTTTCCGTCAGGTCGCACTTTTTCTACTCTCGACCAAGCCTCATTGCATCGAGAGTCTCGGCAAACAAGATCATAAAACATGTAGTGATAGATCATGTACGGAGCTGTCCTGAGTAACTTCAGAACTGGCTTGCGAAGCCAGAGCCGTGGCAGTGTCAAATTTCGATTGATGATCCGTGAAAAAACAATGGCCACTTTGGGTTTTGCCCGGACGAGATTTATAAAATCGTTGTTTTCCCAATACTTGCACAACTCATCATATAGCCTTTGCAAAAGCAGATTGCCTTTGGTCGCCGCAATGAACCAATTGGCAATCAGGCGATCCGGC
>SL_3KL_010_SEDDRAFT_10004447_pt1 | contig 12670 bp, 6 predicted proteins | sample SodLakKL_010_SED_2_FD_10381 | JGI IMG/M metagenome (IMG submission 10381)
CATGGACCACCAAACCGTGGCCGCGGCCATTCTTCACGACACCATCGAGGACACGCCGGTCGAGCATGCCGACCTGGCCCGCGATTTCGGCACCGATGTGGCCAAGCTGGTCGAGGGAGTCACCAAGCTCGACAAGATGAAGTTCCGCACTCGGCTGGAAGCCGACGCGGAAAGCTTTCGCAAGCTGCTATTGGCGATGAGCCGCGACCTGCGCGTGATCTTCATCAAGCTGGCCGACCGGCTGCACAACATGCGCACGATCGGCGCGATGTCCGCCGACTCGCGCCGGCGCATTTCGCGCGAAACCCTGCAGATCTACGCGCCCATCGCCGAGCGCCTGGGCATGAACGCGCTGAAAGAGGACCTGGAAGAGCTGGGGTTTGCCAACCTGTATCCGAACCGGCACCGGGTCATCGTCCGGCGCGTGGCCAAGCTGGCCGGCAACCGCCAGGAAGTGATCGATACGATCACCCGCGACCTGAAGAAACGCCTGGGCGAGGCCGGTATTCCCTGCCGCATCGAGGGCCGCACCAAGACGCCCTACAGCATCTACTGCAAGATGCGCGACAAGAACGTGCCCTACGAGCGGGTCATGGACGTCTACGCGTTTCGCATCGTCACCCACTCCGAGCCGCACTGCTACCAGGCCTTGGGCGTGGCCCATGCCCTGTACAAGCCCAAGCCCGGCAGCTTCAAGGACTACATCGCCCTGCCCAAGGCCAACGGCTACCAGTCGCTGCACACGATTCTGAATTCGCCGTTCGGCGTGCCGGTGGAAATCCAGATCCGCACCGAGGAGATGGACCTGGTCGCCGAAAAGGGCGCGGCCGCGCACTGGCTGTACAAGGCCGCGCCGGACCGCTCGACCGCGGTGCGCGCGCGCGAGTGGCTGCTCAAGCTGGTCGAGACCCAGTCGCGCGCTTCCGACTCCGGCGAGTTCATGGACACGGCCAAGGCCGAGCTGTTCCCGGACGAGATCTTCGTGTTCACGCCGCGCGGCAAGATCATCGACTTGAAGGCGGATTCCTGCGCGCTGGATTTCGCCTACGCGATTCACACCGACGTCGGCAACCAGGCAGTGGTGGCACGGATCGACGGACAGGCCATGCCGCTGAACACCCGGCTGGAGAACGGCCAGACGGTGGAGATCATCACCCGCGAGGGCGCCACGCCGCAGCCGGAATGGCTGGAGTTCGTGGTGACCTCGCGAGCGCGCACCAAGATTCGCGGCCACATGAAAAATCTCGAGCAGGCCGACTCGGTCGCCATCGGCGATCGCCTGCTCGACCAGGCCCTGGGTCGGCGCGGCTATTCGCTGGAAACCATTTCCCAGCGCCGTCTCGAGCGCTATCTCAAACGGTCGGGACTGGAGCGGCTGGAGGATCTGCTGGTCCGCATCGCCCGCGGTGACCTGCTGGCCCAGGCGGTCGCCGGCAAGCTGCTGCCGATCACCGAAAGCCTGCGCCGACGCGGCGACGACGGCGAATCGGCCAGCCTGAGCATCGGCGGCGACGAGGGCAGCGCGGTGATCTATGCGAACTGCTGCCACCCGATACCCGGCGACCCGGTCATGGGTTACCTGTCGCCGGGCAAGGGCGTGGTCATCCACCGCCAGCGCTGCCCCAATGTCCCGGGCCTGCAGAAGAACAACCCCGATCGTTGCCTGGAAGTGACCTGGGAGCCCCTGATCCACGGCCACTTCTCGGTCGCGCTGAACCTCATCACGGTCAACGGCCCGGGCGTTCTGGCCTCGATCTCGGCCACCCTGGGCCAGATCGGCGCCAACATCGAGCAGGTCGAGCAAAGCCACTCGACCCGTGATACCGCCGCCTTGCGCTTCGTGCTCAGCGTCACCGGCCGCGACCAGCTGGCCCGCGTCATGCGGCGGCTGCGGCGCAATCCGAACGTCATGCGGATCGGGCGAGAACTGGGCTGAGCATGATCCGAACCGAGAAGAAAATGATGTCTCCACACACCACGCGCCGCACCAAGATCGTCGCCACCCTGGGCCCGGCCACCGACGATCCCGAGGTGCTGGAACGTCTGCTGGCGGCTGGCTGCGACATGGTGCGGNTCAACTTCTCGCACGGTGATCCGGAAACCCATGCCCGGCGNATNCGCATGGTCCGGGCCGCGGCGCGAGAGCTCGATACCGACGTTGCCGTNATGGCCGACCTGTCGGGGCCGAANATCCGNATCGANCNTTTNCGCGAGGGGGAAGTCGAGCTGGAGGCCGGACGGGACTTTACCCTGTATGCCCGCGAGCATCCGCCGGCCGGCGACGAGCAGGGNGTGGGTGTCGCCTACCTGGGACTGGTCGACGACGTGCGCCCGGGCAGCGAGNTGCTGCTGGACGACGGCCTGATGGCGCTGCGCGTCGAGCAGGTGGAGGGTGACGCCATCCGCTGCACGGTGCTGACCAGCGGACGCCTGTCCGATCGCAAGGGTTTGAANCTGCGCGGCGGCGGGCTGTCCGTGCCCGGCCTGGCCGAAGCGGACGCGGCCGACATCGAGCGCGCCGCAGAATGGCAGGTCGATTACCTGGCCGTGTCCTTCCCGCGCAATGCCGAAGACATCGAGCGGGCGCGCGAGCTGATGCGCAAGGCCGGCGGCCAGGCCGGCATCGTGGCCAAGATCGAGCGCACCGAGGCGATCGAGAACCTGGACAGCATTGTCGATGCCTCCGACGCCGTGCTGGTGGCTCGCGGTGATCTGGCCGTGGAGGTCGGTGATGCCGAACTGCCCGGCTTGCAGAAACGCATCATCGCCGCCGCGCTGGACCACAATCGGGCCGTGATCACGGCGACCCAGATGATGCAGTCGATGATCGAAAGCCCGATCCCGACTCGGGCCGAAGTGCTGGATGTGGCCAATGCGGTCATCGACGGTACCGACGCGGTCATGCTGTCGGCCGAAACCGCCATCGGCAAGCATCCGGTGCGGGTGGTCGAGGCCATGAGCCGCATCTGCGAAGGCGCCGAACGTCATGTCCAGGCCCATGTGCCCGCGCGCCGGCTCAACGTGCGCGCCGAGCGCACCGACCAGGCCATCGCCATGGCCGCCATGATGACGGCCAACAACCTGCCGGTCAGGGCGATCATCACCCTGACCGAGTCGGGCTCGACCGCGCAATGGTTGAGCCGGGTGCGTTCGCCGGCCCCGATCATCGCGCTGAGCCCGAACCGCGCGGCGCTCAGGCGGATGCGCCTGTTCCAGCACGTCCACCCGCTGTTTTTCCCGCCGCTGGACGAGGAGTCATCCGCCGATGTGACGGACCGCGCCCTGGATCACGTGCGCCGGGCGGGCCTGATCGCCCCGGGCGACCGGGTCCTGATGACGCTGGGGCAGAGTCAGCGCATACCCGGCGGCACCAACACCCTGGAAATCCTCACCGTTCCTTGAAGCACAGCGCCGCGTCGGCGGCGCAACGACCACGCCTGGTCCCTCTTCGGCCGCACTTGGGCCGCGGCACCGGCTTGACGTATACTCGGGCCTCCAAGGGGTCCTGGACGGGGCGCTCGCGAGCGAGCCGGGCCGGGGTACGGGGCCGTTGCCGAGTCGACAGTCCCGCTGAGTGGGTCTGTTTGGGCGCGCAAAGGGGTTTCGCGTGATCGGATGCCGTGCAATAGCCTGGCAAACGAGGTGCCGCTGGCCGGTGCCGGCGTGCCGTCATGCGCGGATGCGACCGGCCGCGGGCGCGCGGAGGCAAAGCTCGTGACCACGACCATGCGCCGCGGCCCGCGCCTGCTGGCCTACCTGTTGCTGTGGTGCGTCACGCTGGCGGTGGTTGCTGGTGCCGGCTGGGGGCTGAAGCTCCAGCATGAAGCGGCGGTCGGCGAGTTGCTGGAACGGCATCATTTCGTGCAGGATCTCGGCTGGCAGGCGATCCGCCGCCAGACGGGCAACAACGTCAGGGACTCCCTGGATCGCTACGTTCTGAACGACGACGTGCTGGCGGTGCTGCGCGCGGCGCAGGCTCCCGAACAGCGCGCGCCGGCCCGGCACGCCCTCGAGCAGCGGCTCGCCGGCGTCTCGGAACAGTTGCGCGACCGCGGGGTGGATTTCCTGCAGTTCCATCTGCCGGACGGCAGCAGCCTGCTGCGTCTGCATGCGCCGGAACTGCTGGAGGATGCCCCGGACACGCGGGCCTCGCTGCCCATGGTGCGGCAGCAGCGCCAGCCGGTTTCCGGCTTTGAGGTGGGCCGCACGGCGTTTGCCTATCGCAATGTCTTTCCGATCGTCGACGAGCATGACCAGTACCTGGCCAGCGTCGAGTTGAGCGTCCATTACCGTCGGCTGGTGGCGGATCTGGAGGCGATGTGGACCGATCGATACCTGGAGGTGGTCGTGAGTCGCGATCATGTGCGCTCGGCGATGGGCGAGGCGGAACAGGGGCTGTTTGCGACCTGGGCGGGCTCCCCGCGCTTCATGCTCGGACCGGGCGCATCGCCCACGCCCCCGGCCGGGGCGGCTANTTTCAATCCGCCGTCAGCCGCNCTGGCGANGACNGCCGGGCTCAGNGAGCGCGTCGAGTCGGGGATCCGTGATGCGTTTCGCCTCAGTCGCGGCGGGCACGATTTTGCCGTGCTGCAGACNCCGCTGCTCGATTCGGCCGACCGCAGCGTCGGTCTGCTGATGACCTATGTGCCGGAGCCGGCGCTGGCCAAGCTCGATGCCGGTTATCGACTCAATGCCGGCGTCTCGTTCGCCGTGATCCTGATGCTGGGCCTGGTCAGTCACTGGCTGCTGCGCCTGATCGCCGGGAACGCCGGCGAGCGGCGGCGCCTGGGCCTGATCACCCGGTCGCTGGGCCAGGGACTTTACGTCCTGGATGGCAGGGGCGTCATCACCGAGGTCAATCCCCGCGCCTGCAGTCTGCTGGGTTACTCGGAGGGCGAGTTGGTCGGCCGCAAGGCAGCCGAGGTTTTTCACGGTGGGGGGGAGGGTGAGCACGCCGGAGCCGAAGCCGTCCTGGCCGCCACCGCGCGCGGCGAACGCTATGTGGGCGAGCAGCGCTTTCGATGCAAGGACGGCTCGGTGCTGGAGGTGGCGCTGACCAGCGTGCCGCTGCAGGATGAGGCCGGTTCGGTCACCCTGTTCGAGGACATCACGCGCCAGAAGGCCCAGGAGGGCCAGCTCAAGCGCAGCGCGCACTTTGACGCCTTGACCGGGCTGGCCAACCGCGTACTGCTGGCCGATCGGCTGGCCCTGGCCATGGCGCGCGCGAATCGTTCCGGCACGCGCCTGGCGCTGGCCTTCATCGATCTCGATGGCTTCAAGGCGGTCAACGACAACCATGGGCACGAAGTGGGCGACCGGCTGCTGGTGCGGCTGGGCCAACGCATGCAGGCGGTGGTCCGCGATACCGACACGGTCGCCCGCCTGGGCGGCGACGAGTTTGCCGTGGTGCTGAGCGGCCTCAGCGATTCGGTGTCCTTTGCTCCCCTGCTGGAGCGTCTGCTGCACGTCCTGGCTCAGCCCGAAGTCGTCGATGACCAGGTCCTGCAGGTATCGGCCAGCATCGGCGTCAGCCTGTATCCCCAGTCCGAAGACATCGATGCCGATCAACTGCTGCGCCAGGCCGACCAGGCCATGTACGAGGCCAAGCTGGCCGGCAAGGGGCGCTACCGGGTGTTCGACCTGGATCAGCACGTCGACTTGCGTGGCCGCAATCAGCATATCGAGCGCCTGCAGCAGGCGATCGACCGGTCCGAACTCAGGCTGTATTACCAGCCCTGCGTCAACCTGAGGACCGGCGCGCTCGAGGGGCTTGAAGCGCTGATCCGTTGGCAGCATCCGGAAAAGGGCTTGCTGGCGCCGGGCGAATTCCTGCCCATGATCGATCGGCATGAACTGGAGATGCGGATCGGGCGCTGGGTGCTGCGCAACGCCCTGCAGCAGATCGACTACTGGCAACGCAAGGGACTCAAGACGACGGTCAGCGTGAACATCGCCGGCGGCCACCTGCAGCATTCGGGGTTCGCCGAGGAACTGGCCCGCTTCCTGGCGGCCTGGCCGAACGTGGCTCCCAGCCAACTGCAGCTCGAGGTGGTGGAAAGCAGTGCGCTGGAAAACCTGGAACAGGTCTGCCGGGTGGTCGATGCCTGCTCCGCGCTGGGAGTGCGTGTCTCGCTGGACGATTTCGGTACCGGCTACTCCTCGCTGGCCTACCTCAAGCGCCTGCCGGTTCATGGCCTGAAGCTGGATCGGGGATTCGTGCGCGACATGCTGCACGACCCTGAGGACCTGACCATCGTGGAAGGGGTACTGAACCTGGCTCGTGCCTTCGACCTTCAGGCAGTGGCGGAAGGTGTGGAGAGCATCGAACATGGCCGCATGCTGCGCCAGCTGGGATGCGAGTTTGCCCAGGGCTACGCGATCGCGCGTCCCATGCCGCCTTCCGGCCTGCTGCAGTGGCTCAAGGCCTGGTCGCTACCGGACGAGTGGCTGCAGGTGACCCCGGTCTACGGGGAGGCACGCGAAATTCTCTACGGGCTGGCGGAGCATCGCGGCTGGCGGCTGGCGCTGCACGCGCATCTCAATGATCCGGATGCAGCCCCGTCGCCCAGCGGTTCGTCCCGCTTGCGCTCCTACCGGCGCCTTGAAGCCGGTCTTGAGACCTGGGGTGAGCCGGCCATGCGGCGCGAACTGGCGAGCGCCTACGAGAGGGTGCACCAGCTGGCCGAGGACCTCATCGGCACGCGGCGGCAGGGCGACCGGCATGCCGCGCTCGTGCGCTGGGGCGAACTGGAACAGGCCAGCCTGCGGCTGGAACGGATTCTGGAGGAGATGAGCGCGGCGGCGATGCGGCCCGGTCGTCGGCGGTTATGAACTTGTAGTGAGGGCTGGATACAATAAGGGATCGACCCACCGAACCCAAGCGGAGCCATCATGAGCGACCATTACGAACAGCTGGTAGAAATCGCGCAGGCACTCGTCGCCCCCGGCAAGGGCATCCTGGCCATCGACGAGTCCAGCGGCACCATCAAGAAGCGCTTCGACAGCGTCAACGTGGAAAACATCGAAGCCAACCGGCTCGACTATCGCTCCATGATGCTGACCGCACCCGGACTGGGTGAGCACATCTCCGGCGCGATCCTGTTTGACGAGACCATTCGCCAGTCACTCCCGGACGGCACCCCGCTGGTCAAGCTCATGGAGCAGGCCGGCATCCTGCCCGGCATCAAGGTCGACGCCGGCGCCAAGCCGCTGGCCGGGTTCGAGGGCGAGAAGGTCACCGAGGGCCTGGACGGGCTGCGCGAGCGGCTGGCCGAATACGCGAAGCTGGGGGCCAAGTTCGCCAAGTGGCGTGCGGTGATCACCATCGGCGAGGACATTCCCTCGCGCGCCTGCATCGACGCCAACGCCCACGCCCTGGCGCGCTACGCCGCCCTGTGCCAGGAGGCCGGAATCGTGCCCATCGTCGAGCCGGAAGTGCTGATGGACGGCGATCACGATCTGGATACGTCCTTCGATGTCACCGAGGCCACGTTGAAGGCCTTGTTCGCCCAGCTCTACGACCAGAACGTCATGCTCGAGGGCACGGTGCTGAAGGCCTCGATGGTGATCTCGGGCAGCGAAGCCAGCGATCGTGCCGGCGTCGAGGACGTGGCCGAGGCCACGGTGGACTGCCTGCTCAACGCCGTTCCCGCCGCCACCGCCGGCGTCGTCTTCCTGTCCGGCGGCCAGGGCGATGTCGAAGCCACCGCGCACCTGGACGCCATGAACAAGATGGGCGACATGCCCTGGCCCTTGAGCTTCTCCTATGGCCGCGCCCTGCAGGCCGGGTGCCTCAAGACCTGGGCTGCCGATCCCAAGGGCAACCGCGAAAAGGCCCAAAAAGTACTGCTGCACCGTGCGCGCATGAACGGCCTGGCGGCGCTGGGCGAGTGGAGCGAGGAAGAAGAAGACGCTTGAGCCCTTCGCGGCCTGGCGGAAAACAAGCAAACCGCAGATGAACGCGGATGAACGCAGATGGGCTGAATGACCAGGACTGGCATCACCGCCTGGTCATGATCGTCGACGCCGCGCAATTCCGTATCTGATCTTTATCCGCGTTCATCTGCGTTCATCCGCGGTTCCCCTCTTTATTTGCGCTGCAACCGCACGCTACCGGACACGCCACCATGCCCGACAGAGAAAAGTTCAAGGAACAGGCCCTCGACTATCACCGCCATCCGGTGCCGGGCAAGATCCAGGTCACNCCGACCAAGGCGCTGACCACGGCCCGGGACCTCGCGCTGGCCTATTCNCCCGGCGTGGCCGCGGCCTCGGAGGCCATTCANGCCGANCCGGACACGGTGCGCGAATTCACCGCCAAGGGCAACCTGGTNGCGGTGATCTCCAACGGCACCGCNGTGCTGGGCCTGGGCAACATCGGNCCGCTGGCGGCCAAGCCGGTGATGGAAGGCAAGGGNGTGCTGTTCAAGAANTTCGCCGGCATCGACGTCTTCGACATCGAGATCAACGAGCCCGACCCGGACAAGCTGATCGACATCATCGCCAGCCTGGAGCCGACCTTCGGCGGCGTCAANCTCGAGGACATCAAGGCCCCGGAGTGCTTCCANGTCGAGGANCGCCTGAAGGAGCGGATGAACATCCCGGTCTTNCACGACGACCAGCACGGCACCGCCATCATCACCGCGGCGGCCATGCTCAACGGGCTGGAGCTGGCCGGCAAACGGATCGAGGACATCCGCCTGGTCGCCTCNGGGGCGGGGGCTGCCGGCATGGCCTGTCTCGACCTGCTGGTGACCATGGGCCTGAANCGCGAGCACGTGATCGTGTGCGACCGCGAGGGCGTGGTCTATCAAGGNCGGGATNCCGACATGGATCCGCGCAAGGCCCAGTACGCGNTCGACACCGANGCGCGGACCTTGAACGACGCCATCGACGGGGCCGATGTTTTCCTCGGCGTGTCCGCCCCGGGGGTGCTCACGGTCGACATGGTCAAGCGCATGGCCGACCGGCCGATCATCCTGGCCCTGGCCAACCCGGTCCCCGAGATCATGCCCGACCTGGCCCGCGAGGCCCGGCCCGACGCGCTGATCGCCACCGGCCGTTCGGACTTCCCGAACCAGGTCAACAACGTCCTGTGCTTCCCCTACATCTTCCGCGGCGCGCTGGACGTGGGCGCCACGGCGATCAACGACGAGATGAAGATGGCCTGCGTGCAGGCCATTGCCGAGTTGGCCAAGATGGAGGCCTCGGACGTCTCGGCCGCGGCCTACGGCGGCGAGGCGCCGCGCTTCGGTCCCGACTACCTGATTCCGCAGCCTTTCGACCCGCGCCTGCTGGTTCATCTGGCCCCGGCCGTGGCCAGGGCGGCCATGGACTCCGGTGCGGCCACCCGCAGCATCGATCTGGACGAGTACCGCGAGAAGCTGAGCCAGTACGTGTTCCGCACGGGTTTGCTGATGAAGCCGGTGTTCGACGCCGCGCGCCGCGAGCCGAAGCGGGTGGTCTTCGCCGAGGGCGAGGAAGAAACCGTGCTGCGCGCGGTGCAGTCCATCGTCGATGAGGGTCTGGCCACGCCCATCCTGATCGGTCGTCCCCCGGTGGTCGACATGCGCATCGAGCGCGCGGGTTTGCGCATTCGGCCGGGTGTGGATTTCGAACTGGTCAACCCGGAGTCGGATCCGCGCTTCAAGGAGTACTGGCAGACCTTCCATGCCATCACCGAGCGGCGCGGCGTCACACCGGATTCGGCCAAGGCCATCGTGCGCACCCGCACCACGGTGATCGCCGCGCTGATGGTGCATCGCAACGAGGCCGACGCCATGATCTGCGGCGTGGTCGGCCGCTACCAGAAAAAATTGCGCTACGTCACCGAGGTGCTCGGCATGGCGCCGGGCTGCAAGACCCTGGGCGCGCTCTCGGTGGTCACCAACGACAACGGTGCCTGGTTCGTCTGCGACACCCACGTCAACCCGGACCCCAGCATCGAGCAGCTGACCGAGCTGACCCTGATGGCAGCCGAGCGCGTGCGCATGTTCGGCATCACGCCCAAGGTGGCGCTGATGTCGCACTCGACCTTCGGCTCACACCCCGACCCGCAGGCGGCCAAGATGCGCCGGGTGCTGGAGCGCCTGCGCGAGCTGGCGCCTGATCTGGAAGTCGAAGGGGAAATGGCCGCCGACGTAGCCATGATCCCGGAAGTGCGCGAGCGGGTGTTCCCCAACTCGCGTCTCAAGGGCCTGCCCAACCTGCTGATCATGCCCGACCAGGACGCGGCCCATATTTCCTTCCACCTGGCCCGGATGATGGGCCGCGCGGTCAGCATCGAACCCATCCTGATGGGCGTGGGCCGGCCGGCCCACGTGCTCACCCCCTCGGCCAGCGTGCGCCGCGTGGTCAACATGACCGCGATCGCCGTGGTCGAGGCTCAGCAGTACGAGGCGCGCAAGGCCGCGGCCGAAACCTGAGCAAAAGGATCAAGGATCAAGATGAGCGAATCTGACTACACTCCGCCCAGAGTCTGGACCCAGGATGCGGAAAACGGCGGCAAGTTCGCCAAGATCAACCGGCCCGTGGCCGGGGCCACCCACGACAAGGACCTGCCGGTCGGGCGCCATCCTCACCAGCTCTACTCGCTGGCCACGCCCAACGGGGTCAAGGTCACGGTCCTCTTTGAGGAGTTGTTGGCGTTGGGCCATACCGATGCCGAATACGATGCCTGGCTGATCCGCATCGGCGAGGGCGACCAGTTCGGCTCGGGCTTCGTCGACATCAACCCCAACTCCAAGATCCCGGCCCTGCTGGATTGCAGCGTCGAGCCAGCGATCCGGGTCTTCGAGTCCGGTTCCATCCTGCTCTACCTGGCCGAAAAGTTCGGTGCCTTTCTGCCCCAGGGCCGGGCTGAGCGCACCGAGTGCCTCAACTGGCTGTTCTGGCAGATGGGTGCCGCCCCCTACCTTGGCGGCGGCTTCGGCCACTTCTATGCCTACGCGCCGGTCAAGATCAAGTACTGCATTGACCGCTTCGCCATGGAAGCCAAGCGCCAGCTCGACGTGCTGGATCGCGAGCTGGCCGACAAGGCCTTCATCGCCGGCGACGACTACAGCATCGCCGACATGGGCATCTGGCCCTGGTACGGCCAGCTCGCCCTGGGCCGCCTGTACGAGGCCGGCGAATTCCTGCAGGTCGAGACCTACGAGAACGTCCAGCGCTGGGCGCGCGAAATCGACGCCCGGCCGGCCGTGCAGCGCGGCGTGATGGTCAACAAGCCGTTCGGTCCGCCCGAGACCCAGCTGCACGAGCGCCATGATGCGGCGGATTTCGATACCCGGACCCAGGACAAGCTCGACAAGAAGGAATAAGCCCGACCGCGGACACTGGCCCGCGCCGGCCGGCGGTCAGCGCGCCTCCAGGTCCTTTCGCAGCTGCTCGATCAAGGGACGCGCGTCCTCGCCCCAGGGCAGCGACTGGCCCATGCCCCAAACCGGCCCCGGCCAGGCGGCATCTTCGCGGTAGCGGGCGATCAGGTGAACGTGCAGTTGGGCGACCTGGTTGCCCAGCGCGGCCACGTTGAGCTTGTCCGGCTGCAGGCGGTCTTTCAGCACGCCAGAGACGGCGAGAATCTCTCGCCATAGCTGGGCCTGGTCTTTGGCCTGCAGATCCAGCAGCTCCACGCAGCCCGGGCGCCGCGGAATCAGCAGCAGCCATGGAAAGCGACGGTCATCGATCAGGCGCAGGCTGCACAACCCCAGGTTCGCCACCGGAATCGAGTCGTCTCGCAGACGTGGATCCAGGTTGAATGCCGTCATGGTCGAAGCGCCCTGTTCAAACACCCCTAAAAGGGTACTGCGAAACGAACCGGGACCTTGCCGGCTTGCGCGTTTCCGGCACGGGCGCCTGCCGATGCTCAACGCCTATTGGGCGGATGTCCGGATTTTTCGACGGCTTCCGTAGGGAAGAGGTACGGACCCTATCGAGTTTTGCATCCAATGATCATCCTGCTTCGTACTGCCGGCTTGTACCCGGTCGGCCTTGCGCTGGGCCTTTTGTTGTTCAGTTCCGCCCTGTCGGCCCAGACCGAGCGCTTTGTCGCCCCCGGCGGCAATGACGGCGGCAATACCTGTACCAATCAGGCCGCCCCCTGCGCCACCATCGGGCACGCCCTGGGTCAATCGGATTCGGGCGACCGCATTCGGATCGCTGCGGGAATCTACACCGAGCGGCTGACCGTGGACCGCAGCATCGAGCTGATCGGTGCGGGCATGCAGGAGACCATCATTCAGGCTGCGGCGAGCCCGGACACCGCCAATGGGCGCGTGATTACGGTAGAAGACGCTGAACACTCGCTGAGTCTCAGGCAGCTTAAACTTCGCCACGGCTTCGCCGCCTCCATCAGCGGTGTGGGCAGCCGCGGCGGAGCCATTTTTGTCCCCGGCAGCGTGCTTGAACTCGAGCACGTGTCCATGGTGGCCAACCGGGCCAACGGCAGAGGCGGCGCGATTTTTAACGATGGCGGCACGGTCAGCATGAGCTTCGCCGATTTTCGCGGCAACACTGCGCAATCAGTCGGCGGAGCCTTTCAACCTGGCGGTGCGATCAGCAACGAAAATGGCGGCGTGATCCTTGCCGTCAACAGCTGGTTTCGTGGCAACACGGCTGCCGTTGGCGGCGGCATTTATAGTTTCGGGACGACCACCGAGGTCGATCTGACCAA
>SL_3KL_010_SEDDRAFT_10004448_pt1 | contig 12670 bp, 8 predicted proteins | sample SodLakKL_010_SED_2_FD_10381 | JGI IMG/M metagenome (IMG submission 10381)
AGAATGCAGGAACGAGGCATTTAGAAGATGAAGATTGGGGTTCTTGCCGTTCAAGGTGCTGTAACCGAACACTTAAACCACCTTAAGAAATGCGGGATAGAGGCTGTTGCCGTCAAAGACAGTGAAAGCTTGAATAAAACCTGCGGACTAATTATCCCCGGCGGTGAAAGCACAACTATCGGCAAGTTAATTGAAATATTCGGCCTGGCTGACCTGATTCGGGAGAAAAACCGGCAGGGAAGCCTGGCCGTTTTCGGTACATGTGCGGGCATGGTTTTGCTGGCCCGCGATATAGTGGACGGGATTAACAACCAGCCCAAGCTGGGCCTGATGGATATTGAAGTGCAGCGTAACGCATTCGGGCGCCAGCGGGAAAGCTTTGAAACAGAGCTGAACTTCGAAACCCTAGAATCTCCCCTGACCGCTGTTTTTATTCGTGCCCCCATCGTAAAAAAAGCCGGACCGGAAGTTGAAACCCTGGCTGAACTGTCCGAAGGTATTGTCGCCGCCCGGCAGGGAAACCTGCTGGTTACATCATTTCACCCGGAATTGGCTGATGATCTAAGGATACATCAGTATTTCATTGACATCTGTAGGACAATATAAGGAAATAGTTATTATTTTGCCATATTTGTTAACGGTTACTTGATGAAGAAAACTTCACTCACTGATCATTTAAACTGTATTTTTATACTGGCAGCTGATATGTGCTGGATCAGCTTTTAATGGCGGTATAGCAAATACAGGGGCAAGCCAGTCCTTACTCCCATTCAATTGTGCCGGGAGGCTTCGAGGTAATATCGTAAACCACCCTGGCTATGTCTGGAATCTCTCCTGTAATGCGCAGGGATGTCCTGTCGAGCAGGTCATGGGGCAACCTGGCCCAGTCTGCAGTCATAGCGTCTTCTGAAACTACAGCACGCAAAGCTATAACCGGACCGTAATGACGATCGTCACCTTTAACTCCCACTACCTGTACATCGGTAAGCACAGCAAAATACTGCCACATATCCTCATTTAACCCTGCTTTGTCAAGCTCTTCCCTGAAGATATAATCTGCTTTCTGCAGCAGGAATAACTTTTCTGCCGTTATATCACCAATAATCCGCACTGCCAGGCCCGGACCGGGGAATGGCTGCCGCTTTAAAATATTGTCGGGCAAACCAAGCTCTGCTCCGACCAGGCGCACCTCATCTTTAAAAAGTTCCCGCAGCGGCTCGATCAGGTCAAAGCCAAGTTCTTCCGGAAGGCCTCCGACGTTGTGGTGAGATTTAATAACAGCGGCACCATTTACCGTGCCGCTTTCGATCACATCAGGATATATAGTACCCTGGGCCAGATAGGTTATATCCCCCATCGAGAGGGCTTTTTCCTTAAATACTTTGATAAATTCGGCCCCAATAATCCGCCTTTTTTCTTCCGGGTCGGCAACGCCGNCCAGAGCTTCTAAAAACCTGTCAACAGCATTAACATGGATAAACTGCCCCNGCAGCTTTTTGCTGTAAAGCTTAACCACCTGCTCTGCCTCATCAAGGCGCAATAAACCATGATCGACAAAAATAAAAACTGCCCGGTCTTTAAGGGCTTTGTCCAGGAGAAATGCTACTACTGAAGAATCAACCCCGCCACTTAAAGCACAAACCACTTTTTCTTTTTTTCCTACTACCTCCCTGATTTTAGAAACAGCGTCATCGACAAAGCTGCGGGGAGTCCAGGTTTTATCACAATTACAAACTTTAAAAAGAAACTTCCTCAAAACATCACTGCCACCAGGAGTATGAAATACTTCCGGGTGAAACTGCAAGCCGTAAATTTTCCGCTCATCATCACCAATTGCTGCCAGGGTCTTATTTTCAGTAAGGGCCAGCACTTTAAATCCTTCGGGCAGAGCTGATACTTCGTCCTGATGGCTCATCCAGGCTGAGCAAGACTCAGGCGCCAGGAATGTTTCATCGCTGAAAAGTGGTTCTTTTTGTACTATCTCAAAAGAGGTGCGGCCAAACTCAGAACGTTTGCCCCTGGCTACATCTCCACCTAATTCTTTAGTCAACAGGTGCATACCGTAACAAATACCGAGGATGGGAATACCGCCATCAAAAACCCTTTTATCACAGCCAGGTGCGTTACCCTGGTTGACGCTGGCCGGGCTGCCGGAAAGTATTATTCCAGCCGGCTGAAGTTCTTCTATAGCTTCCCAGGAAGTATTGTAAGGTAATAGTTCACAGTATACGCCTGCCTCCCTGACTCTCCTGGCAATCAGCATGCTGTATTGTCCGCCAAAATCTAATATAATAACTTTTTCTTTCATGCTGCCGGCATTTTCACTTAAAAAATGATCCATGATTAATCACCTCTTTATTCTTTTAACGGGAATTGGAAAAACATGAACTGCAATAATCACTTTGCTTCTTTCCAAGAACCTGGTATAAATCATCCGGCTCAGCAAAAGTCAGGCTATCAGCACCGATTTCTTTGGCCAGCTTGCTGTAATCTACATCCGGAACAGCAAGGTCTTCCGCTACCGGAATATCAATCCCGTAGTAACAGGGATTCTTATAAGGCGGGGAAGCTATGCATAGGTGAATCTCGGCTGCCCCGGCATTCTTCAGCAGTGATGTAAGAATCCTGGCAGTTGTTCCCCTGACCAGCGAATCGTCAACTATGGCAATTTTTTTGCCCTTCACCAAGATTCCGATAGGATTAAACTTTAAGCGCACTGCCTGCTCCCTATTTTTTTGATTGGGAGTGATAAAAGTACGACCAAGGTATGAATTGCGATGAATTGCCCATTCCAGGGGCAGTTTTAAAGCCTCAGCCAAACCCATGGCAGCTGATACCCCGGAATCAGGGGAAGGAATAATAATATCTGGTTTCGCCGGGAGCCTGTCTGCCAGCAGCGAACCTACAGCTTTACGGACACTGTGCACATTATGCCCATCGATAATACTGTCCGGCCTGGCAAAATAAACATACTCAAAAATACAGAGCGACCGCCCTGCCATATTCTCACCGGCATATGTAGAATTTATTCCGTCAGAACTTACTGAAACAATTTCCCCCGGTTCAATTTCCCTGGCAAAGTTAGCACCAACGGTATCTAAAGCAGCAGTTTCTGAAGAGAATACCACAGCATCTCCAAGCTTGCCAATAACCAGCGGCCTGTAGCCGCCCGGATCGCGAAATGCAACCATCTTATGTTCATCAATTGCAACCACGGCATATGCGCCGCTGATATGGGACATCGTTTTTTTTATCGCACTGATCAGGCCCTCTTTCCTGTAACGGAAGAGGTAACTTAAAATTATCTCTGTATCGGAGGTTGTATGAAAGATTTGACCTTCTCTCAGCTGCTGATTACGCAGGCGCCTGGTATTAGTCAGGTTGCCATTATGAGCCAGGGCAATACCTTTTTTATCGAAAGACCTGGCCATAAGGGGTTGAGCATTGGCAGAACTGCTGGATCCTGTTGTTGCATAGCGAATATGGCCAAGGATGGAAGCTGCCTGAATTGATTCAAGGATATCCTGGGAGAATACCCTGGCAACCATACCCATTCCTTTTACGCACTGCAATCCTGCCGGGGTGCTAAAAGCCATCCCGGCACTTTCCTGGCCGCGGTGCTGCAGGGCCAGCAGTCCCAGGTAAGTAATATTAGCAGCATTATCAGGGTTATGATAGTTGTAAACAGCAAAAATACCGCACTTCTCCTGCGGTCGCGATTCAAGGTGGAGTTTGTTATCGAGATTATTTTGCACTTGTTTGATATTCAACAGAGGGGTAAAATGTCCTTTATAGTATTAAAATGTTCTTTTTTTATTATAACACTTTATAATGGTTTTATTGCTTTTTATTGCTAAATATTGATGGTTTGATTTTTTAATTTTTTACTTGACAAAATCTTAATTGGTCTATATACTTACGAACATAAGATTTTTGGGCAACGACGCCCGCAAGTACAGCTTGATTAAGCTGACTGGCGGGCGTTTCTTTTTTTACTTATTATCAATAAAGGAGTGGTTTAGATGGGAATGACGAAAGAGGAAATTATGGGAATGGTTAAAGAATCGAAGGTGAAATTTATTCGCCTGCAATTTACTGACCTGTCGGGACAGCTGAAAAATGTGGCAATCACTACCGAACAGCTACCCAAGGCGCTTGATGGAGAGCTAATGTTTGACGGATCATCGATCGAAGGGTTCGTGCGTATTGAAGAATCAGATATGTACTTAAGGCCAGACTACGATTCGTTTGCTGTCTTTCCTTTCCGTCCCCAGGAAGGCGGAGTAGCCCGCTTAATGTGTGATGTATATACACCGGAGGGAGAACCCTTTGCCGGCTGCCCCCGCAGCCAGCTGCGGAGAATGATTGCCCTTGCTGAAAAAGAAGGATACTCTATGAACTGCGGACCGGAAGCCGAATTTTTCATGTTCCACACCGACGGAAACGGTGCCCCCACTCTGCATACCCACGACCAGGGTGGCTATTTCGACCTGGCCCCGACTGACCTTGGTGAGAATGCCCGACGCGATATGGTTTTAAGCCTGGAGCAAATGGGCCTCGAGATTGAAGCTTCTCACCATGAAGTTGCTCCCGGCCAGCACGAAATTGACTTTAAATACAGTGACGCTCTGCGTACTGCAGACGATCTTTCAACCTTTCGCTTTGTAGTCAGGACAGTAGCCCAACGGCACGGCCTTTACGCGACATTTATGCCGAAGCCGATAGCCAATATTAATGGATCCGGGATGCACACTCACCTTTCACTCTTCAAGAATGGCAAAAGCACTTTCCACGATGCCGAAGCACCTGATGAATTGAGCCAGGAAATGCTCTATTTTATTGGCGGCCTGCTTAAGCATGCCAAGGGTTACACCGCAGTTACAAATCCCCTTGTCAACTCATACAAGAGACTGGTGCCCGGCTACGAAGCGCCAGTTTATATTGCCTGGTCACACCGCAATCGCAGTCCGCTGCTAAGAGTACCGGCCAGAAGAGGTATCGGAACAAGGGTAGAACTGCGCAGCCCGGATCCATCCTGCAACCCTTACCTGGCTTTTGCCGTCATGCTGCGCTGTGGCCTAGACGGTATTCATAATAAAATGACTCCACCAGATCCGGTTAATTTAAATATCTACACAATGACGGATGAAGAGAAAGAAAAGTATCAAATTGAAAGTTTACCGGGCACTTTGTACGAAGCAATAAAAGAGCTCGATAAGGATCCTATTGTCCAGGAAGCGCTGGGTGAACACATTTACGACCGTTTCCGTGAAGGCAGGATGAAAGAATGGTTAGACTATAGAATACAGGTTCACGACTGGGAAGTTAAACAATACCTGGCCCGCTTCTAAGCAGTTAGTATCAAAACGATAACCCTTGACCCTTTTGACACCGGTGCCGTACAAGTTTTGTCATATCATTTAGCAACTCATGTGATAAAACTTGTACGGCACCGGTTGTCTCAGGTTGAACCTTCCATTTTTGTTTAAAGTCATAGTATAATAAAACAAATTTATAACCGGGAAGGCTCATTGATGGTTGACACCCGCTATGATCACTGCATTGGAACCGCAAATAGCAGGCTACATAAATCGCTTGCCACTATGCTCGCAGAAGCAGGGTTTCATTCAGCAGGCACAGCTGAAAGCACCCCTGTTTTATTGCGCAAACTTCGAATAATCCAGCCCTGGCTGGTTGTAATTGATACTGCCCTTCCTCCGGGAAATATAGAAGAGCTGGCGGAAATCATAGAAAATGATGTATTAGCTGCCTGCCTCTTCATTAATACTACCGGCTCAGATCTTAAGCGCTATGTTCAGCTCACCTGGCCTGTGGAAGCGCCGGTTCTCTCAGCTGTTGCCGAGGCGGTGTGCAGCGAATTTGCCCGTAAAAAAAAGCTTCAACAGGAAGTTGAAACCCTTCAGAAAAAACTTAACGAAAGAAAGACCATGGATAAAGCCAAAGGTTTGTTGCAAAATCTATATTCAGTAAGCGAAGAAGAGGCCTTTCAATTCCTTCGAAAAACCAGTATGCAAAAAAGGTTAACCATGGCTGAAATGGCAGACCTGGTTATTAAAGATCCTGATCTTTTTAATTCTCTAAAGCAGCACCTATAAAGTCCTTAAATAAGGGGTGGGGTCGTGTCGGGCGCGATTTGAATTCAGGGTGAAACTGCACTGCTATAAACCAGGGATGATCTTTTAATTCAATCATTTCAACCAGATCGGCTTCTTCATTAATGCCGCTAAATACCATTCCCTTTTTCTCCAGAACAGGAATATATTCATTATTAAATTCGTACCGATGACGATGCCTTTCGTGAACCACCTTTTCTCCATAAGCAGATTCAGCAAGAGTTCCTTCCTTGACAGTGCAGGGATAAGCACCCAGCCTTAAAGTACCGCCAATCCTGGTATTCTCTTCCTGGCCAGGCAGGTATACGATAACCGGTCCCGGTGTCTCAGGATCAAACTCCGTGCTATGGGCACCCTCAATTCCCGCCACATTACGGGCAAATTCGATAACTGCACACTGCATCCCCAGGCAAAGCCCCAGGAAAGGAATTTGTTTTTCCCTGGCGATCTGAACGGCCCTTATTTTACCTTCCATACCCCGTTCTCCAAATCCACCGGGAACAAGAATTCCGTCAACACCTTTCAGCATATCATCAGCAGTACCCGACTCTAAAACCTCGGCCGGAACCAGAATAGTATTGATCGATACATTGTGAGCAAGGCCAGCGTGGAACAGGGCTTCATTAATGCTGATATAAGCATCACGCAGTGAAACATATTTACCAACGAGGGCAATGGTGACTTCTTCATTGCAATCAGCAGCCTGGCAAACAAGGTCACGCCACTTTTGCATATTTGCCGGTTTACAATCCAGGTTTAGTTTCTCCAGGGCCAACTGATCCAGATTCTGCTCCTGTAATAACAGCGGCACTTCATAGATAACATCTGAATCTAAATTTTGCACCACTTCTTCGGGTTGGATATTACAGAAAAGGGCTATCTTTTTTCTTAAGTCTTTATCAAGGGGGTGGTCGGCACGACAGACTATTATATCCGGCTGAATACCGATGCTGCGAAGTTCTTTTACACTATGTTGAGTAGGCTTAGTTTTAAGTTCCCCGGACATGGACAGGTAGGGTACAAGGGTTACGTGAATGAACAAAACATTTTCCCAGCCAATCTCATAGCGCAGTTGACGGATAGCTTCTAAAAATGGAAGGCTCTCAATATCACCAACAGTTCCGCCAATCTCTGTTATAACAACATCAAGATCACGATAATGATCCAGCCTGGTGATACACTTTTTTATTTCATCAGTTATATGAGGGATAACCTGGACAGTGTTGCCATCGTAGTCGCCTTCCCGTTCGGCTTCAATGACTGACCAGTATACTTTACCGGCAGTGACATTGTTATCACGGGTCAGCGGTTCATCGATAAAGCGTTCGTAGTGCCCCAGGTCGAGATCTGTTTCTGCACCGTCTTCTGTTACAAATACTTCACCATGCTGGTAAGGGCTCATTGTTCCGGGGTCATAATTAATATAAGGGTCAAATTTCTGGATGGTCAGCTTTAATCCCCTGTTTTTAAGGAGACAACCCAAAGATGCAGCTGTAATTCCCTTTCCCAGGGATGAAACAACCCCACCGGTAACAAATATATACTTAGTCATAAGCGCCCCCCTACTGCCAATAGCTTTAAGTATTATTTTGGCTCAGCAACTGCTGCAGCTGTTTTTAGTTCATCCGCCACAGCCTGAGGAGGTGGTTCCACCACCAGAAGAACCGCTCCCTGTCCGAAAAAGCGAAATTATTTTTTTCGCTTCTTTGCCACAGGCAGGGCAGGGCAAACTGTTTTGCATACTGCTGCAGAGTTCTTCATATTTTTTATTACAATCAGAACAGAAAAATTCGTATATAGGCAAAACAGCACCTCCTCGTTTTTATTAAGGCTATTATCATTCCGCCGCTAAGCGGCTTATTAGGTCCGGCCCTTCAATCTTTTTCTCTTTTTGGCCCGTCTTCTTTTTTTGCGCTGACGTTTTAACTGCTTGCGAGATTTTTCTTTTGCCATAACCTGAAAACTACCCCTCCTTTACTTGACTTTCAAAAAGCGTAAAAACCTATTGCTAATTATAACACTGCTTTAGTTGCGAAAAAAGAGTTATTTTGCCCTTACCTTAAAAACTTAACAGAAAAAGACATCTATTTTTTTCAAGATAGCAAAACTCTTCGATTTTATAACAGGAATAATTAAAACCAAAGAGAATCAATAAAGATAGTTGTAACAATGCAGTAGATATATAATCATAAAATAGAATTAACATAATCTGCCTGGGAGGTCCTGCCTGATGGAATTAAGTCCTAATGCCCGCATTACTTTCGAAAAACGCTACCTGATAAAGGATGAAAAAGGAAACCCTCTTGAAACTCCCGAAGACTTGCTGCAAAGAGTTGCAGAAAACATCGCATCTATAGAAAAAGAACACGGTCGTGAAGACACTGAAATAGAAACAATCACGAACAAGTTTTACAGGATCATGGATGAAGCCCGTTTTATGCCAAACTCCCCGACCCTGATGAATGCCGGCCGGGAACTGCAGCAGTTAAGCGCTTGCTTTGTTCTCCCACTTGAAGACAGTATGGAAGGTATCTTTACTGCCTTGAAAAATATGGCCCTGGTCCAAAAAACAGGCGGCGGCACGGGCTTTGCTTTTGACCGTTTAAGACCTAACAATGACCTTGTTCGCTCCACGAATGGAGTCGCCAGCGGTCCGATATCCTTCCTGAAAATATTTGACGCCGCTACCGAAGCTGTCAAGCAGGGGGGCACCAGGCGTGGTGCCAACATGGGCTCTTTGATTTACAACCACCCGAATATTTTAGATTTTATCTGCTGCAAGGAAAAAGAAGATGAGATCAATAATTTTAATTTATCTGTCACCGTATCTGATGAGTTTATGCGCAAGGCTACCGGAGAAGATCCGGACCCTCTTTATAACCTGATTAACCCCCGCACCGGTGAAATATATTATGACCCAGAAACTGGCGAAGAAATTAAACTTGACGCTACCGCTGTTTTCGGTATGATCGTTCAAAAAGCCTGGGAGAAAGGCGACCCGGGCATTATTTTTATCGATCAAATGAATAAACATAATCCAACTCCACATATTGGAAAATATGAAACCACCAACCCCTGTGTAACGGCTGATACTTTTGTTCAAACTTCAGAAGGACCGAAAACAGTAAAAGATTTGATCGGCAAACAAACTACCCTGATCGTAAATGGAGAACCTTATTTAACAACTAAAAAAGGCTTCTTCTCTACGGGGACTAAACCTGTATTTTCTTTAAAAACAAAAGCAGGCTACCATATCAGGGCTACAGGAGATCACCCTGTAATGAAAATCAAAAAGAAAACCAGGAACAAGCTGGAAAAAGAGTGGGCAATAATTAACGACCTTAAACCAGGTGATGAAATAATACTTCATAATCATCGCAGTTTGACCGATTGGGATGGCCTTTATGGTGAAGAGGAAGGTTATTTAGCAGGATTGCTTGTTGGAGATGGAACCTTGAAAACAGACAAAGCCCTGCTTTCTGTCTGGACAAAGCCACAAGAGGAAACTGCAACCACGGTTATGACCGAGGCATTGGCTGCAGCAGAAACACTGCCCCACCGCAGTGACTTTAAGGGTTGGCAAAAAGTAACCGGTAGAAATGAATATCGACTAAGCCTTGCATCAATCAAAAAAATTGCTTTTTCCCTCGGCATGACCCCGGGCAACAAAGAAATCACCCCTTACCTGGAGACAAAAACTTCTTCCGGATTTGCCAGGGCCTTTTTGAGAGGACTATTTGATGCAGATGGCTCAGTACAGGGAACTCAAAGTAAAGGGATTTCAGTAAGACTATCTCAAAGCAACCTCGAACGACTCAAAGCAGTACAAAGAATGCTGGCCCGCTTTGGGATAATCAGCACAATATATGAAAACAGGCGGCTGGAGAAATACACTTCTCTGCCAAATGGTAAAACAGGTAATAGCAACTATAAAACTAAATTACAGCATGAGCTGGTAATAGCTAATGATAATCTTGAAATATTTAAAGATATGATCGGTTTCTATGACAGTGATGAAATATCACGGCTTTCTGCATTGCTTGAAGAATATAACCGCACCCCGAACCGTGAACGATTTGTTGCTGTTGTTGAATCAGTATTGCCCGACGGACAAGAAGAGGTGTTCGATGTTCAGGTCCCCGGAATCAATGCTTTTGATGCCAACGGGCTGGTAGTGCACAACTGCGGCGAGCAGCCGCTGCTTCCCTATGAGGCTTGCTGCCTGGGATCGATAAACCTGGGCAAGTATGTTACAGGTGAATCTAAAATTGACTGGAACGGGCTTGCTGAAGATATAGAAACCATAGTTCGCTTTCTCGATAATGTTATTGATGCCAGTAATTATGTTATACCTGAAATTGCTGCTATGCATAAAGAAGGCAACCGTAAGATTGGCCTGGGTATAATGGGCTGGCATGACATGCTGGTCAGGCTGGGCATTGCTTATGATAGTGAAGAAGCTATCGCTACCGCTGAGCAGATCATGCAGTTTATTAATACAAGGGCAAAAGAAAATTCTGCTGGCCTGGCTGAAGAACGCGGTGTATTTCCCAATTATGAAGGCAGTATTTACGATACCGGCAAAGAAGAAGACAGGGTGCGCAACGCTACCCGGACAACTATAGCTCCAACCGGTACTATATCGATCCTGGCCGGGGCCAGCAGCGGCATTGAGCCCTATTTCAGCATCGCTTTTATTCGAAAGAATATTCTGGGAGGGCTCGATTTACCGGAAGTAAACCCCCTCTTCCTCGAAATTGCCAGGCAAGAAGGCTTTTACAGTGAAGAACTGAACCAGGAAATTGCCCGCAATGGCAAAATACCTGAAGGTTCAGATGTACCTAAAAAATATAAAGAACTATTTAAAACAGCGATGGAAATAGACTACAGCTGGCATGTCAAACATCAGGCTGCATTTCAGAAACATACTGATAACGCTGTCAGCAAAACTATTAACCTTAAGCAGGATGCCACCACGGACGATGTCAGGTACGCTTATATCAGCGCCTGGCAGGCTGGATGTAAAGGGATTACCATTTATCGCGATGCTTCCAGGAAAAAGCAGGTTTTAAATACAGGCGACGGCAAAACCGCTGTAGAGGAAACCCTAAAACCTATTAAACGCCCTAAAACATTAAGCGGCAGCACAACCAGCGTCAGAACCCCCATGGGAAACCTTTTTGTAACTTTAAATTCCGCAGATAATAAGCCTTTTGAATTATTTGCTCAAATCGGTAAAGCCGGAAGCGATGTTGTTGCTTTTACCGAAGCAATTGCCCGCCTAATATCCCTGGCCCTTCGTTGTGGTGTGAGCGTAGAGGAAATAGTTACCCAACTGGAAGGTATCGGGGGAGCTCGTTCAGTCGGATTTGGACCAAACAGGATCATGAGTGTACCTGATGCCATAGGACAGGCTCTGCGCAGCCTGGCCCAGGCCAAGTCAGAATCGAATACCGATTCTAATGGCAGCAACCTTGAACTTTGCCCCGATTGCGGCACCTGCGCCCTGATCAGGGCAGAAGGATGCCTGAAGTGTGAAGCCTGCGGTTTTACAGAATGCTAAATATAAAAATACTTTTGTGATCAATAAAGGAATTTTTTCATCATTGTTAGAATAAGTAATAATTAGTCATTTAAGCAAACAAGGTGCAACAATGTAAATAAACAAACATAGAGCTGTGGCCAAGCTGCGTAAACAGGGAGGCGTACACGATTACACAGAGTAAAAACCAGGCAGTAAAAGACATTGAAACAATAATTGCCCAGATCCAGGGAGTAGTATCAGGAAAAATTATAACCAAGGGTAATGAAATAAAAGAAATTCATGTTTTAGCCAACTCTACACGTTCTCCCAAACAGATTGTGAGAGATATAGAGTCAGCTGTACTAGTTCAAAAAGATCTACAACTGGATCATAAAAAAATCAGCATTGCCCAGCTACAATCTGGCATTGCTCTCCCCGTCGAAGGCGGGATCAGATTTTTATTTAAAAGTGTTACATATAAATCTGAAAGTGGTAAAGCTGAGGCTATCGTAACCATTAATGCAGGCGATGAGTCATATGCTGCCAACTGTTCAGGCCCAAATACCAGGCATAACCGTTTGAGGATGATTGCTACGGCAACCATTGAAGCTGTAGAAAAATCCCTGGGTGTAAAACATATACTTTCTATTGGTGATACGCAAAAAATGCTCCTCTGTGGGCAAAACGCCGTTGTAGTTGGTGTATGTTTACGTTCAGAAAATCAAGAAGAAGTCCTGCTGGGAACTGCAATAAACAAGGGAGATGATCTCGAAGCTACAGTTCGTGCCTCGCTTGATGCTATTAACAGAAAGCTGACTGTCTTGACTGATAACGAAGATTTGAAACCGGCAGCAACTATGCTTTAGCTATCATAGAGCGGATAACGAGCGGAGCGTCGCCAGCGGCTATAGCGGAAAACCGTTGAGCTATCTGGTAAAGGGGGCTAAATCATGAAAATGACCCTGATTAAGGCGCTCATTACAGTTACCGGTATTATTCTTGCCGGTGCTGC
>SL_3KL_010_SEDDRAFT_10004449_pt1 | contig 12668 bp, 7 predicted proteins | sample SodLakKL_010_SED_2_FD_10381 | JGI IMG/M metagenome (IMG submission 10381)
TCACCGGCGTGTCCCGGTGTCCGATGGCCTGGAACAGCAGGGTGCCGAGCCCCGGCCAGTTGAAGACCTGCTCGAGGATGATCGCGCCGCTCCACAGACCGATCAGCATCAGTGCGAAACTGGTGATGATCGGCGACAGCGTCGGGCGCAGCACGTAGCGGCGTTCGATCATGTGGGAGGGCAGGCCTTTGGCACGGGCCATCTCGACGTAGTCCTCGCTGGAGTGGATCAGGAAGAAGGTCCGCCAGGAGTAGATCGAGATGAAGATCGTCGAGAGGAACATCGCCGCGACCGGCAGCAGCATGTGCCGCAGCAGGCTCGCCGCGTAGGCGAGCGTGCCTTCCGGCGGTGGCACGTCGACCATGCCGCCGGCCGGCAGTATGGGGATCAGGAAGGCGAAGATCAGGATCAGGAAGATGCCGTAGAACCATCCCGGCGCAGCCGAACTGGGCGCCAGCGCGATCACCGAGCGGTCAAGTGCGCTGCCGTAGCGCCGCGATAACCCCAGCGCGATGAACACCGAGGCGAAGAACACCAGCAGGTTCGCGGTGCCGAACAGCAGGAGGGTGGCCGGTAGGCGTTCGACGATGATCCAGTACACCTCGCGGGCGCCGCGATCGCTGTGCATGTGCTCGGCCCGCCCGAGGTCCAGCCGGATCGCCTGCTGCAGGTAGTCCACACTGCGCACGATGAATGGCTGATCCAGGCGCAGGCGCTCCACGTCGAGCTGCACCCGCCGTTCGATCAGGGCGTTGCGCTCCTGCGGGCTGAGAGCGAAGAAGGCGGGGTCGGCCCGTACCTGCTCCGCGACGGTACTCTGGATCTGCACCATCCGCAGTTCGTCCACCTGGCCGCCCATGTTGGCGATCAGGATGGTCAGGTAAACCCCGACCAGCACGGTCAGGAACAGTGCGGCGAGACGCTTGACGGTGAAGAGCGCAAGGCGCCGCAGATCACGCAGGACGCCGCGTCCCGGTGTCGCCATCGCGCCTGGGGAACCGGTCACGGCTGGCCTCCGGGTTGCGCGGTCTCACGCGCGGGCACGGTGGCGAAGACCTGCGAGGCGAAGGAGGGCAGGGCGACCAGCCGCGAGATCACCGCCAGTTCGAGGCTGTTCGCGCCGCTGCCCAGTGCCGCCAGTTCCTCCGGCTCGAGCCGTAACGGCCAGGCCCCGTCCCCGGCGGGCGACAGGGTGCCCCTGCGGGCGAGGCTGCCGGTGCCGTCGAAGAGCAGGTACTGGACGCTCTCGATGCCGTCCTCCGGGTAGGGCTCGCCCTGGAAGCTCACGCGTAGCGTGAAGTCGGCGGATTCCCCGGACGTCACGACCATCGGGCCGTCCAGTTCGAGTTCCGGAATGGCCGGCTGGGTGAATCGCAGCCACTTGTCGGAGGGGTCCGGGAAGTCCTCGAAGCGACGCAGCACGATCGCCCGTTCGAGCGGGTGCACGGAGTGCAGGTAGAACGGCCCGTCGCCGACCCAGTAGTGTCCACGCTGGTCCCGCCATTCCCCGAGTGCGAGGAAGCGTCGGGTGGCCTCGCCCGGTTCGGTGAAGTCGGCAAGGGTCGCGGGGAAGGGCAGGAAGTCGTCTGCGAGGGCCGCGTTGCGATGCCGGTCCAGGATCGGGAGGCTTGGACCCGCGACCAGATTCATCCACGTCACCGCCATCCGGTCCGCCTTGTTCGAGGAGAACGCGAGGTCCCCGGCGGTCTCCGCGCGCAGACCCACCGCCAGCGTGTGCCAGGGGGAGATCGAGGGGGTGCGCGCCGAGACGATGGTCTCCGCGTCGGGATAGATCTGATCACTGTAGATCTCCACCACCAGTGGATCCCGTGAGACGATCCGCCAACCGCGGAAATGACGCTGGAAGACCTCGAAGGTCGGCACGTGGCTGGGGTCATGCAGCGGGCTGTCCTCGTGCGCGCGCTCGAAGGTCAGGATCCAGGGCAGCACCATGTCTGCGAGCGACATGGGCGAGCCATCATGCCAGTCTCGGTCGAGAAAATCCGGCTCGTAGTGTACGCGTGTCCGGGTTCTGGCCGTGATGCCCTCGGGATGGCGTTCACCCACCGTGACGAAACGTCCCGACGTGGTGTCCCAGTCGATCCAGGTGTCCTCCGGGACCTCGATTTCCGGGAGGGTATCGAGCGTTAGCCAGTCGTGGGTGCGGATCACTGGTACCCCCTCCTGCACGGTCACCTCCGCGCGATCGATTCGCTGCGGCCAGTACAGCCCCGTGAACGGGTCCGGTACCAGCTCGACGTCCGCGAGCGCTCGGATGATCATCGTGTCGAAGATCCAGTTGCTGCCAGCCACCGGGTTCCAGGGTTCGGTGAGCAGGCTGGGGACGGCGAACACGACGCTGCCGCCGACCCGATCCCGAAAGCGGATCGTGTAGGGCCACAACCGCGAGCCGGAGATGCCGCCCGCCAGGTCGACCGCCAGTTCGACGTCGCGGGAATGGGGGAACACGTTCAGCTGATCGACGATCCAGATGCGCACCGAGTCGGCCATCGCCAGTTCGAGCGCGCGCGTCATCAGCGCCTGGCGCTCGTCCCAGTCCGAGTAATCCCTGCGTTGCAGGCGGTCCGCGATCTCGTCGAACTCCGGATCCGGCGTGTAGACCTGCCAGAGCGGTTCCGGCCGGCCGCGCGGCGTGTAGTAATAACTGAAGTTGTCGGCAAGGTCGCGGTTGATCACGGTGGAGATCCAGCCGCCGGTATACAGGTGCCAGCGCCCGGAGTGCGGGTCGCCCGCGATCCAGATGCGTGATGCCTCCTCGGCGGTGCGGTACAGCCGCTCGACGCGGAATCCGAAGTCCTCCATCAGGTTTGCGACGTAGTCGCCAACCCGCTTGCGTGCATCCTCGGTGCGGATCAGTACGCTGACCCGGACCGGCTGGCCCTGGTACATCCACTGGCCGTTCTCGTGGCTTGCGCCGAGGCGTTCCATCTCTCGGCGGATCACCCGCTCCGCCGCTTCCGGATCGTGCTGGTAACGCAGTTCGAGCGCACGCGCGACATCGGCAAGCCGTGCGTAGTCGGGGAAGACGGTGTTCAGGGGTAGGTAGCGTGGCACCGCCAGCCCGCCGTAGAGTTCCTCGGCGACGTAGCGTCGGTTGATTAGCCGGTTCAGCGCTTCGCGGATTTCGGAAACGTGGAAGGGGTTCAGTTCGCCGTTGGCGAAATGGGGGCCCGCCGGATTCACGGTCAGTTCCATCGACGAGCCGTAGGCGAGGGCATAGGTCGCGCGCTCGGAATCCCGCAGGCGCTGGAACACCGTGGTGCTGCTGACCCCTTGTCCGAACAGGTGATGCGTTCCGCTCTCGATCAGCCCGGTCACCTTGCCGACGTCGGACTCCTGCGTAAAGACGATCTGATCGACCAGCGCGCCGGTCCGCTCGGCGGGATCACCGACGACGCCGCGGTCGCCGACCCGGCCGGAAGGCTGGTCCGGACTCGTGACCTCCGGCCGCAGGAAGAGTGCACCGACGATACCCACGAGGAGCAGCGCGATGGCAGTGAGTCCGATCTTGCTCATCATTTCGGGGAGGAAGCCCCTGTCGCAGGCATGTCAGGGAAACGATCGTCAACGCGTCCGTGCCCTGACAAGGTGGTTACGGATTTGTGTTAGAAGGGCCGGTTAGCCGGTAGTTCCGAAAGGGCCGGAATCAGCCCCGGCTCCGTTCCATCTCGAGTTTAACGTGAAAGTCACGGCCATGCCCGCCCCTGCGCGCCCGTTTATGGAGTGCGGGAGCTTGCTCCCGCTATTCGATGTCAGGGAGATCCCGGGCTCCCCAAAGCGGCGGCAAGCCGCCGCACTCCATAGGCGTTTGTGCTTTCATCCTTCGGGGTGGCGCGCTCCGTGGCCATGAGCGTCAGCCCAGGTAACGCGCAATGGCGGACGGGGCGGTGCATCGGGTTTCGGGTACCGTTGGCTTCTGGCAGAGTCGAGGCGTCTGCCCGCTGGCTCGGGCGAGGGGTTTTCCAACCCTGACGTGGCTCTTTGCTGATTCCGGAGGTCGCTCCGTGTTCCGTCTTATCCTGTTTGCTCTGTTCATGACCGCACTCGTGTTCCTGCTGGCCGCCTGCGGAAGAATCCAGTCACAGCCCGCGGGGCCTCCGGTGCAGGAGCCTGTGCTTTCCGACCGTGAGGCCGTGATGGCGGATGGCTATGTGCTGCCGATTCAACGTTGGGAAACCCATGAACCAACGGCGGACGTGATTCTTGGGGTGCATGGTTTCGGCGATCACGGCGGGGCATTTGCCGTGTTGTCGGAGGCGTTGGTGGCGCCGGGGCTGGCCACCATCTACGCCTACGACCAGCGGGGCTTCGGCGCAACGCGGCAGCCGGGCATCTGGCCCGGTGGCGACACCCTGGTCGGCGATCTGCGCAGCGTGACGGACCTGCTTCGCGTGCGCTACCCCGAGCGCAGCCTCTACCTGATCGCGGAGAGCATGGGTGGTGCGGTCGCGCTGCGGGCGCTGACCGAGACCCCGGGGCTCGATGTCGATGGTGCGGTATTGCTGGCCCCGGCGGTCTGGGGCGCGGATACGATGCCCTGGTATCAGCGTCTGGGCCTCTGGATCATGCTCAGGATCGCTCCGGGTGCAGCCGTTCCCGGCGAAGCCGCCGACTGGCTGGGGTTTCGGGCGACGGACGACCGGGAGGTCATGGAAGCCCTCAATGAGGATCCGCTGGTGTACAGGACGGCCCGCGTGGACACGCTGCGCGGTCTGACCCGGCTCATGGGGGAAGCTCTGCTGCACCCGCACCGGCTGGACGACTCGGTGCTGGTGCTCTACGGCCTCAAGGACCACGTGATTCCGCCCGGACCCGTTTGTGCGTGGTGGGAGCGCCTGGCCGAAGAAGCAGGCGATGCACGCCCGCGCATCGCGCTCTACCCGGAGGGCTACCACATGCTCACCCGCTACCTCGGGGCAGACGATACGCTGTCAGACATCGCGTCCTGGATCGACGATCCGGAGGCGGAGCTCCCGGCGGGCGAGGGACTGCCCCTGGAGGCGGCGCGGGACCGGGTCTGCGCGTTGCCGCCGAGGGGGGACTGGACAGGGCCTTGACGGGGCATTCATGGGGCCGGATGGTGGCCTCCTGGGTTCATCGCGGCAGGTCCTCCGGTAAACGCTCACGCACCCCGCGATGCAGTGAATCATCGGGACCGATCGATTTCCGGTGAACTGTCACAAAGACACCTGATGCAGCGCGGCTCAGGCCGAAGACCGCTTAAAGGTGCAGCGGCACGCAAGGAACAGCGTCGATCGGACGAGGCGATCGTTTATACTGACGCATGTCCTGGGCGCGTCTCAGCGTTCGGGGCAGTGGATGAAGTACAGTGCTGCCGACCATGAGTTCCTGGTCCGGCCCTGTGGAATCGTGCCGCGAACAGGATGGCGCGCCACCCTTCGCGTCTGCTCTGCCGGCCGGCTGCGCGAAGGCGCAGGACGGTCCTGCCGGGGCTGAAATGGTCGGCACCGGGGCCGGCTCTTCCGTGCACGTTATCGGGAGAATGCCCCCTTATCCGTGGAGGAGCCCATGAATACCACGCCCCCAACACGTCAGCGAAAGACGAGGCCCGGTGCCAGGGCCACATCGCAGCCGGCAAAGACCGAGTTCATCTATCATTGGAATCGCATCTTTGCTGCGCTCGCCTTTGTCCTGCTGCTGATCGGTTTTCTCGGTTTCGCTATCCATGCGTGGTTGTCCTCCCCGTCCCGCGACGCGGGGTTCGACGAGGTGGGCGCACCCGTCGGGCACCTCGAGGTGGCTCCTGAGGCGGGTCCGGGCGACGTCCACGGGCCCGCTCCGGCAGATCCCGAGGTCGCAGCTGCCTCCGAAGCCGTAACACCCCCCGACACGGCTTCGCCCTTCGAAGAGGGCATTCCGGCGCCGCCAGAAGCGCAGGAAACCACCGCAGAGGACTCGGCGCGCGTCTTTCTGCCACCGGACACGCGGGTCAATCTGCGCGCCGCGCCATCGCTGGACAGCCCGGTGTTGCGCGTGCTCGAGGCTCCCGTGGAGCTGCAGCTCCTTGAAACCGACGAGGCGTTCCACCAGGTCCGCTCGCCTGAGGGCATCGTCGGCTGGGTCAGTCGGGATTTTTCATCGCTCACGCCTTATGCCGCGCCTGCGCCGTAACCTGCCTGCCCCCGCCCCGAAAACATAAACACCGGGTCGGACCAAGGCAAATTATTGATTATATGGGATAAAGGTATCGAAGCCGGCGTCTTTCACGGCCTTAAACGCCCCATTTTCGGGCCAAAAACAGCCGAATAAGCCGGGATTCTACCGCGCCGAACGGATTCCTTCAGGGCGTCTTTCCAGAAACGAGAGCCGACGTTCTACGAGCCAACGCGGTGGTTGGCTCCCGGCTGTTTCCAGACTTTCGTGTGGCGAAGAGAAGGCGGTTGTCCCGAAGCAGCCGCCGACGCCGAGGACACCTCGCGCACCCCGGACTGCTTCTACACCGAGCCTGCTCCGGGTAGGGGAGCGAGGCCCACCTGGCGCAACAGGGCTTCGATCTCGGGACGGCAGGAACCGCAATTTGTGCCCGCCTGGAGGTGCTGGCCGACCGCATCGCAGTTCGTCAGCCCGAGCTCATCGATGGCGTTGCGGATCCGGTCGTCGCTGACGGCGAAACAGGCGCAGATGGTACGGCTGGGTAGCGAAGCACCGCCAGGCGCGCGTCCGGACAACAAGGCGGTTCGTTCCGGTTCCGATAGGGTCCCGTCGCCGAACAGGCCCGCCAGCCAGGCGCGACCGGGCCACCGCCCCGTTCTTCCTGGATGCGCCGATCACGTAGGCCCAACGGCGAGAATTGCCTCCATCGGGTCCGCGGCAAATAACCGCGGGTTTCGGTCGGCGCTTACAGCCGCGGCCGCGCGCCAGATGTCCTCGCGGTTGACCCGATCGACCAGGGCGCGGCCGTCGAGGTCCCGAGGCAGGTAGCCCCAGCGGATGTCTTCAGTGATGAACCACAGGTCGTGGCTCTTGAAGGGATAGGCGGCGTGGTGTTCCCAGTAGCGCATCTGGTCGGGGTGATTCTCGACCACGCGTCCGGTGCCGTAGTCGAAATTGCCCTGCATCCGATCGATGATGTCTTCGAAAGGGGCGGGGATCCAGCGACGTCGGGAGCAGATGCGCGCGACCTCCTCCTTGTTCTGCGGATCCTCGCAGAACATCTGGGCCTCCATCACCGCCATGGTCAGGGCCAGTGCGGCATTGGGGTTCGTATCCACGTAATCGGCGCGCAGGGCGAAGGCCTTCTCGGGATGGTTGTGCCAGAGCTCGCCGGTGATGTTCGCGGTATAGCCGATGCCCTGGTTGATCAGCTGCATGTTCCAGGGCTGGCAGACACAGAAGGTATCCATGCTGCCCACCCTCATGTTCGCGACCATCTGCGCCGGGGGGACGGTGATGGTGGCGATGTCGCGGTTGGGGTCGATTCCGGCCGCCGCCCAGCATGGCGGCACCGGCGGTAGCGGCCAATCCGCCCAGGAAGCGGCGGCGCGAAATACCGTTCTGACGATGGTTCTTGCTCATGATCGGTTCTCCGGACCAATGGATCGTGAAGGCACAAAAAAAAGGCGTCTCACCTCCTAACGCCGCGATGCGACGAGGGGTGGCCGCCCCGATGGCCTGTTCGGAAATCGCCGCGCGAAGTAACGGCAGACGTGACAGTCCGTCGAGCACCAGGGCAATGGCACCCAGCAGGCGGCTGCATTGCGGGGCGCGGCTCTCCGGGGTCAGCCACTGGGCCAGATGGATGTGCAGGACCCCCTCGGCCTGATCCGCATCGGCGCGATAGCGCTGCAACGGCTCGGCGTAGCGTTGCCCCTGGGAACCGACGAACAGATTGAAAGCGCTCCGCTCACGTTGCAGGTCATGGATCAGCGCGCGTACGACGCCGCCCAGCTTTACCGCCCGGCCGAGGTGTTCCAGGCCGCCACTTCGCACTGGCGGGCCGCGACCAGCGCAGCCAGCATATTCGACCGATTTTGTTCCGCCATTTGCCTGACCTGTGCACGCTGTCCCCATCGGGGGAGTCTCGCGGTGCGACAGGCATTTGGCGTGCCAACCGTTCAACGCCAACCTCCCGCCGGCGCCGGGCAGCCGGCCATGCGTTCAGGTGGCGAGTCCCTTGCGTCTTCGCGATACCAAATCGATCGGGTATTCGAACCGCGACTCCGCGCGGGCCGCGATACGACGCACCGCGGCCCGCGCATCCCGGACCGGCCCTGCAAGGCTCTTCCTTCAGCGGCTCAGAAGATCATGATCTGATAGCCATCGGCGGCGAGGGCGCGCAGGCTGGGCAGGCCCGCCGTTCCGGGGGCTGCGTTGTCCTTCAGCATGGTGAAGCCGGCCTGCTCGGCGCCGCCGGCCGCACCGAAGAAATCCGAGCACGTTGCCGAGACCCCGGCCACCTTGTCCTCGACCGACTGGTAGAGCGCGTTGAGCGGATGGTCCTCCTTGGCGATCTGAGCAGCCCAGCGCGTCCCCGCGCCGAGAAACACCAGGGCCACCTCGTCGCCGTGATTCTTGAAGTCGTAGGCCACACCGAGGGCGTTGAACACCCGTCCCAGGGCTTCGTCGTTGTTGGCTTCAGGGTCGGACATCACCACGATGGCTGCTTTCATGTTCGGAACCTCCGGTAGGGGGGGTAGGTAGGGTGTCTATGCAAAAAAAACGCTTGAGGGGGGCCTCAAATGGCGTCGCTCGAGTATAGGCCGCATCCAACGCCTCTTTCTTCGACAGCCGCTTGCCTTGCCTTCATCGGCGCCGGAGACCACGCGTTGATCCCATGTGCGCCGTGCCTTCGAGTCGGGTCGTCGGCGTGCGGGTTTGGGGTGCGATGTCGCGTTGCTGGAAGGCGATCGCTTGGGAATGACCAACGGCGGCACATCCCTGTGCCGCCGGAGGAGGTCGATCCATCGACGCTTCTCGGGAGAAGTCGGCGATCAGAGGAGATCGTACCGATCCGCGTTCATCACCTTGTTCCACGCCGCCACGAAGTCATTGGCGAACTTGGTCTTCGCGTCGTCCTGCGCATAGGCTTCTGCCAGAGCGCGCAGCTGGGAGTTGGAGCCGAAGACCAGGTCCACACGGGTGCCGGTCCACTTCACCTCGCCGCTGCTGCGGTCACGGCCTTCGAAGACGTCTTCATCGGCGGCGGTCGGTTTCCACTCGGTGTCCATGTCGACCAGATTGACGAAGAAGTCGTTGGTCAGGGTTCCGAGCTTGTCCGTGAAGACACCGTGCTTTGCGTTACCGTGATTGGCACCCAGTACACGCATGCCGCCCACCAACACAGTCATCTCCGGTGCGCTCAGGCCCAGCAGCTGGGCCTTGTCGAGCAGCATCTCTTCATCGGCGACGGTGAATCGGGCACGGCGGTAGTTGCGAAACCCATCGGCTTCCGGCTTCATCGGATCAAACGAGTCTGCATCGGTCTGCTCGTCGGTTGCATCGGTCCGGCCGGGCGCGAAGGGGACGGCAACCGGATGACCGGCGCCCTGGGCGGCCTTCTCGATGGCTGCTGCACCGCCAAGAACGATGAGATCCGCCAGGGACACGCGCTTGTCACCGTATTGGGCATCGTTGAAGGCTTTCTGGATCCCTTCCAGCTTGCTGAGCACGCGGGCGAGCTGCTTCGGCTCGTTGGCTTCCCAGTCTTTCTGCGGTGCCAGGCGCACGCGGGCCCCGTTGGCGCCGCCGCGCTTGTCCGAGTTACGGAAGGTGGACGCGGAAGCCCATGCGGTGGCGACCAGCTCGGATACCGACAGGCCGGCATCCAGGATCTGCGCCTTGAGGGCGGCAGCATCCTGCTCGTCGATCAGCACGTGATCCACGGCCGGCACGGGGTCCTGCCAGATCAGGTCTTCAGCCGGCACTTCCGGGCCGAGATAACGTGCCTTGGGCCCCATGTCACGGTGTGTCAGCTTGAACCAGGCGCGCGCAAAGGCGTCCGCGAACTCTTCCGGGTTCTCCTGGAAGTGCTTGCAGATCTTGCGGTACTCCGGATCTTCACGCATGGCCATGTCAGCCGTGCTCATCATGATGCCGACGCGCCGGGAGGGGTCCTCGACGTCCGGGGCCATATCCTTCTCCGCCAGGTTCTTCGGCTCCCACTGCCAGGCACCGGCCGGGCTCTTGGCGAGTTCCCACTCGTAGCCGAACAGTACGCCGAAGTAGCTCATGTCCCACTGGGTGGGAGTCGGCGTCCAGGAACCTTCCAGCCCACCGCTGATGGTGTCACGGCCCTTGCCGCTTCCATAGCTGCTCTTCCAGCCGAGACCCATCTGTTCGATCGGAGCCGCTTCGGGCTCGGGTCCCACGTGCGCGGCGTCGCCTGCGCCGTGGATCTTGCCGAAGGTATGCCCGCCGGCTGTCAGTGCGACCGTTTCATAATCGTTCATCGCCATGCGGGCGAAGGTCTCGCGTATGTCCCTGGCCGACGCGAGCGGATCGGGGTCCCCATCGGGGCCTTCCGGGTTGACGTAGATCAGGCCCATCTGCACCGCCGCCAGCGGGTTTTCCAGCTCGCGGTCGCCGCTGTAGCGCTTGTTGCCCAGCCACTCTTCCTCGGCACCCCAGTAGATGTCCTCTTCCGGCGCCCAGATGTCCTTGCGTCCACCACCGAATCCGAAGGTCTTCAGGCCCATGGATTCGAGGGCGACGTTACCGGCCAGGATGTAGAGGTCCGCCCAGGACAGGTTGTTGCCGTACTTCTGCTTGATCGGCCACAGCAGTCGCCGGGCCTTGTCCAGATTGACGTTGTCCGGCCAGCTGTTGATCGGTGCGAAACGTTGGTTCCCTGTCGAGGCGCCGCCGCGACCATCAGCCGTGCGGTACGTACCGGCGGCGTGCCAGGCCATGCGGATCAGGAAGGGGCCGTAGTGACCGTAGTCCGCCGGCCACCAGTCCTTGGAGTCGGTCATCAGATCGGTGAGGTCTTTCTTGACCGCCGCGAGGTCGAGTTTGCGGAACGCCCCGGCGTAGTCAAAATCCTCGCCCATGGGGTCGGACCCAGGGGTGTGCTGATGCAGGATGCTCAGGTTCAACTGGTTTGGCCACCAGTCCTTGGCACCGCCGCCGCCGCCGTCGTTTTTGGTGCGGCTGCCGTGCATTACCGGGCACTTGCCTGCGGCGTTGGCGTTGTTTGCGTCCATCATGTCTCTCTCCAGTGTTTTGTATTGATTGCATCCGGATCAACCGGTCGGCACGATGCCAGGAAGGCCTGCATTTGTGGGCGGTTGACCCCGCCGCGGTTGCTACTTTCCGCTTACCCCAAGTCTACGCCGTTCATTTTTATCGTGAACCCCAAATCCGATTCAATCTTCCTCTCGTCGAAATAGCCATTCTTAATGACTGCAATCGAGTCCGTCGGCGTGCTTTCCCTCGTGCCGCCTCCGTTGCGTCGCCACGGCGTCATTTCACCCCCGCTTGCGAAAATGTCCCCGTCCGGATCTGCGCGGGTACCTGGGGCTTGGCGGACCGGCCTGCGCCACGGTGGCCTCTATGTCGTGCGCCCAGGCCACCGCTTCGAGGTAGATCTGGCCCGTGCGCTCGTCGTCCAGTCCCCGAAATTGGCGGGTTTCGCTGGCGCTGTCGAATTCGAAGGCAATGGCACAGGTCAGGGCATCCCCCATCGGACCTTCGCGTTGCAACAACGCGGCATTGACGTCTTCGGTGAGGGGCAGTTCCTGCAGCAGTTCGTCCATCGGCAGATGCAGCATTTTCTCGAGAATGGAGAAGATGCCCACCGTAAAGAAGCTGTCCGAGTGCGCCAGTCGGCACTCCTCCGCCAGCCGTTGGGCCATGCGTCCACGGACCAGCGCGGTCACCAGCAAATCGCTGTGTTGGTCGTCCATGGCACGTAACGCCATGATCGTGATCCAGTTGCGAATGGCGTTCTGGCCAAGGTAGACGACCGCGCGACGAATGGACTCGACGGGTCGGGACAGACCGTAGAACGCGGAATTGATGAAGCGCAGCAGGTGGTAACTGAGCGAGACATCCCTGGAGATATGCGCTTCCAGTTCGCGCAGATCCACGTTGGCGCGATACAGTTTGTTGACGAGTTCAATCACTGCCAGTCGGCTCGTCGGCAGCCGCTGACCCTGAACCACCACGGGCCGGCTCAGGTAGTAACCCTGGAAGTACTCGAAGCCAAGGCCGAGACAGGACAGGTACTGTTCCTGCGTCTCCACCTTTTCCGCGAGCAGCTGCACGTCGTACTGGCGGAGTTCGCGCACGTGCTCGTGCAGCTCCACCTGGGTGAGCCGGGTCAGGTCGATTTTCACGATCTTGGCCAGATGGAGCAGCGGCGCATGGCTTCGATCGTAGACGTAGTCATCCAGCGCGACGCTGTACCCGCTCTCCGTCAGGGCGCGTACTCCGGCAATCACCTCGTCATCGATCTCGATGTCCTCGAGGACCTCCAGCACGACCCGGTCCTTGGGAAAGACGAAGGCGCTGCCATTGGTCAGGAACGAGCGCGTGAGATTCACAAAGGCCGTCTTGTTGCCGACCAGGCGCTGTAACCCGATATCCATCAGGCTGCTGTGGATCACCTCAGAGGTTGCGGCGTCGCCATCGACGAACACCGCCTGTCCCTCATCCTTGGCACGGAACAGGAGTTCGAAGGCTTGCGT